>Ga0228626_1000017_pt1 | contig 138338 bp, 117 predicted proteins | sample 31DmetaG_FD_183028 | JGI IMG/M metagenome (GOLD analysis project Ga0228626, IMG submission 183028) | Seawater microbial communities from Monterey Bay, California, United States - 31D | ecosystem: Environmental > Aquatic > Marine > Coastal | place: USA: California | collected 2016-10-26
GGGCAACACTTTTTAACTGATCTCAATATTGCCCAAAAAATAGCTGATTTACTCCAGTTCGAACAATATCAAAATCTATTGGAAATTGGGCCTGGAACAGGAGTTTTAACACAATTTTTAGTTTCAAAAACAACCGCTCTACATTTGGTGGAAATCGATGAAGAGTCCATCCTATTTTTAGAAAAGACCTATACTGAAGAGCAACTCAATCTGATAAAAGGAGACTTTTTAAAACTTGATCTAAATTCGATTTTTGGAAGTGATGATTTTGCGATCATTGGTAATTTTCCTTACAATATCTCATCTCAAATAGTATTTAAAGTGCTTGAAAATAAATCTCAGATTCCCTTTTTTGCAGGCATGTTCCAAAAAGAAGTTGCAGAACGTATTTGCGAACCACCAGGATCAAAAAAATACGGTATTCTATCAGTTCTTGCTCAATTGTATTACGAAACTGAATATCTATTTACTGTCCCTCCAGGAGTTTTCAACCCACCCCCTAAAGTGGACTCAGCAGTAATCCAGATGACTAGAAAAAAAGAATTCAATCTGGGCTGTAATGAAGCTCTTTTAAAAAAAATAGTGAAATTGAGCTTTCAACAAAGGCGTAAAACACTGCGTAATAGCTTAAAAACCTTGAATCTTCCCGATAATTTAAGAGAAGATAGTATCTTTGATCTCAGACCTGAGAAGCTCTCAGGGGATGACTTCATCCAGCTTACAAAAAGGATTGACTATGGCGACATTTCAAATTGATACCCCCTTTTTAGAAACTCTTAAGGGTTTAATTCGAGAGAAAGAAGATTCCAAACTAAAAAGGAAATTTAAGCCCATACACTATGCAGATGTTGCTGAAATCATCCAACTCCTCTCTCAAGATGAAGCAACCTATGTTGTCAAACTTTTAGACAGTGAAACTACTGCCGATGCACTTGCAGAAGTTGATCCCGATATACGCGAATCCATTTTAGACAATCTTTCTGCCAAAGAGATTGCACTTGAAGTTACTGAGCTAGATACAGATGATGCTGCTGATCTTATCCTTGAATTGCCTGAAGATCGACAAGAAAAGGTCATGTCTCAAATTGAAGATGAAGAGCATGCCCAAGACATTCGAGAACTTATTAAATACGATGAGAATACTGCAGGGGGTCTTATGGCAAAAGAATTAGTCAAAGTAAAAGAAGATTTAAGTGTACTAAAATGCTTGAACGAAATGAGAGCACAAGCAGAATATGTCACTCGAGTTCATTCCATTTATGTAGTTGACGAAAAAAATAGATTAAAAGGAAGACTTTCCCTTAAGGACCTCATCACTGCCAATTCAAAAGACAAAGTGAAGGATGTTTTTATTCCAAAGGTCGATTTTGTTTCCGTTGATCAAGAAAAAGAGGAAGTGGCTAAAATCATGTCTAAATACGATTTGGAAGCCATCCCAGTAGTCAATCAAAAAAAGGAATTATTAGGGCGTATCACTATTGATGATATCATTGATGTAATTAAAGAAGAAGCTGAAAAAGATTATCAGTTAGCAGCAGGTATTTCAAATGATGTAGAAGCCGATGATACCATTTTCGAATTGGTAAGAGCACGACTTCCATGGCTCTTTTTAGGGCTCTTAGGCGGTTTGGGAAGTGTATTTATCCTTCAAGATTTTGAGGACATTATGAACGAACCCCAACTGAGAAATTTATTTTTTTACACGCCATTAATTGCGGCTATGGCAGGTAATGTAGGAGTTCAATCCTCAGCAATTATTGTTCAAGGTTTAGCAAACGACGTTGTAAAAGGTTCGCTTTTTAATCGACTCGTAAAAGAAATTGGGTTAAGTCTGATCAATGGTTTCGCTCTAGCTATAGTAATTATAATTTTTGGTCTTATCTCTCAACAAGAATTTAATGTTAGTCTAACAATTGCTGGCTCCATGATGTTGGTCATTGTTGTAGCTGCACTGGTAGGCACCTTTATACCGATAATTTTGGACAAAAAAGGTATTGATCCTGCCATTGCTACTGGCCCTTTTATTACTACAGCAAATGATATTTTTGGGATTTTCTTGTTTTTCTACATTGCCAAACTTGTATTGGGATTTTAGATGAATTCAAAGTTGATTCTCCATATAGACGAAAATCATCCACTTCTTATCAAAGGTCTTGAAAAACTGGGATATGAAAATCATATTGCATATACTACTCCTCTCAAAGAAGTAATTGAACTATTGCCAAAATACTCAGGTGTAGTGATTCGAAGTCGCTTCCCAATAGATAAAAATTTTATAGACAGCGCTACTAACTTAAAATTCATCGCAAGAGTAGGTGCAGGTTTAGAAAATATAGATGAATCCTATGCACAATCCAAGAAAATAGCTCTTATCGCCGCCCCAGAGGGTAATAGAAATGCTGTAGGAGAACATGTTTTGGGTATGCTGCTCGGTCTGATGAATAAATTGCGTCAAGCACATGCTAATATTCAAAAAGGAGCATGGCTAAGAGAAGACCACCGTGGGTTTGAATTGGAAGGAAAAACCATTGGGATAATAGGTTATGGCAATACAGGAAAAAGTTTTGCCAAAAAACTACAAGGGTTTGAAGTTGAATTGATTTGTTACGACATCAAGGCAGGGGTCGCAGATCAAAATGCAAAGCAAGTCTCTCTGGAAGAACTTCAGGATCGCGCAAAGGTAATCAGTCTTCATGTTCCACAAACCACAGAGACAAATGGAATGATTGATAAAAATTTTATCGATAGAGTAAAAAATCCATTTTGGTTTCTAAATAGTGCAAGAGGAAAGGCTGTATGTACTGCTGACTTAGTTGAAGGGCTCCGCTCTAAAAAGATTTTAGGTGCAGGTTTGGATGTATTGGAATATGAATCAAGTTCATTTCACTCAATCTTCGGAGATAAAAACCGACCTAAAACATTGGAATATCTATTAAATTCAGAAAATGTATTGATGAGCCCACATGTTGCTGGCTGGACTTTTGAAAGTCATATTAAACTCTCTCAAACGATTGTGGACAAGATTACAGTCCTTAATCTTTAAAACAAGACAAACTGAGCTGTTTCTTCAGTTCGTTGCTCGAGTAAGATTTGTTTTCCGTTATTTCGAATTGATTGCAGCGCCTCATCGTTAAAATGACGAACGGTGAATAAATCAACCTGCTCTTTTACTTCAACATTAAATCTTGATCTCAATACCAAGACCAATTCTTCTAAACGTTTGTATTTGTTATTTACACAAACTGAAAAACTGATGGCTGAATTTTGTGTCATTTCAACAGGCATTTGATATTCGTGTAAGAGTCCAAAAATATAACTAATGTTTTCTTCAACTATAAATGAGAAATCAATAGATGATAGGCGAATCAAAACTTGATCCTTTTTTACGATATAACAAGGAATTAAAGGGTCAAGTGCTTTTCCTTTGGAAATTGTCGTACCAATTCCTTCAGGATTTTCAAAAGACTTAACATAAAGTGGAATTTCTTTTCTTTGAAGGGGTTGAAGAGTTTTTGGATGAATTATAGAAGCTCCATAAAAAGCCAATTCGATGGCTTCTCTATACGAAATCTGATGCAGCAATTCGGTATTGTTAAACACTCTAGGATCACCATTCAAAACACCAGGCACATCTTTCCAAATGGTCACAGATTCTGCATTTAGTGCGTATGCAAAAATAGCTGCACTATAATCCGAACCTTCTCGACCTAGGGTAGTTGTAAAATTATTGGCATTACTGCCAATAAAACCTTGTGCAATGATTAATTCACGACTTTGGGTTTTGGATTTAATTAAGGCTTGAGTTTCCTCCCAATTTAAATTTGCTGCTCGATAATAATCATCTGTTTTTATGCATTCACGAGCATCTAACCAAAAGCTTTTCCATCCTTGGAGTTCAAAATAACGATGAATTATTGTAGTTGATAGTAGTTCACCATAAGAGACTACTTGATCGTAAACAAAACTGTAATTTGGGGCCTTGTTTCTTTTCAAAAAAGCCTGTAATTCTTCAAAATAGCCATGAACTTCTTCAGCTATCTTGGCGCCTTGCTTTTCAAAAAGTTCTTCTACTATTTTTAGATGGAATTCTTTAAGTGCTAAAAGTTCATGGCTTAATCTTGATTTGTCTTCAAAATAAGCTTCGATAACTTTTTCCAATGCATTTGTCGTCTTACCCATAGCGGAAACAACAACCAAGGTATCTTTATGCCCAACTGAATTTAATACAAGAACTAAATTTTTTACCCCAGAAGCATCTTTAACCGATGCGCCACCGAATTTAAATACTTTCATGTTTTTTAGATTTTTAGGAATGCCTCCATCTCGGCTTTATGCATTTGGACTGTGGACCAATCTTGCAATATTGTTGCACCGCTTTTTTCGTAAAATCTAATTGCTAGGGTATTCCAATCCAACACATTCCACTCAATCCGTTCTACACCACTCTCATATGCTTTCTCAATAAAGGCTTCATATAACTGTGTGCCAAAGCCCTTCCCTTTGGAGGTTTCAGTCACAATCAAATCTTCTAGGTGATAAGTGGGTCCTTTCCAGGTGGAAAAGCGTTGGTAATATAATGCCATACCAATTACCTTATTTTCAACCTCAGCAACTAAACATTGAAACAAAGGATTTTCACAAAAGCCAAATTGTTCGATATCAGAAACATTTAAGTTTACACTTTCAGGCTCTTTTTCAAATACAGCCAACTCATTAATCAGACTTAAAATGGCTGAACTGTCTTCAACCTTAGCTTGCCTTATTGTCGCTTTCATGAATTTGTATTGAGGCGTAAAAATAAGACAAGAATATTGGAATGCCACAAGTTCAATTAAATATCACGAATTAAAGAAAAATGTTAAAAATTAAATTTGAACACTCAACCAATCACTCACAGTATCAAAGAAAACTTTTGAATTTTCAGCATGTAGCCAATGTCCTGCTTGAGCTATGGTGACTTGTTCTGCATTGGGAAAATAATATTGGATCAAAGGAGTGTCCGATTCTAAAATATAATCTGATAATTCACCTTTTACAAAAAGGCACGGAAGTAAAGATTGGGCATCAGTACTTAAATTTTTTCCAATAGCATCACTCGCATCTTTTAATACCTCGATATTGATTCTTAAGCCTAATTTTCCTGGCTCAACCCAATAGAGGTTTTTCAATAAAAACATCCGAAGTCCAGGTTCAGTGACATATGAAGACAAAAAGGTATCGGCCTCTGTTCTGCTTTTTACCCTATTAAAATCTAAGTTAGAAAGGCCTTGTAGTATTTTTTGATGATGAGGGGCGTACTGTTTAGGAGCAATATCTGCTACCACCAAGGCTTTTAAAAAATGGGGATATTTACAAGCGAAATGCATTGCTGTTTTCCCACCCATTGAGTGGCCCAAAATAAGGATATCTTGTAATTGATGAGCCTTACAGTAGTGAGCAATATCATCAGCCATAAGCTCGTAGGAAAAAGCTGTACTCCAAAAACTTCTCCCATGATTTCTTTGATCAATGAGATGAACTCTGAAACCCGAAGAAGACCAGTTTTTAGCATGAGTCTTCCAATTGTCGCTCATCCCTAAAAAACCATGCAATATCAACAGATCGTGACCAGAGTAGCCAATAATGTTGCTGTGAAGTAAATTCAAAATTTGATCCGTTCTAAATACATTGGTATGACATTTTCGAAACCTAAATACAAACTTTCACATATTAAGGCGTGCCCAATAGAGACTTCCAACAAACTTGGCATATACTTGGAAAAGTAGTTAATATTTTCAAGGCTTAAATCATGACCAGCATTGATTCCTAGGTCTAACTCCACTGCTTTTTCTGCTGCTTTAACAAAAGGTGTAATGGCCTGTTCAGGGTTTTTGGGATAGCCATTAGCATAGGATTCGGTATAGAGCTCTATTCGATCAGCTCCTACCTCCTTAGCCCCTTCAATCATTTTGATGTTGGGATCTACAAATATTGAGGTTCGAATCCCTGCACCTTTAAACTGCTCGATGATATGCTTTAAATAATCTTTATTTTTTATCGTATCCCAACCCGCATTAGATGTTAAGGTATCTACACTATCAGGGACTAAAGTAACCTGTGTCGGTTTTATTGAAAGTACTAGCTTCATAAAATCAGGCATTGGGTTTCCTTCAATATTGAATTCCGTTGTCACTACCTTTGGAATCTTTCTAGCATCTTCATAACGAATATGCCTCTGGTCTGGCCTTGGATGAATGGTAATCCCTTGTGCTCCAAATCTTTGTAGGTCTGTGGCCACCTGAAGCAAATCGGGAACGTTACCACCTCGAGCATTTCTTAGGGTAGCAACTTTATTTATATTAACGCTAAGGGCTGTCATCTTTTTTTTGTAAAAGTATTCGCTTCTGACTTAATTTAAAATAAAATATGGCCTTTTTATAGCTTTTGCTATTTTCCAGTTGCAAACAATTCCATTTATTGGAGTTTCGTACCTTTGAATTAAGTTTACGGTTATGAATATCGCTCTTTATAGTGCTTTTTTTTCTGAAGAAACACTTCAATATGCAAAAGCCACTGTGACCTATTTAAAAAGTCATGGTCATCAATTTACTTTAGTCAAGCGATTTAGAAAACATCTTGGAACTGAATCTTCCAATTACTCCTATTTTGATGAAGAAAATAAACTTGAAGCAGATGTAGATTTTCTTTTTTCAATTGGTGGAGACGGGACCATATTACGAGCTGTTACTCTTATTCAAGACTCTAAAATACCTATACTGGGCATCAATACGGGTCGATTGGGGTTCCTTACCTCCCTTCACCGTGATGCGCTCACTGAAGGTTTGGATTTATTCTTTGATAAAAAATTTACTTTTATTTCACGTTCGCTACTTCAAGTACAGACAAAAGATTCAATATCCATTTTAGAAGAAAGCGGAATTGCATTAAACGAAGTTAGCGTGAATAGAAAGAACACCACATCAATGTTGTCTATCCGTACAGAGTTAAATGGTAAACCTCTAACAACCTATTGGTCTGACGGGCTTATTATATCAACCCCAACTGGATCTACAGGTTATTCTCTAAGCAGTGGAGGCCCCATAGTTAGCCCAACAGCTCAATGCTGGATTCTCAATCCGATTGCTCCTCATAATATCAATATGCGTTCGTTAATAGTCCCGGATAATATGGAAATTAAAATCTCTGTAGAAGGAAGAAGTAAGTATCATCTGCTATCACTTGATTCTAGAATAGTAACCCTAGAAAATGGAAATGATATTTACATAAAAAAAGCCCCTTTTGCAGTACGTACTGTTCAACTTAATGGATCCGACTTCTTTAGTACGCTAAGAGAAAAACTTTTCTGGGGTCAAGACAGGCGAAACACACAATAAATACGTGGTTTTAGGGTTATAATTTAGACTATCGTTAAATCGATTACGCTTTGTAGATTAACCAACTTCATGTTTACAAAATCAATCCTTTTTTTTCTCTGTGTTTTTGCCACAAGTGGTTACAGCCAATTCCATGAGCTTGGGCTTTTTTTGGGAGGTAGTAATTACATTGGAGATATTGGAACCGATCAATATATAGATCCAAACTCACCTGCTTTAGGTCTGGTATATAAATGGAATATGACAGATCGATATTCTCTTCGAGGAGGTTTTACATTTACAAAATTAACGGAGACTGAATACAACAACAATGACTTAAACCGATTCAGAAGATCCTATAAAGCAGATAACAATATACAAGAGGCAACGGTTGGTATAGAATTTAATTTCAAAGAATTTAATCTACACGAAGCTGACTTTAACTTTACACCTTATCTTTTTTACGGACTGAGTTATTTTCGTTATGATCAATATTACATTTTACCTAACGGTCAATTCAATCCACCCACATATACCAATTACGGAAAAGATGAAAAAATCGCAATCCCCTTTATTCTCGGTGTAAAATTAAACCCTAATCCATTATTTATATTGGGATTTGAGGTCGGAGCGCGATATGCTTTAACTGACAACCTAGACGGAAGTAATCCTGAAAACCAATTTGCTAATGAATTGGATTACAAATTTGGTAATATTGCGAATAATGACTGGTATATTTTTATGGGTTTCACAATTTCATTTACCTTTGGCGATCTTCCGTGTTATTGTAAAGAATAAATGAACAAACTACCCAAACATGTCGCGATTATAATGGACGGTAATGGCCGATGGGCAAACATGCAAGGTAAAAACCGTGTTTCTGGTCATCAACAAGGCGCAAAATCTGTAAGAGAAGTAGTCGAAGAAGCTGTCAAAATGGAAATTGAGTTTCTTACTTTATATGCTTTTTCTACTGATAATTGGAGTCGCCCCGTGGAGGAGGTAAGTTTATTGATGAAATTGTTGGTGAATTCTTTAAAAAAGGAATTTAAAAGACTGATCAAAAATAACATTCGCCTTCAGTCTATAGGAAATAAGGACGAACTTCCTAATCCTGTCAAGGAGGAATTGAGTTATGTGATTGAAAAAACTAAAAATAACACTGGGATGGTCCTTACTTTGGCACTAAACTATGGAGCTAAAGATGAACTTACAGCCGCCGTAAAAGCCATCGCATTTAAAGTAAAAAATAGTATAATTTCCCCCGAAAAAGTTGACCAATCCACCATAATTGAGCATCTTTACACGCATAATTTACCCGCCGTTGATTTACTGATAAGAACCAGCGGTGAAGAACGAATAAGTAATTTTTTGCTTTGGCATATTGCCTATGCAGAATTGTATTTCACGAAGACGCTTTGGCCCGATTTCAAAAAAGAGGATTTACAAAAAGCACTTGTGGATTACGCTAAACGAGAAAGAAGATTTGGAAAAACGAGCGAACAACTCACATCATAAATTGTACTACAGTTATTTCCTTACAGGATTGTTTCTTTTACTAGGGTACTTCAACTACGCTCAAAATCAGGGTTTTGCCAAGGGAAGAACTTATGTCGTTGACTCCATAAAGGTCACTGGACTCAAGAGTTTTAACGCCCAAACAGTAATTTCTTACAGTGGACTTAGAAAGGGACAAAAAATAAGTGTTCCCGGAGAGCAGGTAAGTGAAATAATCAATAAATTATGGGGGCTTGAGCTCTTTAGCGATATCAATTTCTATGTAATTAAAGTTGATGGAGAGAAGATCGACCTTGAAATTGAAATTGAAGAACTTCCAACCTTAACCGAGGTAAAAGTAAATGGTCTTAAAAAAGGGAAGATAGAGACTATCATTAAAGACACTGAACTTTCAGCGGGGAAAAAACTATCTGAAAGTTTTTTAACTAATACCAAAAATTACATTGAAAACAAGTACAAAAAAGATGGATTCTTAAATACTAAAGTAAACCTTAATACAATTTTAGACACGGTAGGTAAAAATACCTATAAAATGGTTGTTAACGTAGACCGGGGTCCTAGGGTCAAAATTGATAAAATAAACTTCGAGGGGAATGAAATTTTTAAGTCCCCTAAATTACGCTCAAAGCTGAAAAAAACTAAACACAAGAGATCCATACGGTTTTGGAAAAAGTCAAAATATACAGAAAATGACTTCCAAGAAGATCTTGTTGGTTTAGTAAATTTTTACAAAGAAGAAGGTTATAGAGATGCTCGAATCATTTCCGACAGTTTGATCAGAGATGAAAATGATTCAAATTCTATTTCCCTTAACCTCCAAATAGAAGAAGGGAAAAAATACTATTTCGGAGACATAAATTTTATAGGAAATACTGTCTATGGTGACAATACCATCCAACAAATTCTAGGATTAGATAAAGGAGATACTTACAATGGAGTTCTTCTTAAAAAGAGAATTGCTGACACCTCTAAACCAGATGGTAATGACATCACTAATTTATATCAAAACAGCGGTTATTTATTTTCCAATATTAATGCTGTAGAAGTAAGTGCCGTAAATGATACTATCAATTTTGAAATTAGGATTACTGAAGGAAAACAAGCCAATTTTAACAAGATCTACGTAGAAGGGAATACCAAAACTAACGATCACGTTATATACAGAGAATTGAGAACTAAACCCGGTGAACTTTACAGCAAAGACAGACTGGTTAGAACTGTTCGTGAATTGGGTCAATTAGGATTTTTTGATGCAGAACAAATCAGTCCTGAATTAGAAAATGTAAATCCTAATGACGGTACTATAGACGTTAAATTTGATTTGGTTGAGTCTGGGGCAAGTCAAATTGAACTCCAGGGAGGTTACGGACAAGGAGGTTTTATTGGAACTTTAGGCCTTTCATTCAACAATTTCTCCATGCGGAATATTTTTGATGGGAAATCATACAAACCCTTACCAATGGGAGACGGTCAAACTCTTGCTTTAAGACTGCAGGCGAGTCAGTTTTATAATACTTACAGCTTTAATTTTTCTGAGCCCTGGCTAGGAGGCGAACAACCTGTTCAATTCTCAACTTCATTACAACACACCATCCAATACCGTTATGACTTTTTCACCGGACTTGCGGACAGGAGCCAATCATTCCAAATTAGTGGACTAACAGTAGGCTTAGCTAAAAGGCTTCAAGTACCTGATGATTTTTTCCAATTATCACAGGCACTCTCTTATCAGTATTACAATCTAAAAAACTATTATACCGGTCTTTTTACCTTCGGAGATGGAGAAGCTAAAAACTTAGCTTACACTATAAGTCTGCTTCGAAACAATACAAGAGTGAATCCAATATTCCCTACTGGAGGATCTACCTTTACGGTAAGTGCTAAACTCACCCCACCCTATTCACTCCTCTCAGGAAGAGACTTTTCAGACTTGGAAAATCAACCTGAGTTTCAAGATGAAAATGGAAATCCGCTTTTCGATAAAATCGACCAAGAGCGTTTTCGCTGGTTGGAGTTTTATAAAGTCAAATTTAACGGTACGTGGTACACCAGAGTATTTGATGATTTAATTCTCAAAACCCAAGCTGACTTTGGTTTTATAGGGGCTTACAACAAAGATCGTGGTAATATCCCGTTTGAACGTTTCTTTTTAGGAGGAGACGGCATGATAAGTTATGCTCTAGACGGTCGTGAAACCATTGCATTAAGAGGATACCCAAATCAATCCTTATCGGGTAATGATGGATCAGTGATATACAATAAATTCTCTTTAGAGTTGCGTTATCCTATCACGCTAAAACCCAGCGCATCAATTTATGCACTTACCTTTTTAGAGGCAGGGAATGGGTATAATAGTTTTAGAGAGTTCGATCCTTTTAACTCTAAACGCTCAGCAGGATTAGGTGTTAGAATCTTTATGCCTGCCTTCGGTTTGCTTGGGATTGATTTTGCGTATGGTTTTGACAATACAAATCCAAACTCTACTACTCCTAATGGATGGGAGACCCACTTTATTATAGGTCAACGCTTTTAACATAAATTAAGGATATATAATTATACTGTTCTATACTATCTAGTACTTTCAATCGTTATAAAAGTGATGAAATACACACTAAAAACAAGTCTTTTTTTTGTGCTTTTTGTGGCGTTTAGTTTGAAAAGCTATAGCCAGCGTGGGACACGTGTTGGATATATCGATATGGATTACATCCTTGAAAGAGTAGATGAATACAACAAGGCGAGTACCCTTTTAGACAAAAATATTGAAAACTGGAAAAAAGAAATTGAACTAAAAAAACTAGAACTTCAGCAATATCAAGACCAGCTCAATGCTGAACGAATTATTTTGACACCCGAACTCATCAACGATAGAGAACTTGAAATTGAAGACTTTGCTACTGATATTATCCGTTTGCAAGAAAAACGATTCGGTCCAAACGGCGATATGATTATTCAGCGATCTAAATTGATCCAGCCCCTCCAAGATCAAGTCATGAGTATAGTCAAGCAAGTAGCCGAAGAAAATAAATACGACTTCATTTTTGATCGATCTTCTACCGCTACCATGTTGTATTCCGCAAAAAATTACGATATTAGCGAACTGGTTGTAAAACGTATTAATCGACAGCAAAAAATACAACAAAGAAAAGAACAAATAGAAGCGATAAAATCAAAAGCTTCAAGTATAAAGAATTAATATCCAAACATTTATGAAACTCTTATCTACACTTATTCTCAGTTTGACTCTTTCTATTGCGCCTTTGACGCTAACAGCTCAGTCAAAAGTAGCACACATCAATACTCAGCAACTCATCAGTGAGATGCCTGAGGTTATTGCCGCTCAAGGTGAATTGAAGAAATTAGAAGATCAATACGCAAAAGAGATGGAAAATTCTGTCAAAGAATTTCAAACCAAAGCACAAACCTATCAGGGAGATGCACAAAATCAAACTGACTTGATCAATCAGCAAAGACAGGTTGAACTACAGGAAATGCAACAGCGCATTCAAGAGTTTAGAGAAACCGCTGCTCAAGAACTTCAAAAGCGTTCTGCAGACATGATGCGTCCTTTGTATGATAAAGCCAGAGAAGCAATAGAAAAAGTTGCTGCTGCTCAGGGATTTAATTATGTTTTAGATTCTAGCCCAGGGGGTAGTGTGATTATGGCAGCTGGAAAAGATTTAATGGCAGATGTCAAAACCGATTTAGGATTTTAAAAAAATCCATTTTTAAAATTTAAAAAACCATCTTCGGATGGCTTTTTTATTCCTCAGTTTTAAACCAAGAAGCGTATAGAAGATAATTCTTTGCTATACGCTCAATTTCATTTTTCTGAAGCTCATTGCTCAGGCTTTTAATTTTTTTAGCTGGAACACCCCCGTAAACTGATCCTGGGGGGACTGTTGTCCCTTGAGTTAAGACAGCTCCTGCGGCTATAATACTGTTAGATCCTATATTGCAGTGGTCCATTACTATACTACCCATCCCTATCAATACATTATCCTCTATCTTACAACCGTGGACTATGGCATTGTGCCCGATAGAAACATTATTTCCAATAGTGGTTGAAGATTTTTTATACGTAGCATGTATCACTGCTCCATCTTGAATATTTACATAATCACCAATAACAATGTTATTAACATCTCCTCTGACAACTGCCTGATACCATACCGAACAATGATCCCCCATTTTGATATCACCGATCAGAGTAGCGTTTTCTGCAAAAAAACAATCTTCCCCAAATACTGGAGTATTCCCCCTAACAGATTTGATCAACATCTCTTGAAATTTGAATTCTAAATTTACAAAAAAGAAAATTCCTTAATTAGAAGGAATTGTATTCTAAATTTCCCCAGGCATTGACTATTTTTGACACCAAAGTATGCTTAACCAATGAAAAAGATAAAATGAAAGGCTATCAAATAAATACACTGACAGAAAAGGGAAATCCTTGGGCAAAATTTAAATTCAATCAACCCGTTGGACCTAAGGAAGAAATTCACTATCAAAACATTGATGAAGCAAAAGGAGCTCCTTTGATTCAACAGCTGTTTTATTTACCCTTCGTAAAGTCTGTTCGATTATTTGAAAGTCAACTAGAAGTTGAACGATTTGACATATTGGAATGGGCTGAGGTTATCGAAGAGGTTCAAGAACAGCTACAACAGTATCTCAATGACGGAGGTGTAGTCATCGAAATGACATCTAATGATAAAATTCCAGTAAGTGTTTACGCTGAAAGTACTCCAAATCCAGCAGTAATGAAGTTCGTTGCTAATAAACCATTGGTAACACAAACTATTGAATTTAAAAATATTGATGAGGCCAATAATGCGCCTATGGCCCAACAGCTTTTTCACTTCCCTTTTGTAAAGGAAGTCTTTATCGATGCAAATTATGTTTCGATTACAAAATACGAAGTTGCTGAATGGGATAATATAGTTATGGAGGTTCGAGAGTTTATCCGAAAGTACATAGAAGAAGGCAAACTGATTTTAAAAGAAATCCCTCAACAACAAGAGACTACAGATGAGTCTACTGCCGAAAATTTCAGTAAAACTGAATCTCAAATTATTTCAATTTTAGATGAATACATCAAGCCAGCAGTAGCATCAGACGGAGGAAATATTCAATTTGATTCCTATAACGAAATAGACAAAACTGTTCAAGTGATATTACAAGGTGCCTGTAGTGGGTGTCCTTCCTCAACTTTTACCTTAAAGAATGGTATCGAAAATATGCTTAAAGAAATGATGCCTGGTAAAATAAAGAGTGTTGTTGCCCTCAATGGCTAAACCCCCAAGTTTTTTTTTGGTGGGGTTGTTTGAAAATCTTTAAGATAGAAAGGCTCAAAATAAGCCAATGATTCAAAAGATTGACTATTGAATTTTTCCCAAACTAAGCCAATCATATCTATAGCCTTAGGATAAAAGGTCTCTGAGGGGAAAACCGCATTGATTTCAGGGGTTAATTCCTTGAATTTTTGAGCTCCATCACCCAACACAAATGCAGTTTGATCTTTGATAAATTCTTTAAAAGAATCCTGACTTAAAATCAGCGCTGAAGTAGCTTCAACCCAGTGCTTACTCGAGTCAAAAACAGCAGTATAAACTTCCATTCGTCTGGCGTCCATCATTGGAATGATGTAGTCTGTATTTTCTTCGGTAGAAGCTTGCACAAGAATCTCTAAAGCGTTTATGGCAAGAAGAGGAATGTCCAATCCAAAGCACAGTCCTTTTGCAGCAGCAACCCCTATTCTAAGACCTGTGTAGGAACCTGGACCCTTGCTTACTGCTACCGCGTTTAAATCAGTAGTTTTAAGCTTAGCCTCCTCCAAAACTTCTGAAATAAATAAATGTAATTTTTCGCTGTGACTAAAGCTTTCGTTGAGAACAATGCGCGATGCTAATAATTTACCTTTATAGGCAAGAGCAACTGAACATTGCCTCGTGGATGTTTCAAGATGAAGTATATATGCCATCGGTTTAACTATAAAATCCCACCAGAGCTCCCACCATCTACTTTAATAACAGAACCGTTAGTCGCACTGGATAACGGACTGCAAAGATAAGCAACTGTTGAAGCAACCTCTTCTACCTTCGCAAATCTTTGCAGAAGCGAATTGAATCTTTCTTCTTTAAAAAATGACTGTTCAACCTCCTCTATAGCTTTGTTTTCTGCTTTGGCTTTATCATTTAAAAAAACTTGAGCCCCTTCTGTGAGTGTTGATCCTGGAACTACTGTGTTTACGGTTACTGCCGTTGACTTTGTTAGATGTGAAAGCCCTCGTGCTGTTGCGTGAAGGGCAGCTTTGGTAGCACTATAAGAAATCATATCTGGAGGAACTAAATAGGTACATTCACTAGAAATAAATAAAATACGACCCCAATTCTGTTTGAGCATACCAGGCATTACATGCTTTGAAAGTTCAACCCCACTCATTACATTTACCTGAAACTGGGTTTGCCAATCCTGAGCTGAAGTATCAAAAAAGGACTTTGAAGTGTAGACTCCTACATTGTTAATAAGGATATCTATTTTGGGGAGTTTTTTCAGTTGGATTTGAATCTCTTGAGCATTGAGGAAATTAAGTACAAAACCTTTTACTATTGCATTGGGTACTTCTTCTTTTAGACTTGCTATAGCTTTAGCTACCTTATCCTCACTACGGCCATTGATGTAGACGACTGATCTTTCTTTTAAAAATATTTTTGCAATTGAATAGCCAATACCTGAAGTTGACCCTGTAATTAAAACAGATTTATCTTTGAGTTTGAGATTCATTTTCTTGCTGTTAGTGCGTAAAAATACTTCTTTTTTTATGCTTTTTAAACCGTCATTGGTACATGAAAATCAAAAAGAACGTATCGTCTACATCTCGAGGCCGAAATAAAATTCCAATACCTTAAGTTTAAAAATATAATCAAACTTAGCGCGGATAATGTCTGAAGCGGCAATTTGATAGCGTTGTCTTGCTTGGACATAATCAAATGAATTCAATACCCCAGCGTCAAAACGTTGCTTTGCAATTTCAAATGCTTGCTGGCGAGCGAGGAGTGTTTTTTCTGAAGCGTCGTAAAATTTATACGCTCCTTCTGCGTCGTTATAGGCTTGATTTATGGTATTTTCCAAGTCTAATTTGGTTTGTTCCAATTGGTTTTCAATCCGCTCTAAATTCAGCTTTCGTCTTTTGATATTGTTTTTTGCAGCAAGTCCATTAAAGATGGGAATGTTTAAAGAAAGGCCATAGCTCTGACCGTCGTTTTGAGTAAACTGAGTACCAAAAGGTAATGCCTTAGCTACATCTCTTTGCGGAAATTGACTTACTACTACAGCTCCATTGTCTTGAACAAAACCAATGGGAGCCTTTATAAATTCTCCAGTTTCTACAAGTCGATCTGAATATGAAATTCGTGTATTGTAATTGTAAAAGGCGGACAAAGTGGGCATTAAAGCCCCTTTAGCCAAATCAATTTCTTTTTCAGCCAGCTCTAGATTTGTAATTCCCAGTTTGATGTCATTTCTAAATGTCAATGCTTTCTCATAAATTGCTTTTGGAGTTTCACCTAAGATTTCAGAAAATGGAATATCAAATTCCTCTTGTGCAATATCAAAATTTTCATAGTCAGTAATAAGAAGTAACTGGGCCAGACTTATTCTAGAAAGGCGATAGGCATTTTCAGCTTGAATTACAGCTTGCTCCTGAGTAGCTACATTTGCTTCAATCTCGTAGATTTCAGCTGCTGTTAAAATTCCCGCATCGATACTCAATTGGGTGCGTTCCAGTTCTTGCTTTGCCAATTCGAGTTGATATCGTTGTACCTGCTCTAACTCTTTGCTAAACATCACTTGTAAATAAGCATTTGCAACAAACAGACTAATGTCGTCTTTCATATCCTCTAACTGATACTGACGTGCCAATATGTTTAAATTCGCTCGAGACAACTGATTGACATTTTGCCTACCGTTAAATAGTGTGACTCCAATATTCCCTCCAAAAGAGGAGAATTGAGTGGTAAGATTTTCAATCAAACCATTGGTAATGTTCTGACTCAAACCGTTATTCCAAATTTGTTGTGATTGGGCATTAAGTCTGGGAAGAAAATTACCTATGGCATCAGCTTTATCAATCTCTGCTGATTCTAAGTCAAGCTCAGATTGTTTGATCCTAATATTTTTATCCAAGGCAATTAGGATGCACTCTTCCAACGTATACTCCCGTATTTGGGCAGTTAATGCAAAAGTGAAAAGAAATAAAACAGTGCTTATAATTAGGCTTCTATTATTCATATTTTGAAATTGAGGTTTTTCAATGTTCATTATTCTTTGTCTTAAAGATTGAGTATTAGTCGTTATCCTCTTCTGATTCTTCGTCTCCTTTTTTGATGGGTTCTGTTTTATTCCAAACCTTGATCTTATCTTCCATTGTAATTCCTGAAAGGACTTCGACATTGACTCCATCAGAGATTCCTATCTCAACATCACGTCTTTCAAATTCTTGCTCTCCAATTAATACTTGTACATAGGGCTTTTCTGTTTCTCGATCAAATTGTAATAACGCCTCAGAAATGGCCATGATGCTATCTTTTCTCTCAAGCACTAAAGAAGCGTTTGCACTATAGCCCGCACGGATAAATATTGAATCATTTAAAAATAAATCTGCCTCGATAATAAATTGAACAGCACCTTGCTCTTCATTTCCCTTGGGAGCAATAAATTTTAATTCAGCATCCAAAGATTGATCTTCAATGGCTCCTAAATTGACTTCAAGCGGCATTCCTACGCGTAGTTTTCCTACTTCAGCTTCATCGACCTTACCCTCAAAGATCATTTTCTTCATATCGGCTATGGTTGCAATAGTAGTCCCCGCGTTAAAACTATTACTGGCAATAACCTGAAACCCTTCTTCAACAGGAATTTCCAAAATAGTACCGGGCACGGTAGCTCTAATATTAGTGTTGGCTGAAGCTGCACCTCCTGCAGAACCGGAACGAATAATCTCTAAATCAGATTCTGCATTACTCACACTTTGTAAAGCTTGGTTATACTGTAATTCTACGTTTTGGAATTGTTGTCTGGAGATAATCCCTTTTTCAAATAGATCTCGATTTCTATCAAACTCGATTTTAGCATTGTTCAGTACAATTTTTGAGTTTTGAAGTCTTCCTTTAGCGCTGTTTAAATTTTGCTCATTGGGCACAACTTTGATTTTAGCCAAGAGGTCTCCTGTTTGAACTAGATCTCCCTCCTCAACAAAAAGCCCCTCTATGATTCCTTGTATTTGGGGTTTGATCTCAACCTCATCTTCCGGTATAACCTTACCTGTTACCACGGTCTTCTTTTCAATATTAGTAATCGTGGCAGATTCGGTATCGTATTCGATCACTGACTTATTATTGGTTTTGATAAAATAAGCCGTTGCAAATAAAGCGCCTAAAATGATTGCTGAAATTCCTATGTATTTTAAAATCTTCATAATGTTGGGTATATAATAATTTTGTTATTCTTCTCTTAATGCGTCTATGGGTTTTATACTAACTGCTCTTTGAGCTGGTATCAATCCGATTAGTGTTCCTAAAAAGACCATGATAAATAAGGCTGCCAAAATAAATGGAATTGGTACTGTAGGATTAGTGTAGGGAAAATCAGTTAAATCAGCAGTTGCAGCATTGATTCCTGCTAGTGCAAAAGCTCCTAAAATAATCCCTAAAATTCCTGCGATAACTGTTAAAAAAACAGATTCAACGATGATCTGATTACGCACTTCTGAAGGAGTGGCACCTAAAGCCCTGCGAACTCCAAGCTCTTTAGTTCGCTCTTTAACGGAGATCAATAATATATTTCCGATTCCAATAACTCCTGCAATAATTGTTGCAATACCCACAATGAGTGACAAAAGGGTCATGCCTTTAGAAAACCCTACAATTTTATTAAATATTTCGCCCAAATTAAATCCACCAAAAGCGCGTTCATCTTCTGGGGATACCCTATGAATTCGTTTAAGGGTAGCTTTAATGTCTTTTTCAACCCTGACTACATCAGCATCATCGTAGGCTGCAATAGTGAACCATTGTACATTATTACCTGAATTGTAAATTTGACGATAGGTTTCAAAGGGAATAAAAATGTCTCCGTCACTTTCAAATCCTCCCCCCGGAACAAACTTGTGAACCCCTATGACTTGAAAATAAATATCATTTATACGAATGTATTGTCCAATAGGAACTTCATCCTTTTCAAATAATTCAGTTTGAGTCCGCTCTCCTATCACACATACATTTCGTTTGTATTTAATGTCTTCTTCATTGATAAAGCGACCACCTTCGTATATTTTTTTAGTTGCAATTTTAGTATAGACAGGAAAGTCACCGTAAACATTGTAATTACTTGATTTATTCTTTCTAACCACTTGAGGACTTGAACCGCCAAAAACACCTCTTGCATTTCTTGGTGCAATAAATTCAATTTCTGGCACTTGTTTTTTTAAAACTTCAATATCAGATAATTTAAGTTGTACTCTCCTACCTATTTTAAAGCCTTCATATGGAATACTTGTTCGTTGTGCCCAAATAAACATGGAGTTCATTGCAATATTTTCAAATTGACGTTCAAATCCGTTGTCCAAACCTTTTGCAGCTCCTGACAGAGCGATGTAAATAAAAATTCCCCACAAAACACCAATTACAGTGATGATTGTTCTTGTTTTATTTTTGGAGATTGATCCAAAAATTTCTTGCCAAGTGTCACGGTCAAAGAGTACTTTTAAACTATTCATCTCTTAGGGCAACTATGGGTTTTATACTCGAAGCTCTTTTTGCTGGAATATATCCTGCAATGGCTCCAAAAAGAATCAAAATAAGAGTTGCAGTAAGAGCAGTTCCTAAATCGATATATGGATCTTTGATAAAATATTCTTCTAGTTTAAGTCCAATATTTTTTAATACTGCAATTCCTAAGAATAGTCCTACATAACCAGAAATCGCAGTAATGAATACAGACTCCTGCAAAATCATCTGGATAACTGACTTTGGGGTTGCACCTAGGGCTTTTCGAATTCCAAGTTCCTTAGTGCGTTCTTTTACAACAAAAACCATGATGTTGGAAATTCCAATAATCCCAGCAATCAAAGTCCCTAAGCCAACAAAACTTACAATGAGCTGTAAGACTACAGCAAATTGCTGACTCTGTTTTAATTCATCTGTAAGATTCTGAAAATAAATTCCATTAGGATCACGTGGATCTATCGACTTTTTATCTTTAAAATATTTTTTAAGAGAGGATTCTAAAGCAATTGCTCCTGCATGACCCAACTCCTTGGGAAAGGTTACAATAAGTTGATCTACTTTATTATTGCTTTTTTCTAACAATTGACGTGTAGTGTATGAAATATAAATATAGCGTTCTTCTCTATCTCCACCGTCGTCTTGAAACACGCCTACCACTTTAAAAGCGGTAGATCCAACATTGATATACTTCCCTAGCGGATCCTCTGTTTTAAATAAATCTTTAGCAACCAATCTTCCTATTACTGCGTTCTTAGTTTTTTCATTAATATCATTTTCATTGATATACCTTCCTTTCATCAAAATGGTTTTTTCAACCAACTGATGACCGGGTGCAACGGCTCTTGTAGTGTAAGTATTGCTTTCGTTTTTATATCGTGTAAGAGCGCTTCTGCTAATTCTCGGGGTAACAAATTCGGTCAACATGGCAAAGTTTTGTCTGATGTCCTCCAAATCATCATTTTCAAATTCTATTCTACGATTTGCTTTAAACCCTTTGTAAGGCATGGATGTTTTACCTGGATAGAGAAAAATAGCATTACTTGCATCGTCTAAAAAAAACTCTTGAAACGTATTTTTAAGACCGTTCCCCAAACCAAACAGAATAATGAAAATAAAGATTCCAAGTGCGACAGTAAATCCAGACAAAAAGGTTCTTAGTTTGTTTTTGCCTATGGTTTCAAATATTTCCCTCCAACGGTCTCTATTTAACATATGAAGAAGCTAAAACTTGGTCTACTTTTTTATCTTCAATAATTACTCCGTCCTTAAGCTGAACAATCCGCTTACACATTTGGGCAATATCAGGTTCATGGGTGACCACTAAAATCGTTTTTCCCTCCTTATTGATCTTTTGAATGAGATCCATAACTTCATAAGATGTTTTAGAATCTAAAGCTCCTGTGGGCTCATCTGCTAGCAAAACTTTGGGACGTGATGCCATAGCTCTAGCTATAGCAACTCGTTGCTTTTGCCCTCCAGATAATTCACTAGGCAAATGGGTTGCCCAATCTTTGAGCCCTACTTTTTCTAAGTATTCCAAGGCCATATGCTGCCTTTCTTTCCTTGGAATCCTTTGGTAATACAAAGGAAGTGAAACATTTTCTAGTGCAGATTTATAATTAATTAAATTGAATGATTGGAAAACAAATCCTAAAAATTTATTTCGGTATTTGGCAGCTTTAGTTTCGTTTAAATCCTTGATGGGAACCTGATCAAGAATGTATTCTCCTTCATCGGCAACATCTAACATGCCTAAAATATTGAGTAGAGTAGATTTCCCAGATCCAGAGGATCCCATTATCGCTACCAATTCACCTTCTTCTATGTTAAAATTGATTCCTTTGAGTACATGCAGTGAAGATGGTCCCATTTTATATGACTTATGTAGGCTTTTGATCTGAATCATCTAGAATTTCGCTTAAAATTTCACAAAAATAACATATTTGTATTAGTTATTTTATGTTTAGACTACAAGAATTACAAAATGTTAAACTTATACCCTGATTATTTTTTTATAATTTGAAAAACTTTCCAACCCACAAGTCCTACTAGTAAGTAAGGGATCGCCATCAGGTATAAAATTCCATTATTTATTCCTTTTGCAGTTGATTGCCCTTCTTCTGATTGAAGCACCGCTCTACACATTGAGCACTGAGAATACCCAATGTCTATACTCAATAGGAAGAATATTAAAAAGAAAACAATAATCAGTTCTGGTTTACGCATAATAAGGAGAAATCATTAGATAGACAATCACACCAGTTACCGCAATATACATCCAGATAGGAAACGTGTATCGGGCAATTTTTTTATGCTCAAAAAATAAATTTGAGATAGCCCTTACATAGGTAATGAGTACCATTGGAATGATACCTATAGATAGAAAAATATGGCTGATCAATATAAAATAATATACGTATCTGATAATCCCATCTCCTCCATATGGCGTAGGGTCAGAAGTCATATGATAGGCAACATACATGACTAAAAAAATCAAGGAAAGACCAATAGAGGTCTTCATCAGTTGTTCGTGTAAGCTGATGTTTTTTTGCTTGATTGCCCAATAAGCAATCATTAGAATTATAGCGGTAATTCCATTGATCGCTGCATAAATGGGTGGCAGAAAAGTCAATGGTGCTACATCAGGTATACGGACCATAAACAACAAAGCAACTACTACTGGGATTAGAATTGAAACAATCCATATCCAAGTTTTGTATTTCTTTTCGTAATTAACAGCTTTTGCACTCATACTTTATTCTTTTAATAATTTTTCAATATCCTCTATAAGTAGATCGACTTCTTGAACCTCAACATGCTCTTGATCAATTCCCATATAATAAACTATGGGATTATCAAATTGGTCTGCACGAGAGCGGATATAACCGTCTTTGTCTATCAAAGCAAAATAACCTTGATGCTCAAAGCCTCCATCTACTCTTGGATTGACCGATGCAAAGATATTAAATCCTTGATTTGCAAGAGTGTATATTTTTTCTTTATCTCCAGTAAGGAAATGCCAATTTTGTGAAAATACATCATAGCCCTCAGCGTATTCTTTTAAAATGGAAGGGGTGTCATGTTTGGGATCTATGGTAAAAGAAGCAATTCCAAAATCATTACGAGAGCCAAATTGAGTTTCAATTTTTTTCATGTTTTTATTCATGATTGGACAGATGCTAGGACAAGAAGTAAAGAAAAACTCCGCGACATAGACCTTTCCCTTAAAATCTTCATTAGAAATGAATAAGCTGTCTTGATTGAGAAAGGTAAATTCTGGGACCCTTTTAGCCTCTCCGTTGAGGGCTATGTATTGTAATGGTTCTCCCGATTTTGATCTCCCATCCTGAACGATAGTATCATTTTTGACTCGATCAATGATTTTGGGGATGAATAATATTCCAAATATTAAAACCACTAAAAAAAGACCCACATATTTGAGTTTAGACATATCGACTACTTTTCTCTTTCTGTATTATATATTTTCAAAGCAAGGCGGTATTCAGCTAAAATAACTTTGACATCGTCAATCATCTTCTTGTTAATTTGCGCAACAGAGCGTGCATCAAATCCAAAAACAATTCCTTGATCTTCATCATCGTTTCTCCCTCTCAAATTAGCGTCTTTATCAATAATAAAAACAAAAGGGGTGCTTCCAACTTCATTGAGCTCTAACGGGGTTTTAAGAGAACTAAAATGTTTATTCATGGTTTCTTTAGAAGCTGTTACAAAGTTCCATTTTGACAAGTCTGTTCCTACACCCTCGCGTAGTGCATTTTTGAGTTGATCTACTTCTGCTGCATAAGCTTTATTGACAAGGAATACAAATTGGAAGTCTTCAAATTCATAAAAACGTTTGTAAATTTTCTCGTTGAGATTTAAAGCCTCAGCTTGTTTTTCTTCTAAGCTTCCTCCCCAATACCCTAAGATGGTAATTTTATCTTTAAACTGTATCGAATTTGTGGAGTCTAAATCACTAATTTCAGTTACTCCAGCCGTAAGAACAGGAAGTTTAGCAAAGTTGTTTTTTCCAGAAGCAAAAAAGAGATAGACGACAAGGGGAAATAAGAATAGAATTCCCAAAACAATCTTTTTATTTAAATCATTCTTTTTCATCTTTTTGAAATTTCGTGGTTTACTGAAAATGAAGTAACTACTAATATCTTCTCTTTCAAAAATTGACTTACGATTTTCGTCTTTAATGACCAAGATACACTGATTAAGTGTATCATTTATGCTCATACAATATAAAAAAGCGGCATAACACCGCTTCTATTTTTTAATTATGAAGATTAGAAGTTCCAAGACATAAAGCCTGTATCCATAACATCAAAAATATAATCCGCCTCTATGATTAAAATAAATGCCAAATAAGGAATTAATATGAGTAGTGGAAGTACAATTGAGTTTTTTAAACCACTAGTTTCGTCGCGTATGTGCATAAAATCCCAAGCAATATAATAGGCCTTCACTATGGTTAATATGATAAAAATCCAATTCAGGATTTTCATTCTTAGAAAAGGTACCATTAAAATTTCTGGCTTGATGATTCCTAATGCAACCTCAATAGTGGTCACTATAGAGAGAAAAATCAATACCCCCCAAATTTTTTGTTGATTGGATTTGAACTTTAAAAGTCCTCTGAAAATCGCAAGCTTATGTCCTTCTGCAGCCATTTTTTAAAGTTTAATTGGTTTATACTAAATAGAAAAAGGTGAATACAAATACCCATACCAAATCGACAAAGTGCCAATAGAGTCCAACTTTTTCAACCATTTCATAATGTCCTCTTCGTTCATAAGTTCCTAAGATGACATTAAAAAAGATGATGATGTTAATCACCACACCTGAAAATACGTGGAATCCGTGAAAACCTGTGATAAAGAAGAAGAAGTCAGCAAAAAGCCTGTTACCGTATTCATTATGGATTAGGTTCGCTCCTTCAACAACACCGATAGCTTCGTTGAGTTTTCCCATAGAGGCCGCTCTACTGAGTACAGTTTTTTTACCTTTTTCATTTAATTGCTGCGTACGAATAACGAGATTTTCATCAGCTATAAATCCTTTTTTCACCTCTTCTAAAGTAACTGTGGGTAAAGCTTTTTCTGAGCTGTACCAAATTCCATTATTGGATTGATGAGTTGAACGGTCTGTTTCTATTCCAATTACAAATTCTTGAATGGCAGCGCGTTTTCCTGAGGAGGTATCAACAAATTGAAGTATTTGACCACCACGAGTTTCTAGGGCGCCGTATTCTCCTTTGATAAAGTTTTTCCATTCCCATGCTTGTGAGCCGACAAAAATTGCTCCACCAATAATGGTCAACAGCATATAAAAGGTAACCTTATGTTTTTTCATATGATGTCCCGCATCAACTGCTAGTACCATAGTTACAGAGGAAAAAATTAATATAAAGGTCATCAAGGCCACATAGTACATCGGTGCGTCTATACCGTGAAGAAAAGGAAAGTGGGTAAAAACCTCGTCGGCTATTGGCCACGAATTGATGTTTTTAAATCTTGAAAAACCATAAGAGACCAAAAATCCTGTAAATGTCAGGGCATCAGATACGATGAAGAACCACATCATTATTTTTCCATAGCTGGCATTAAGAGGTCTGTTTCCTCCCCCCCATACTTCTTCATTTTCAGCAGCTGAGTTGGCTGTTACTTCCATATTATCGTATTAAATTCATTACAAATTTATTAATTTTTAACCGTAGAATGAAACGAATAAAAATAAATATAGCCATAGAATATCCAGAAAATGCCAAAAAGTGACTGCCATTTCAAAACCCAAGGTATTTCCTTTTAAATACTTGCCTCTAAAAGTTTTATATAATACATACAAAACTACGATGATACCCCCTGTTAGATGGGCTAGGTGGAGTAAAATAAGAACATACAAATAGGAAGTGGTTATTGAACTTTCTGCTCCTGTAAAATAATACCCTTGTTCAATGAATTCACCAAATCCTTGAAACTGGAAATAAATAAATGCCAGGGCCAATCCCAATGTGACTAAAAGCAATGATTGAGCTCTTTTTATTAAGGCGGTTTTGACACTCTTTAAAGCCAAGTAAAACGTTCCACTACTTAAAATTAAGAGTATCGTACTGATGGTAAAGGCAAAAGGAAGGTTAATTTGTTCTATCCAATCGGAGCGTGAACTACTTACCACATAAGCGCTGGTAAGACCAGCAAAAGTCATACTCATACTGATCATACCAAACCAAAGCATCATTTTTTTGGCTCGGTTACTTTTTACTTGTAAAGAATCGTTTGTATTCATTGTAATATAAATTTATCGAGAACGTATACCAATTGTATTCCAGTAATGTAGATAATACTTGCTCGAATTAAAAATCGCGCTGCCTTATCCGTTTTTAGATACATAAGTTGTATTCCAGCGTAGAGAAAAAACACTCCTAAAAATCCTACCAAGCAGGCTGCTGAAAGTGTTAAGTAAAGTTTTCCTGTGTATTGAAAAGCAGGTATTAAAGAAATCAATACGGTCCAGAAAGTGTAAAAAACAATCTGAAAAGCTGTAATTTGATCTGGCTTTCCTGAGGGTAGCATTTTAAATCCTGCATTTTCATATTGATCGTGCATTACCCAACCGATTGCCCAAAAATGAGGGAATTGCCAAAAAAATTGTACCATAAACAATACCCCTGGTTCAATACCAAATTCGTTAGTTGCTGCCACCCAACCCAGCATAAAAGGGATAGCACCTGGAAAAGCTCCAACAAATACAGATAAAGAGGTCTTTTGCTTTAGGGGAGTATACAAACAAGCATACAAGAAAATTGATATACTTGCAAAAAAAGCCGTTTTGATGTTGATGATGTAAAGTGCAGCAATTCCAATAAGCGTTAAGACTACACCGATTAAGAGTGCTGTATTGGGGTGGATACGCTCTCTTGGCAAAGGTCTGTTCATTGTACGTTCCATGAGTCCATCCAGATCCTTTTCGAAAACCTGATTAAAAACGTTTGAAGCTCCAACCATAGCATAGCCCCCGATTACTAGTAATAATAGTGTTGGATAGTGAACCTTATCAACTGCTAAAAAATAACCAGCAATGGATGAAATAACAACAGTAACGGATAGCCTAAACTTAGTTATTTCAGAAAAATCGGTTAAGCTCAAGCCTGTATTTGAAAGCAAGGTCATTTTATTTTGGCTCATCTCTCGGCATCTTCATTTGGCAAAGATAATTGAGAAATAGCCAACGTCCAATCTATTTTGCTTTTATTAAAAAACTATAAAACTTCAAGGAAAATCTAATCATTTACTGCAGTCTGAAGACTATAGGAATGCTAAAGGGTGCTTTGCAGGTCTATCCCCACCCCTTGCTATCCGGGAATCATTGTAGGCAATTAGGATATTATTCTTTTAGCTTTACCTTAAAGGTTTTTATCTGGTCCTCGCATTCTTACATTGGTGATATTTCCTTGTTCAGAGATAATAAAATTTACAAAAAACACGCCCTTGGAAACCCATTTCTTGGGCAATCTCGGATATAGAAAGTTCCTTCTAATCTGCCTGTTCATTTACTCTTGAAAACAATTTCTCAATTGGTTTTTATCTACATTTTCACAACCCGGAGAAACAGGTAAATCTTTAATAACTGCAAAAGGAATATTGATCATTTCTTCTTCTTCAATTGTAACGTCTTCTAATTCAATAATTTCATCATGATCCGTTTCTGTTGATTAAATAATAGTTTCTTCAGATTCTTCTTTATATTATTCAACTAGAATTGATTCATAGTCACATTGATTTTTTCATAGGTTTTTAACTTAATTTGCCTCCAAGAGATAAAAAGCATTAGGTAAAGGACATTTATAAAATAAAGTCCTAAATTTTTACTCAGATCAACTCTGGTATTTTTTATTTCCATGGAGATAGAAATTACTTTAATACAACAAAAATAATGTCGCCTAAATATTTAGAAATAAAAAAACCCACAAAAATGGTGGGTTTTAAATTTTTTAAAATCGTCTGCTATTGTAGCCTAAAAGTAATTGGAATACTAAAAGGAACACGAACCGCACGACCTCTTTGTTTTCCGGGGATCATACTTGGCAACTTGGAGATAATGCGTTGCGCCTCTTTTTCCAAGTTTTTGTCTGGACCTCGCATTCGAATATTCGAAATACTCCCGTCTTTAGAAATGATAAAGTTTACATAGACACGTCCTTGGATTCCCATTTCTTGAGCAATTTCAGGATATCTAAAGTTTCTACGGATGTGTTTGTTCATTTGCTCCTGAAAACATTTTCTGCGTTCAGACTTAGCCACTTTTTCACAACCAGGAAAGATTGGCACGTCTTCAATCACAGCAAAAGGTACATCTACATCATCGAATTCTTCCTCTATTTCAACTTCTTCAACCTCGATAATTTCATCTTCATTGGTTTCAGTAGATTCAATTACTGTTTCCTCAACTTCTTCTTCATCTTCTACCACTTCAATCACTTCTGGAGCTGGTGGTGGAGGTGGTGGAGGTGGAGGTGGAGTCTTTAATTGCTCTGTGATTGGAATTTCTTCATCGTCTTCATCCTCAACGTTTAATGCTTCGTAGGCATATACTTTTTCATAAGTTCTCCACTCTATAGCCTGCCATGAAATCAATAAAATCAAAGATAAGCCGATAACAAAATAAAGACTGCTATTTTTGCTTAAATCTGCTTTTTCACTTTTTTTGGGTTGCATAATAAACCAATATTTAGATAGCTAAAATAAAAATAAAACTAAAACAAACAACTTATTCTTTAATAGAATAATATAAAACTCCTTTGATAATGAGCCATGAGACAAGCCCACCTAGTAAATTAGCTTTAAGATCTTGCCAGTCAAAATAGCGCTGAAATAATGGAACCAATTGTAAGGTCTCCAAAAAGGCACCAAGGACAATAGCATAGACCAAAGATTTAGTCATTGGATTAGTCGAAGTGTATAACGCGAAAAAATACAATAAAGTCAAGCCAGAATAGCAAATGAAATGAAGAATAAGATCGCCTCTAAACCATAAGAAACTCCATGGATCAATTTCCGGTGAGGGAGGCTTTAAACTAAAATATACAACTACTAGGGTTGCAAAAATGGCAAGTGATTTGAAAAATCGATCAGCCTGTAACCAGCGATGTATAGGCTTCTGCATCAAGAAGATTTTGAATCTCAGCTGTATCACAGAGTTTAATTTTTATCATCCACCCAGAACCATAAGCGTCTTCATTTATGGTTTCAGGGGTATCTTCCAAGTCTTTGTTAAAGGCAATAATTGTTCCAGAAAGGGGCATAAAAAGATCAGAAACAGTTTTTACTGCTTCTACTGTACCAAAAATAGACTCAGCCTCTAATTTTTCATCCAATGTTTCTACTTCAACATAAACAATATCGCCAAGTTCTCCTTGGGCAAAATCAGTAATTCCAATAGTTGCTTCATCGCCTTCAATCCTAACCCATTCGTGGTCTTTGGTGTATTTTAAATCTTCTGGTACATTCATTTTAGTCGTCTTAATACACAAATGTAAAAGAAATCTGGAATTACTAATGACTTTAGTTTCCAAAGTTATAACGAACTGTAAAACCAGAACGAATACTCGTCTGAGGGAAAGCAGTTGAGATAGCAAACTCAGAGAAATTATGATCGTAGAAAAACAGGGCGGTAAGGTTTCTGGATAGGGCATAATCCGCGTTAATTTTAATAGCGAGGATACGTTGTCCTGCGGTAACTTGATTGTTATCGTACTCTAAGTTCCTCAATACAGTTACATTATCTCTGTACGAAATGTCTGCCCTGATATTCAAATCGCCCTTGAGTATCACTCTCCTTCCTCCAAAATTAGTCCTGAATCGAATATCTTTGACCCGATATCCTAAACCAGCAACATATTCGTCACCACTTGATTCAGTTATCAAATTATTGTCTAAACTCAAGGAAATTGCACGCTCTTTCCTCAATTCAGCAAGCAACTTTAAGGAGTTATTCATCTCCACATCCAAGCGTAGTAGCGGATTGAATTGTTCTACTAGATTGACGTTTGAGTATAATCGTTCGGTAATCACATTCCCCAATTTATCTATTCTATTAGGCTGATTTGGATCAAATTCAAAGTTGGATTGGAAATTTGTTACGGTGTAGCTGGCCCGATAAGCATGATTGATCGATAAACGAGAAAATATTTTTGAAAGGGATTTGATATCGGTGAGTCCAGTAAACTTTAGATTCCAATTGGGTAAGGGTGCACCACGCACTGGGCTAAGATTAATTTTATCTGGACTTTGGCCCGTGTATGCTGAGAGAAAAGAATTGAGTAAAACCTCTTGTTGACTCTTGCCATAGCCTAAGGGATAACCCTCATCGTTGACTCCCATTCCATCAAAAGGGCTGTTTAGTGCTAGGCGCTCAGCAATTTTAAGACGGCTGGATCTAAAGTTTTCAAAATTACTACTTATCGAACCCCTAGATGGATTAAATGCTGTCCTAAGCAGAATAGTTGACATCCCAAAGTTTCCAAAGACATTTGAGTTCCTGGGTACATAACTTTGATCCTCAATTCTAAAATTCTCCAATCGGTTTTCCATATAATCACGATCAGCATTAAAATCAATTATCAATCCTTTCATGGGAATCAACTGTGCACTTGCTTTAAATTTACTTGAATGCATTTGTGAAAAGGACTGGTTAAAGTTTGGAAAACCAGTTAACCATCCTTGTCTGGCTGCTTCATAGCGAATGTCGGCTTGGCTACCCAAGGTATATCCTAAAGTTGGCTGTAATCCACCTGCAAAACCTACAGATGGCAAATAACCTGGAAGCACAGAACCGTTGTTTTCACTGTAACTTGCTTGCACCCTTTTAACTAAGGTCATTAAATCAACCAATTTGGTCAATCCAACTTTTAACAAGGAGTTTTTCTTCTTAGAAAGGCTGTCATTTGTCTCTCTGGTAGCTTGAACCCTCCTGTTAAATGAGTTAATAAAATTGGATTTTAATCCCAGTGCTGAATATAGTTTTGAAAAAGAAAATGCTGTTGTAAGCGTTTTGGTATTATTATTTTGAACGGTATTGACAATACCCAATGGTATTCCATCGTCGTTAACTACCTTAGACAAGGCTTCAGAACCTCTTTGCCAGTTAAAATTACCAGTATAATTATAAGTTGCATCCACAAAACTCAAAAAGGGAATGTATTGAAAAGGCAGTTTGTAATTCAATGAAAAAGTTTGAATATGGTTGTTGGGTTCGCCAGTATTTAATATGCCTTGCCAAAGTGTATTTTTATCCTGCTGAAATGGATTCATTATTCCTGCCTCTGATAAACCGTTGTTACGTATGATGCTACTTGTTGCAGCAATGAAGTTAAGACGAAGAGACTTAGAAAAATTATGATTTAATGCATAATTGTAATCAAATAAAAAATTTCGCTGCTGTAAATTAGGCAAACTCCGTTGTAAAGAAGCATCTACCCCTTCGAGATAAACTTGCCTAAATTTTTGATTATTCAATATCCTATTCACATTGACTGAAGCCTCTATAGAACTGGGTAATAAATTAAAATTAAGCTGCTGAAGCCATTGGAGGTATTTTTTTCGATCAAAAGACTTTACTTTTTTAAAGGGTTCAATGGGTTTAGATAAAAAAGCGTGACCGTAATTTGTACCCAATAATAAATTAAACTCTTCCTGCTTTTCAATTTCGTAATCCCGATGAATGGTTTCATTGTAAGCGTAGGAAAAATCAAAATTTTCAGGACTGTAAAATCGACGCTTACCCCCTCCACTTCTTTTTTTATGAACTCCTATCAGACTGACACTTTTTCTTTTGGTGTAGTCAATGGATTGATTTCGTATAGAGTCTCGTTGAGATTGACGCTCAGCAGTGTCTAGGCGATCTTCTAATTTAATATCCTGATAAAAAGGATCATACTCAGGTGTAATAAGCGTTTCACCAGTGGCAAAATTCAATGGAATCTGCAGTCCCCATTCTTGAGGAGCCAATTGCCCCACATTAACATTTGAAATAATGTCATATTGGAGTAGCTCTTCCCTAGTGCGTTCATTAGGAGTCATGTCAATACTTCCAAAGCCAATACTGGAATAGCGTCCGGTTGCAGAGAACGTTGCAAAATTTGCAATATTACCATCTAAAGCACCTACAGCAGCCCACCCATCTTGACTGTCAATACCCGAAATTCTCAACTCATTAAACCATACTTCACCACACAAGGCATCCCCTAGTTTGGTTGAAGGGTTTTTAACTCCAATCATCAAGGTTTTAATATTCCCCAAAGAAGGGTTACCGCGAATCGCAAACTTGTATTTCTTTTGTCCTGGGAGTTTGCTAATAGATGAAAATTCCTGTATAAAATTCAACTCTTCATCAAAGTATAGTGTTTCACCCAATCCCAATTGTTGAAGTGCTTTAGCTTTAAGTTTAGCCAATAGATCAATAGAAACTTCTATGGAGTTGGATTCCGGATTCCAAACCTCTTCAGCACTGTATCGGTTGGAAGTATTTTCACTATATGCTGTAGGCTTAAGAGGAATTTCAATCTGGTAATAATTGTCTTGATAATCGGTTCCTAATCGAATAAATGCAACTAAACGTTTGTCAAATTCATCTTCTGAACCCTCACCTGGTAGAGCTTCTTGTCCAGGAAGTGATTCCGCATGCAAAAACATTCTCAACTTGCTATACTGTCGCATGTCTAAATCCAACCCTTTAAATATGCCACGAGAATCTGAGGGCTGTAGATCGCATACTCTAAATGAAAGGGATTGCTCGTTTTGACGTATTATGGTATTGTTGTTGTTGATCTGCTCTCTTTGAATTTCAGGAGGGAGCACATAATTAATTGGAATTCTGTTTTCATTTTCCAATATATTGACCGTACTGATGTCCACCGTGGTATTATTATTTGCCAAAACTTCATCATTAAGGGGCTTATTGTATCTTCTCCAATCTCCTCGTACTAAATCTAATGTGCCGAAACGAAACACAACTTTTTCTTCAAAACCGGTCAATAGCATTCGCATAAAGCGGATGGAGCGTAAATCATCTATGGCATTTACTTTATCGAAGAACGGATCAAAAGAAGTATTTTCATAATAGCTTTTTTGAATGGGTACTTTAAACTGGATCCAGCGGGTGGTATACTCATCCCCATTGGGTGTATTGACTTTAATACTTTCCCTAACGTCTGTTACAAAAGGGTGATTGCCTACCTGCATATTTCTAGCTATTGGAACTCTATATTCAAAATAACTATCGATTGTGTTCATGCTTTGATCCCTGTTGATATCTTCTGTGTCTGGCTCGGTTGTATTTCCTCTATCGGTATCGTTAAACGCGACGGGCGTATTATTTTCAAAACCATTATATCGCTTGTATCGATCTAAAATTCCTCCATCAGCTTGAAGAAAATACTCGTAATTATCTCCAGCAGGATCATTAGCTGGTCCATTAGTAAAAATTGCTCTTTCTTCTTCATCAGATAGGCCATCTAAACCAACATCTTGTAAGATACGATCCTCTTCTATAGCATTAAATGCATAAACTAATGATTGATTTGCTGGAACTTTACCCCAAGGGGTCTCATAAGTTGGAGTTTGTTCACTTGTACTTGGAAGCCCATTTTCAAATTGCTTTCTTCCATCACGGAGAATATCCTCTGAAATATTTCCCAAATGAAAAACCAACTCTCCTAAATCATCAGAAGCTGCCTCATTTTCTGAAAAAGTGTCCAATAACCAGAATTCAATAAACTCTACATTGGATTGTTCAAAATTTGTTGCATTCAACGAACGACTGATTCCTGCCCATTTATCTTTTATATTAGAGGCATATGTGCTGTTCGGAGCATTGTTATAGGGTCCTCTTTCATTAGGATAATATGCTAAATCAAAGGTGGGTAGTGTTCTTGGTGTTCCTTGAACTAAATCTTGTTCGGGAAACAATTCATCTATGAAAATTCGTCTTGTTTCATTAGAGGAGATATCGTCATTATTTATACCGTTTGGTTGTCTAGAATAGAAAACCTGATCTATTGAATACCATGCTAATTTTGACCTTCCGTATCCGCTTTCAAGTCCTTCTGCATTTGCCCCAGGCACACCATTTATTGGTACACTAGAAAGGTTCCAAGCTGTAAAACCTTTGATGTCGATATTAGTCTGTGCGCCCTCAAAGTCATCAATATAGACATTGGTTTCTCCATTTAATTGGGTGTTTCTTGGGTCATTCGCTACAAGATTAGCCACCTCTCCTCTAAATGATAGTTGAGAAGGTGTATTGGTTTTTATGGTTGGCCATTTATTTACGATTCGAGTCAAAAATGGAATTTCAGTAGAGAAATTAGTGTTGAGACCCATCATGGTATTATTGACAGGTTCTGTTCCATAATTTGCTTTTTGGGTAAGCGGATTTTCACTGAGATTAATTAAGGTCCCTCCTACATTAATTTTATCCGAAACACTATGATTGATATTAAATCCAGAGAAACGCTTATTTTGCTGATTGAAAAAAGAATTGTTTTCCACAGATATATCAATGGGGATGTTGGAGGCTTTTAGTCCCTCATCCAAAATTTTTACCCGACCGATTTCATAATTGACTATATAATCTAATCCTTCTCTCAAAACTCTTCCCCCTGCAGTAACTCGAACCGAGCCTCTGGGAACATTAAATGCCCCAATATTAATTCCATCTCCCCCTTCTGATTTGTAACGACCTTTAAGTTGAAATTTATTTTTCTCTGAAAACTCTAGTGCAGCGGCCTTGGTCAAACTGTATATTTCTCTAAAAACGTATCGCTTTTGGTTTTTGTTGTAGGAGTTTTCTTCTGTATAATTTTCTTTTTCGGATTCTGGATTATCTAATAATTGAAATAAGAATTCTCCAAAAGGCTCTACTTTAGGGAATATTATTCTACCGTATCTGGGGTCAATGGTTATTCCAGGGATATAATCAAAAAAACCGTCCCCATTAGGGACCAAGTCTTGGTAGGCATTCAGTCGATCTAAATCCATGGTATTTAACAATACTTCCTGGTCTAAGTATTCAGGCCAAATAGAGGCATCAACTGGAGTCATGTAATTGATTGGGGAGGGGTCAGTATATAAAATACTCAATCTGAAATCTTCTTCTGATAATTGAAAGGCTCCTGTATTATAAATATTTTTCATCATCAAATCCCATACCGGTTGACGTACGTCTGTCACACTACTCTTCAACATTTTGACAATTAAATTATTTGTTTGTACCACTTCTTGTTGGGGGTTTTGCTGACCGCTATTTCCCTGGATCAGAGATGTTCCCGGTATATCTCCATTTGCAAATTCTCCTACTTGATAAATTCTGCCTTGGAAACTGTATTGATAGGCGATTCCCAAAATCTCATCATTACTAAGCCTTTGATTTAAAGAGATATATCCTAGCTGAGGATGAAAGGAAAATTCCTGTTCATTTAATTTTCTCGCACTTTCGAGTATAGTATAATCATAACCTTCACTAACTCGAGTTGGACCAAATCCATTTTTTACAGTAGCAATATCCCGTATATCATTGGTCAAAATACCATCAAAGCCTATCTCATCAGGATCAAGTCTATTGACTTCATTTGTAGGAGGATAGTTTGGGTCACTTACACTTATAAAATTTGAAACTCTATCGTCTAGAGTAGTTCGCTCTGGGTTAGCTTCTCCTAAATCTTGAAGGGCAACGATATTCCGTACATTTTGAGTTTGATACCCCCTATTGGTTACCCAAACTTCAATCCGTGTGATCTGAACAGGCGAATTGATGTACGGATAGGTTTCTAAAAATTTGTCGTAATTATCCCTAAAATATTGACTGATAAAATAGTGCCTATCCTCCTCATAATCTGAAGCGTACAAATCAAATTCTTGCAATTTCCCTCCACCCTGTGTAGTGATATTTTGTGATTGAGATCGCTGTTCAGAAAAAACTCCCGAAATTGTAGTATTTCCAAATTTTAAGTCTGCACGGACTCCAAACAGACTTTGCGCTCCTTGAATCAAATTACTATTAATGGGCATACTGATATTTCCAATGTCAATATTTTGAAGAATCGCATCCTCAGTCACCTTCCCGTTGAGATATTCAGAAACTCGATTTCCAGCAGCTAGTGGGTTTGTCGCCAATTGATTCGCAGTTTGTTGTAAACTTTTAATTTTTTGACGTGCCTGATTTAGAGTATTTTTTCCCTCATTAATCAGCCCTTTAACCTCATCTACTTTCTGCTGAACATCTCCAATTTTATTTTGTACATCATCAAATGCAGAACCCAATCTTCCAGGAAGCATACCTGGAATCACATCTTGAAGCTCAGACAATTGCGGAGGATTGAATTGTATTTTAACAAGGTTTTGGAAATCAAAGGTAGATTCAGTATCGTAATTGGCTGTTATCTGCAGGCGTTCTCCTATTCTCCCCAACAAACTCAAACTAATTCTCTGATCAAATTCAAAGCCTGGAGATCTGCGATTGATGACAGAGGCAATAGGATTGTCATTCCTCTGGTACCTGTACCCCAAATCAATTCCTATGGAGCCTTGAGGGGATATATCTATGGCATTACTCCCAAAAATAGACTCAAAAAACTTGTTGTTTATATACAATTCGGGAAGTAAGTTTTTTTGAGTCTCTTCCACATTAGCTCCTCTACCACTTAATGCTTGAACTTTTTCTTGGAAATAGTTTTGCATCTTCTCCTTAAGCACCAAACCTTCGTATTCCTTGACCGTTAAAACTAAAGGAACACTAATGGGATATCCTCCGATTTCTTGAGAAAAGATATATCGGTCTGTAGTAGGATCGTAGTTATACTGACTCTTGACACTGTTCGGGTTAGGGAGTTCAATAGTTCCTAAATCTGCACTGTCTTGTGCCATAACAAGCCCACAACTAAAAATCATCCATACAAGAAGGTGGATGAAGACCTGATATGATTTTAAAACTACTTTATGAGTCTTTTCAAACAAATGGTTTTACAATTTATTCAAAGCCGCTTTAATAAGCGCTTCCACTGTAATATCTGGAATGCTTTGAATCACGTTATCTATTACTTTCTCAGACTGCTTTCTTGAATAACCAAGAACCTCTAAAGCTGATAACGCTTCTTCTTTAATTGTATTGTTTGGAAATGCTTGAATTTGTTCACCTTCAAAGAGGTTTAACATTTTGTCTTTTAATTCGATTAATACCCTTTGAGCTGTTTTTAAACCAATTCCTTTTATGGATTTTATGGTAGCTAAATCTTCTGAAACTATAGCACGTTGAATTTGTTGAGGCTCAAGAGAGGAGAGCATGGTTCGAGCCGTGCTTGCTCCTATGCCTGAGACTGAAATCAACTGCTGAAAAACGGCCCTTTCAATAGTGGTGAAAAAACCAAATAAGGTATGGGAATCCTCTTTAACTTGAAGGTGGGTAAATAGCTTAATGTTTTCGTCACTACTCAATTGAGAGTAGGTGTGAAGTGAAATATGGACCAAATAGCCTACCCCATTGCAATCGATGACTACTTCAGTTGGAGATTTTTCTACTAAACGACCGATAAGCTGTGTAATCATTTTTCTATTTGTTTTTGGATTGGGCGTCTATAACTGCTATGGCAGACATATTGACAATTTCTTCAACAGAAGCACCCAGTTGCAATACGTGAATGGGTTCACTCAACCCCATTAGTATGGGGCCTATAGAAAGGGCTTCTTTCAACTCTTTCATCAGTTTATAGGTGATATTAGCAGCATCAAGATTGGGGAAAACTAAAACATTTACCTTCATTTTACTCAAACTAGAAAAAGGAAAACCTTTTTGAAGCATTTCCTTATTTAAGGCAAAATCAGACTGGACTGGACCGTCTACCATCAATTCTGGATTGCTTCTATGCAACATAGATACTGCCTGACTTACTTTTTTAGCTTGAGGGAAACGGGAAGATCCAAAATTTGAAAAAGACAATAAAGCGATGACCGGTTCTAAACCGAAAAGTTTAGAAGTATTTGCTGTCATTTGAGCGATTTTTGCCAGCTCTTTTGCAGTAGGATCAACATTGATTGTAGTATCAGAAAGTAAAAGAGGTCCTGATTTAGTCAACATCAAGTTGGTCGCAGCAACTCTTGAGACTCCTTTCGCCTTTGAAATGGTTTCTAAGATTGGTTTAACTACAGAACGATAATTTCTTGAATAACCTGAGATCATGGCATCTGCATCTCCGTTTTTAATCATCATTGAGGCGTAGTAATTACGTTCACGCATTAACCTTTGAGAGTCGTAGAGGGTATACCCATTTCTTCTTTGATCTTTCCAAAAAAGATCAGCATAAACATTTCTTTGGGCTTTATAAGTTTCTTCTTTTGGATCAATAATTTCAACTTCATTGTCAAAATCTATAGCAACTCTAAGGTCGTCAATGGTTGTTCTATTTCCCAATAAAATTGGAATTGCAATTCCTTCTTCATACACAATTTGAGCTGCCTTTAAAACGTCCATTTGATCTGCCTCTGCAAATACCAATCGCTTAGGAGCTGCCTTTGCACGATCGTGGAGAAGTCGAACCATTTTTTGACTGTTTCCAAGTCGGCCTGAAAGTTCTTCGGTATAACGCTCCCAATCTTCAATTGGTTCTGTTGCAACTCCTGATTCTATAGCAGCTTTTGCTACAGCAACAGGTATAGTTGAAATCAACCGGGGATCAAAAGGTTTTGGAATTATGTATTCTCTCCCAAATGTTAATCTTGTTTGGTCGTAAACAAGGTTGACCTTTTCAGGCACCGATTCTTTTGCTAAATCTGCAAGCGATTTTACAGCTGCCATTTTCATAGCTTCGTTAATAGTTGTTGCTCTCACATCTAATGCCCCTCTAAAAATAAAAGGAAAACCCAGGACATTATTTACCTGATTGGGATGATCTGAGCGTCCTGTAGCCATAATCACATCGTCTCTGGTTTTGCAAGCTAAACTGTATTCTATTTCAGGATTGGGATTGGCCATCGCAAAGACAATTGGATTTTTTGCCATCGATAAAAGCATTTCTTGGCTAAGTATATCCGCAAGTGATAGTCCAATAAACACATCTGCCCCTTTGATTGATTCATCTAAAGTATTGATATCCAGTATTGTAGCAAACTCCTCTTTTTCTGGACTGAGGGAATCACGATCTTTTCGAATTACCCCTTTGCTATCCAGCATCACTATGTTTTTAATATTTGCTCCAAAGGCTCGGTATAATTTTGTACAGGAAATTGCAGCTGCCCCAGCACCAGAGACCACAATTTTTACATCCTCAATTTTTTTATCAGCCAACTCGAGTGCATTTAACAAAGCTGCTGCCGAAATGATTGCGGTCCCGTGCTGATCGTCATGCATAACGGGAATGTCTAATTCTTCCTTCAACCTGCGCTCTATTTCAAAAGCCTCCGGAGATTTGATGTCCTCTAAATTGATTCCGCCAAAAGTCGGAGCTATGGCTTTAACCGCTTCGATAAATTTATCAGGATCTTTGGCGTCTACTTCTATATCAAATACATCAATATCAGCAAATATTTTAAAAAGTAGTGCTTTCCCTTCCATTACAGGCTTGGATGCTTCAGGACCAATATTACCTAAACCAAGAACTGCAGTTCCATTAGAAATTACTGCTACTAAATTTCCCTTGTTGGTATATTTATAAAGATTTGATATGTCCTCCTCTATTTCCTTACAAGGTATGGCAACCCCAGGTGAGTAGGCCAGTGCCAAATCTCTTTGAGTATCATAGCTTTTAGTCGGTACAACCTTAGTTTTCCCAGGTCTTGGCTTCGCATGATATACTAAAGCTGCTCTCCTTTGTCGTTCACTACTCATAAAAATATTTACCTAATACAAAGAAATGGTTTTTTTCTGAATCACTCTTGGGTTTTATCCTTGGGTTGACTGACAAAAAGTGAAAAGATTCCTCCAATAATCAGAAAAGCTCCTGCCAGTCTTATGATATTGATTGGGTTTTGCCCTAGCAAATCATAAACAAAGTACTGTACAGTAAAAATCTGGATGATCATTGGAATAACAATAAACATGTTAAAGATCCCCATATACACCCCAGTTTTTCCTTTTGGTATGGAGAAAGCAAGCATTTCATAGGGCATTGCCATCATCGACGCCCAAGTGATTCCCAATCCAAAAGAAAACAAATAGATCTGTGACACCACTATTCCACTGCCAATGGGTATGGTAAACAACACTTTTGTATCATTCAGCATAGGCATGCAAAGTAAAGCTATCCCTCCTATTGCAAGGCTGATAAAATGAAGTCTTTTTGCACCCAATTTTCTGGCTATTGGAATTAATGCAAAAGCAATAACAAAACAAATAATATTATATGTCCCATTTAAATTACCCGTCAACAATTGAGCCTGATTAAAATATACGGTACTCTGGTCCAATGTATCGTATAAAGAAAGAGATAAAGCGGAAGTAAGATATTGCCAATAGCAAAACATGGCATACCAAGGAAAAAACATTACGGGTATAAGTTGCTTCATCGGCAGAGGCATCACTTTAAAAGCCTCGGTAATGTCTTCGAGCGTTCTAGATACTAAATTCCTTTCTTCTTTTAACTTTTTAATTTCTTCCAACTCTTTTGGACTTGGTGGATATTCAGAAGTGGTAAATACCGAAATCAATATGGTAATGATAGATGCTGCTGCACCGATACCAAATGCCCAATAGGTAGATACTGGAATACCATTATCCATCTTATCGGAAAGAGCCAATATACCTAAGGAAACTAAAATTGCTGGGGTAAAATTAGCTAAAGTCGTTCCTAAGCCAGTAAAAAAACTTTGTGCTAAAAACCCAAAAGAATATTGCTTTTCCGGGAGCTTATCCGAAATAAATGCTCGATAGGGCTCTAAGGCTATATTATTCGCCGCATCTAAAATCCATAACAACCCTGCTGCCATCCAAATTGAACTCGAATAGGGCATGATAACCAAACTGATACTAGCTATTATCGCCCCAATTAGAAAAAAGGGCTTTCTACGGCCAAATTTCGGAGACCAGGTCCCGTCACTAATGGCACCAATAATCGGTTGCACTATAAGTCCTGTCACAGGTCCAGCAAGCCACAATAAAGGTAATTCTGCTTCTTCAGCCCCTAAATATTTATAAATGGCGCTCATATTACTCTGTTGTAAACCGAAACTGAATTGGACTCCAAAAAACCCAAAATTCATCGTTAAGATTTGCCAAAAATTCAGCCGCTTTTTCTCCATAAATTTAGTTTGTTGAAGCCGTGGAGGGCCTCATTGTCTGCAAACGATCAACCACATAGCTTCCAACTGCATGACCTTGATTTACTCCCTCCTCTATTGCCATCATATAATGGATACCTCCATAGAGTCTAGAAATTGCTGCTTCCTCTGAAGCATGAAAAAATGAATTGTATTTACGTTCGGGTAGTCCATAGAGTAATTCTGTTGTATCGGTAAACGCAAAGTTATCGCCGTATAAATCTGTTAATGTAACTGCCGCTGCTCTTGAAATTACGGAATGACCACTGGTGTATTCAGGAAAAGGAGGTGTTTGCAGAAGCGGTAACCATTCCTCATCGTAATATTGATTAATCAAGGTTTCAGGTCGAACAATCAAAGTATCCCACTTTTCATCCCAACAACTGATAAATCCGTCAAACAAAGCAATTGAAACATTGGCATAGGCATTAACAGTTTCATCAAAAGTACTTTTTGCTTGCCTTGTTGCTATGGCTGTAATTCCTATCCAATGTCCACCAGGGGTAATTTTTTTTGTAGCAAACATCGCATGACCCCTGTGGTGGGTAACATAGGGATTGCAATCCCAAAATTTAGCGATCTCTACTTGTTCTTCATTCAATTGGTTGGTTACCTCAAATACTTCCATCAATTGCTTTTGAAAAAGGCTCCCTTTTGTCAAATTAAAAGGTAAAGGATCTTTTGGCGCAAATTGGTTTGATGAATCAATTACCATCGTTCTGATTTCTTTCCAATGGGGTTCGATACCATCCATATAATCAGGCGGGGTAGGTTTCCAATAACGATCCTCCTCTTTAATGGTATATTTTGGAAAGGTTCTGGTTTGATTGTACATATCTTTTGATGCCCATTCTAAAATAAAAGCAGCGACTTCATCAGCATAAATTTTTGATGCCTTCACAACGCGACTTGGAACATCAAATTCATCTAACTTTTCCTTAAACCCCTCCTGAAATTTATCCATTTTATCTTCTGAAAATATCAACGCCTTTCCCACAGTGTTGAATGCAAATAATGAGGCCAAGTGATGGTTGACATAATCATTACTAGCTCCTGGAATTGTCATCAGTTCTTTGACCTGACCTACTAAGGAATTGTATTTATCTGGATACCCCAATGCCATGATCTCATAGGCGGCAACAATCGGGTAGAGATATACTCGTGAGGCAACTGGTGGTGAAAAAATGTCATATACTACGATGTCCGTCAAGTTTTGCATGGCATTTCGAAAAAGCTCAGGGTCTTGAACCTTTTTCAAATAAACTGTGTTTTTTTCGCTTGAGCAGCAAAAAAGCAATAGTATTAAAATCGCATAAAAGATCGTTCTCATTTTCATATTCATTTCTATCCGCTTTTGGTTCAATAAGGGGTTTATAATAATCTCATTTTAACCTTCTCCTACTTTCACATTTTGAGAAACTAAGACAAAAGTAGTATTTTTAGATGAATGAATGATCTGGAAAAACTAAGCGTGTATTAGAAACCAAAAAAGCTACTTAACTTTCAGCTAAATGACTACCTCATGGGAAAATAGTATTCCAACTTTTTATCAACGATAAATAAAAAAGTCATGAGAAGAATCATTCCAAGAGAATCTAATACTCTTAGGATATAAACTTAATATTCCTTTTCAAACCATCAAATTTTGTTCTTTTTACAGCACTGTTTTTAAATACCTTGTCAAAAACTGAAGTCGTCATTTCTTGCCACTCACTATTAGTTAGGTTGAGTAATTCCTCGTGAGGCTCAAAAGCAGGTTCGTTATGTGGCTTTGCAAATCGGTTCCATGGGCATACCGTTTGACAAACATCACAGCCAAAAATCCAATTGTCCATTTGCCCTTTAAACTCAGTGGGAATATTTTCTTTAAGTTCAATGGTCAAATAGGATATACATTTGCTCCCGTCAATTTGATAGGGCTGAAGTAAAGCGTCTGTAGGACAAGCGTCAATACAAGCATTACAACTTCCACAGTGATCTGTGATGGGTGCGTCATAGTCTAATTCTAAATCAATGATCAATTCTGCAATAAAGAAAAAGGAACCCACTTTTTTTGAAATCAGATTGGTGTTTTTTCCAAGCCAGCCCAAACCACTTTTTGCAGCCCAAGCTTTATCCATTACAGGAGCTGAATCCACAAAAATACGTCCATTGACTTCACCTATTTCTCGGTGAATAATTTGCATCAATTCTTTCAGCTTTTCTTTAATCACAAAATGGTAGTCCGTACCATATGCATATCTCGAAATTTTGGGAGCTTTGGTATCAGTTTGTTTTTTATTGGTATGATAATTCAACAAAAGAGAGACCACGCTTTTAGCGCCAGGAACAAGTAACCTTGGATCCAATCTTTTATCAAAATGCCGCTCCATATAGCTCATACTTCCATTATGTCCATGGTTGAGCCATTGTTCTAAAAGTGGAGCCTCAGCCTCTAAAAAATCTGCTTTTGATATTCCACAAGAAAGAAAACCTAAAGTTTTAGCAGCTGATTTTATTTTGGCAGTGTCCTCTGATTTTAAACTCATGAGTAAGCCATTAAAATAAACCTTCTTGATTATTTTTGATTCTGCCTAAATGACTATAAGCTCGGGCAGTTACTTCTCTACCCCGAGGGGTTCGAACAATAAATCCCTGCTGAATCAAAAAAGGTTCATAAACCTCTTCTATGGTTTCGGAATTTTCAGATACCGCAGTAGCAAGTGTGGTTATACCTACTGGTCCTCCTTTAAATTTATCTATGAGTGTAGTTAAAATTTTATTATCCATTTCGTCTAGACCGTGTGCGTCAACTTGGAGCGCTTGGAGCGCAAATTGAGTAATTTTAATATCTATGGATCCGTTACCTTTGATTTGAGCAAAATCACGAACACGTCTTAACAAGCCATTAGAAATTCGAGGCGTCCCCCGGCTTCTTCCAGCAATTTCAATAGCTGCATTCTCATTAATAGGGACATTTAGAATTTCTGCACTTCTAGTCACTATGGTTGATAATAATTCGGTGGAATAATACTGCAATCGATTGCTGATCCCAAATCGAGCGCGCATGGGAGCAGTGAGTAAACCTGATCGAGTAGTGGCACCTACTAAGGTAAATGGTTCTAAATTAATTTGAACGGTTCTGGCATTAGGACCAGACTCAATCATAATATCAATTTTATAATCCTCCATGGCTGAATAAAGATATTCTTCTACGATAGGACTCAAACGGTGAATTTCATCGATGAATAAAATATCCTGAGCTTGAAGGTTGGTCAATAAACCTGCTAAATCACCTGGTTTATCAAGTACAGGCCCTGAGGTCATTTTTATTCCAACTTCGAGTTCGTTTGCTAAAATATGTGCCAAGGTGGTTTTCCCAAGACCTGGAGGACCGTGAAATAAGGTGTGATCCAAAGCTTCGCCTCGCTGTTTGGCTGCTTGAACAAATATCTTAAGGTTTTCAAGAATGGCATCCTGCCCGGCAAAATCATCAAAGTTTAAAGGCCTTAAAGCACGATCAATATCCTGTTCCTCGGGAGAAAATTGGTCGTCGGTAGGATCTAAGTATTCGTTCATCAAATCAAAGATAAATGAATTCCTTTGTTTTTTGTTATTTAATTAACTGAAGCGTGAAGATATTCGCAAAAGTTCCTGCTGATCAAGAATTCTGATTTTTCTCCTTTAGTATTTATCCATCCTCCTTTTTGAAATTATCCTAGCTTGCGAATAAAGGGATAATACCCCAATGGTTCATTGTTATTACTGCCAAAATTCAATAAGCACTTTTCCATCCATGCTTGATGTTCACTTTAAAACCAAGATAATTTATCTAATCCCACTACTGTCCGTACTCTTTCGCATTTGGATCATTATAAGAAGGTCAAATTTATCTGTACCATTTATTTCACCCACTTTCTTAGAAGCTTGAATTACAACTACACAAACCCTAAAGTGATTTTTAAAAAATAAAAAACCCAACATTTCAGTTGGGTTTTCATGTTTAATTCAATTGTTTAGTTTTAGTGTTGGAGTTCTTCTTCTCCTTTTTTAAGTGGGATATGCTGAGGAATAAAATCTTCTTCATGCCCTGGCTTTGAATAGTCGTATGCCCATCGGTGTACATGAGGGATTTCTCCTTCCCAGTTTCCGTGGAAATGCTCAACGGGCGCTGTCCACTCTAAGGTGTTCGATCTCCATGGATTTTGAACGGTTTTCTTACCGTAGAACATACTGTGAATGAAATTATACAAGAATACAATTTGAGCTGCACCTGCGATAAGTGCAAATACAGTAATCAATATATTGATGTCTGCAAGGTCATCAAAGTATGGGAATGCAGTATTGGTATAATATCTTCTCGGCAGACCAGCCATTCCAATAAAGTGCATTGGGAAAAAGACTCCATAAGCACAAACAGCTGTGACCCAAAAGTGGACATACCCTAGATTTTTATTCATCATACGCCCAAACATTTTAGGGAACCAATGGTATACCCCTGCAAACAATCCATATAGGGCAGATATTCCCATAACTAAGTGAAAGTGAGCCACCACAAAGTACGTGTCGTGAACATTAATGTCTAAAGTACTGTCTCCTAAAATAATTCCAGTTAAACCTCCAGTGATAAAAGTTGAAACCAAACCTATTGAAAATAGCATGGCTGGATTCAATTGAAGGTTCCCTTTCCATAGCGTTGTGATGTAGTTGAAAGCTTTAACCGCAGAAGGAATAGCAATCAATAAAGTTGTAAATGTAAATACAGAGCCCAAAAATGGATTCATCCCTGAGATAAACATATGGTGTCCCCATACTATAGTTGATAAAAAGGCAATTGCTAGGATTGAGGCCACCATGGCACGATAACCAAATATTGGTTTACGCGCATTAGTAGCAATAATTTCAGAAGTGATTCCCAAAGCAGGCAACAAGACTATATAAACTTCGGGGTGTCCTAGAAACCAAAAGAGGTGTTCATAAAGCACTGGTGAACCCCCTTGATAATGCAACACCTCTCCTTGAATAAAAATATCTGATAAAAAGAAAGAGGTTCCAAAACTTCGATCCATGATGAGTAGCAAGGCAGCAGATAATAATACTGGGAAAGAAACCACTCCAATAATGGCAGTTACAAAAAATGCCCAGATAGTCAATGGCAGTCGAGTCATACTCATTCCCTTAGTTCTAAGGTTAATAACCGTTACTATATAATTTAAAGAGCCCAATAACGAGGAAGCAATAAAAATAGCCATGGATACTAACCACAATGTCATTCCTGTTCCCGAACCAGGCTGTGCCTGAGGTAATGCGCTTAATGGAGGATAAATAGTCCAACCTGCTGCTGCCGGTCCGGCTTCAACAAACAGAGACATGACCATAATAGTACTTGAAAGGAAAAACAACCAAAACGAAATCATATTTAACAAGCCTGAAGCCATATCTCGAGCTCCAATTTGTAATGGAATTAAGAGGTTACTAAACGTACCACTTAATCCCGCTGTTAATACAAAAAAGACCATGATCGTTCCGTGGATGGTAACCAATGCTAAGTAAACATTAGGATCCATTACTCCATCGGGAGCCCACTTACCTAAAAGAACTTCAAAAATTCCAAAGGGCTGCTCTGGCCAAGCTAATTGTAAGCGAAATAAAAGTGACATTGCGATCCCAATGATTCCCATAAACAAACCTGTTATCAGGTATTGCTTAGAAATCATCTTATGGTCTTGACTAAAGATGTATTTCGTTACAAAAGTTTCTTTATGATGATGTCCGTGATCCTCTTCTGTGTGCACTGCTGCTGCTGCTGACATAATCCTTTATTTTAAGTATTAATTATTGGATGACTTCAGCAAATGTTTGCTGACTATTCATCCATTCTTCAAATTCTTGCTCTGTTTCTACTATTATTTTCATTTGCATATTGTAATGCGACGCACCACAAATTTTATTACAAAGTAAAAGAAAATCAAATTCATAAGGATCTAATGCCATGTCTCCACTTGCAACCAGCTCCTTACTTTTTTCAACTCTAATTTTATTAATCTTTTTAACCTTGGCTGTTATATCAGGGTCTTGACGCATTTCCTCTGTGGTTTTATTGGGTGTAAATGCAAACTCAGTAATCATTCCAGGAACACAGTTCATCTGAGCTCTAAAATGAGGCATATAAGCTGAGTGTAACACATCTTGAGAACGCATTTTAAAAATGACCTCTCTCCCTTCGGGCAAATGCAATTCTTGTACAACTACATCATCAAAGCCGTTGGGATCAGTAGCATCAATTCCAACTAAATTTCTTCCTTCGAAATCTTGAAGAAAACGCACATTTGCATCTCCTAGTACTCCATCCTCTCCTGCATATCTAGCTTTCCAATTGAATTGCTGTGCATAAAGTTCTACTACTAAGGCTTCATCATTTTCTTCAACAGTCATGATGTCTGTCCAGGTGTAAAGGCCGTATAGAATAAGTCCTGCTAAAGTGATTACTGGAATAATTGTCCATATCATCTCAAGTTTTTCATTGTCAGCGTAGAACAATGCTTTCTTACCTTTCTCCCCTCTATATTTATATGAAAAATAGTGAAGTAAAGCTTGAGTGATCGTTTGTACAAAGAAAATGATAGCAAATGAAATCCACATCAAGTTGTCGTAATCAGCTCCGTGTTCAGAGGCTGAGTTAGGCAAAAGTACATCGCCGTAAGACCAAAACGAAAAGATGGTAATTCCGTAGATAAAAATCAAAAATGCAAACATGAGTTTACCATTGAGATTGTTATCATCATCATCAGCTACCTGCGTATTGACTTTCTTTGCTTGAGAGAGTTCAAAAATCTTGGTGATTTGCCAAATTGATATGGCTATCAAAACAAGTACAGAAAGTATCAAAAATATATTCATTTATCTTTTCGATTAATTTTTAATAATGAAAGCGTTCACTCTCTCCCATATAGGGATCACCCTTGGCTAGCAAGGGGGCTTTTGTTAATTCTTTAAATACAATAAATATGAAAAGACCTAGGAAGAAGAAAAATCCTCCTATCTCTGCTGAACCAATAAACCATTGGTCACCAACTGCAGAGGGCATAATCATATTAAATACGTCCATATAATGTCCTAAAATAATTACAATCCCAGCCATCACTATAAAATAATTGATCCGTTTATAATCACTATTCATTAAGATAAGAAGTGGGAAAATAAAGTTCATTACCACCATTCCAAAAAATGGAAGGTTGTAATCTTCGATACGCGTGATGAAGTAAGTAACCTCCTCTGGAATGTTAGAATACCAGATCAACATAAACTGTGAAAACCATAAATAAGTCCAGAACACACTAATACCAAACATGAATTTTCCTAAATCGTGAATATGGCTGTCGTTAACAAACTCCAAATACCCTTTAGACTTTAGATAAATTGTAATGAGAGCGATGGCCGTAATTCCAGAGACAAACATACTGGCAAAAACATACCATCCGAACAAGGTACTGAACCAGTGAGGATCAATTGACATTACCCAATCCCATGACATGATGGATTCTGTGACGATATAAAATACCAAAAATGCAGCTGAGATTCTAAAGTTTTTTTTGTGATTGGAAATATCAGTAGCTGAATCTTGTGCCAAGGAGAATTTTCTTGAAAAATAACGATAGAGTGTCCATCCCGATAAGAAAAATACAGCTCTAATTAAGAAAAAAGGAATATTTAAGAAGCCTGTTTTCCCTGCTATTAGCTTATCGTGAGCCACTACCTCTGGATCCATCCAAATAAATAAATGGTTCAAATGCATACCAGAAAGTGCTAATATGACAATAACAATAATACCACCTGGAAGGAGATATGCTGTAATTCCTTCCATTACTCGATACAATACTGGAGACCAACCGGCTTGAGCAGCACGTTGAATCGCATAAAATGCCAATACTCCAAGAGATATCATAAAAAAGAAAAAGGCAGCGACATACAAAGCAGCCCAAGGTTTGTTACTCAACTGATGAAAGACATGTTCATCGTGCTCAGCATCATGTGAATCACCATGAGTTGAATCAGAGTGCGCTTCTTCTTGGTGATTATCATGCTGCACTGAATGCTGAGTTTCTTCATGATAGTCAGCGTCAGTTGCATGTGATACTTTATCTGCATGAGTGCTTTTTTCTGTTTGAGAGGCATCGGCATCATGAGTTGCATGCGCAGCTGTAGCCTCATGAGATGTTCCGTGTCCCTCTCCGTGATTTGCGGCGACTATAGCTTTAGCCTCTTCTATGGTTGCTGGTGCTGAAATAAACCCGTAGACTAGGCCTATAAAACCAACTGCCATAAAAACGATGGCTAAATTTCTAAGTTTGTTTGGAAAGGTGTACATCATTTATCTTCCTTGTTGTTATTTGACTAAGGTGTTTCTTAACTCCATCACATGCTGAGCAATTTGCCAGCGCTCTTCTGCGTTGACCTGTCCTGCATGAGATCCCATTGCATTTTTCCCGTACATCAACACGTGGTAAATACTTCCTGGTGTGATTTCTCTATCGGCATAACTAGGAACTCCAAGAAATTTTTCTCTTGTCATTAAAATTCCCTGTCCGTCTCCTTTACCTCCATGGCATACTGCACAATAAATTCCATAAAGCTCTTTTCCATTTGCCACGTTTTCATCCGTAAGAGCAAGTGGAGACATCAACTCAGCTTTAGCTGCTTCGTAGCCGTCGTTAGTGTCAGGGTAATCGTAAGGCTCCCATCCTCTTGCTACTGAACCTTCAACTGGAATCTGTGCTTCTATTCCATTAGCAAATGCATCTGTATCAGCATAAGTTTCATAACCGACAGGTTCATACATATTGGGAAAATACTGGTAATTGGGCTTTGCTGGATCAAAGCAAGATTGAAATCCCAGAGCAACAATTACACAAATCAATAGGCCTTTATAACTCATCTATTCTGACTTTTCTATTATTGAAACATCTATAGCTCCCGACTTTTTTAAGAGTTTTTGAAGTTCTTTTTCGTTATCGTGAATTCCAATTTCTACAAGAAATTTATCATCTGTAGTTAAAGGATTTGGATTTTCAGCTTTTTTAAATGGCCATAATTTACTTCTCATATAAAAAGTAATTACCATTAAGTGGGCTGCAAAAAATACGGTCATCTCAAACATGATAGGGACAAAAGCTGGCATATTTTCCAAATAAGAAAAACTTGGCTTTCCTCCAATATTCTGGGGCCAATCTTCAATCATGATATAGTTCATCATGGCGACAGCAACAGCTAAACCAATACACCCATAGATGAATGACATTATAGCAATGCGAGTTTCCTCAAGTCCAAGGGCTTTGTCAAGACCATGAACTGGAAATGGGGTGTATACCTCTTGGATGTGGTGCTTCTCAGAACGAATCATTTTGACAGCACTTAAAAGTACATCATCATCGTCGTAAAGGGCATGTACTACTTTATCACTCATGATTTACCGTCTCTTAATTTTTTATACTTCTCTCCAGAAGATTTTAATATCGTTTTTACTTCAGCCTGAGCAATCACAGGGAAGGTTCTTGCGTACAACAAGAATAACACAAAGAAAAAGCCTATGGTTCCAATGAAAATTCCGATATCTACGAAAGTAGGAGAGAACATTGTCCATGAGGAAGGCAAGTAATCTCTATGCAATGAAGTCACAATAATTACAAAACGTTCAAACCACATTCCAATGTTTACTACAATCGAAATAATAAAGGAGAACATAATACTTGTACGCAGCTTTTTAAACCACATAAACTGCGGTGAAAATACGTTACAGGTCATCATTGACCAATACGCCCACCAATAAGGTCCGGTGGCTCTATTTAAAAATGCATATTGTTCGTATTCAACTCCAGAATACCAAGCAATAAAAAGTTCTGTGATGTAGGCTACTCCAACAATTGAACCAGTAATCATGATGACAATATTCATCAATTCAATATGTTGAACTGTGATATAATTTTCCAGATTGGATACCTTACGCATAATGATCAAGAGTGTATTTACCATCGCAAATCCTGAAAAAATAGCTCCTGCCACAAAATAAGGTGGGAAAATAGTAGTGTGCCACCCAGGAATTACCGATGTTGCAAAGTCAAAGGATACAATAGTATGCACTGAAAGTACAAGTGGTGTTGCGAGTCCTGCTAAAACCAATGAAACTTCTTCAAATCGTTGCCAATCTTTTGCTCTTCCAGACCAGCCAAAACTTAACAAACTGTATATTTTTTTCTGAAAAGGTAATACCGCACGATCGCGGATCATTGCAAAGTCAGGAAGTAATCCTGTCCACCAAAATACAAGGGATACTGATAGATAAGTTGAGATTGCAAATACATCCCAGAGAAGTGGGGAATTAAAATTCACCCAAAGCGAACCAAATCCGTTTGGAATTGGGAGTACCCAATAGGCCAACCATGGTCTTCCCATGTGGATAATTGGGAAAAGTCCAGCTTGGATTACAGAAAAAATAGTCATGGCCTCTGCAGAACGGTTAATCGCCATACGCCATTTTTGTCTGAATAATAAAAGTACTGCAGAAATAAGCGTTCCAGCGTGACCAATACCTACCCACCATACAAAGTTGGTAATATCCCAAGCCCAACCAACAGTTTTGTTCAATCCCCAGGTTCCAATACCTGTAGAAATGGTGTAAATGATACATCCAACTCCCCATAAAAAGGCAGTCAGTGCAATACCAAAAACAATCCACCACTGTTTGTTAGCTGTCCCCTCTACTGGTGCGGCTACATCTATAGTAACATCATGGTAAGTCTTGTCTCCTGTTACCAGTGGTTTTCTAATAGGTGCTTCGTAATGCGATGCCATAGGTTTTTATTTCTAAATTATACCTCGTCGGTATTTCTAACTTTTACTTGATACATTACGTTGGGCTTTGTACCGACATGTTCCAATAAATGATACATACGATCGTCTTCATGCAATGCAGCAACTTTACTTTCTTTATCATTCAGGTCTCCAAATACCATTGCGCCTGTGGTACAAGCATTAGAACAAGCTGTTTGGAAAGTCCCGTCTTTAATTTCTCCTCCTTTGAGTTTGGCGTCTAAAATTGTTTTTTGTGTCATCTGTATACACAAAGAACATTTTTCCATAACTCCTCTTGAACGAACAACGACATCAGGATTTAATACCATTCGACCTAAGTCGTTATTCATGTGGTAATCGAACTCATCATTTTTATTGTATAAGAACCAGTTAAAACGACGTACTTTATAAGGACAGTTATTCGCACAGTAACGGGTTCCAACACAGCGATTATAAGCCATGTGATTTTGACCTTGTCTTCCATGAGATGAGGCAGCCACTGGACAAACTGTTTCACACGGAGCGTGATTACAGTGCTGACACATAACTGGCTGGAATGCAACTTGTGGATTGGCAGCTGCTTGCTCCATTTCTCCAAAAGTATTTAAAGAATCTCCAATTCCTGAAATAGCTTCTTTTGTTTCATTATCTCCTTCAAAAGTAGATGCTGAAGAGTAATAGCGATCTATTCTCAACCAGTGCATATCTCTTGATTTACGAACTTCGCGTTTACCCACAACAGGGACATTATTTTCTGCATGACAAGCAACAACACAAGCGCCACAACCCGTACATGAATTTAAGTCAATGGAAAGGTTGAAGTGGTGTCCTATGCTTCTGTCGAATTCCTGCCACATGTCTACTTCTGCCGAGGTGACATCGAATTCAATATGATTTTTTGAAACCTGAGGCATTGGATTCCAAAACGCTTTATCTTTTGTGTTAAAGACTTCAAGAGTGGTTTCTTTAACTATATCACCACGACCCATTAAGGTGTTGTGCAACTGCACGCAGGCAAATTCGTGTTCTCCACTTGCTAGTTTAACATTAACACTTTGAATTCGATTAAAGCTTTGATAAAAAGTGTAAGCATTGACTCCTGTTTGCATTTCATCTTTGAGACCCATTCGCTCTCCGAAACCAAAAGAAAGACCAACAGTTCCTTTCGCTTGTCCTGGCTGAACAATCACGGGTACTTTCAGGGTCTGAGTACCAACCGTTACTTCGGCATAACTGCCATTCAAAGCTCCGTTAGCAGTATTGATATTTTTTAATCCAAGGGCATTTGCATCACTCACGGATACTGTAAGATAATTGTCCCAACTTACTCGTGTAATTGGGTCAGGAAACTCTTGTAACCAAGGATTATTGGCTTGCTGCCCGTCACCCATACCGGTTTTGCTGTACAATACTAAGCTCATTCCTTTTGAAGTAGCAGTTCTTAGTTGACTTACATCCAATGCAGAAAAATCTGGTATTGGATTTTCGACAGACTTTTCTGCAGAATAGTAGCCGTCATGTAAAACTTTACTCCAAGAATTTGATCCTAAAATGGATTCATTCCAATGGGCTTTAATTTCATCGTAGAATTTTGAGTTTTTACCCGCTAGTCTGAGTAAAACATCTTGAAATTGTTGGGTATCAAACAAAGGACGAATAGTTGGCTGAGCCAAAGCGTAATGTCCTGATTTTAATTCGTAGTCTCCCCATGATTCTAAATAATGAGGTGTCGCTGCAACAAATTGTGAAGAGGCTGCAGTCTCATCTATTTTGGAAGTAAAGCTCAATGAAAATTCTAACTTGCTTATTGCCTCAGCTAATGCATTTCCGTTGGCAGAAGAAAATACTGGATTAACTCCAACTGAAATCAAACCACTTACACTACCCGCTTCAATCGCTTGGAAGGCATCTTGAACTTCTTTTGAGTTGCCTTGTCTTATCAACTTAGGTTGTTGGGGTTGGAAAGCTTTACTACTCAAATGAGTATTTACAGCAAGAACTACAGCCTGAGCTGCATCATCATCCAATCCTGTAACCAAGACTCCTCGAGAACCAGAACTTTTAAGAGCTGAAATTGCTTTATCTGCAACCGCTTTTAAATCGGCTGATAATTGACCGGAAGATCCTCCAATTAGACGATCGTGGATATAAGCTAAAATATTTTTTTGATCTGCTGGAGTACAGGGAATTCGATGGTCTGCATTCGCTCCAGTCAGAGACATATTAGATTCAAAGTGAAAGTGCTGAGACATCTCTGCTTTTCCATGATCCCTGTAAGGTGTTTTAGAAAGGGCATAGCCTTTGGCGTAGCCACCACCTTGCCAATCTCCTAAGAAATCAGCGTCCACAGATACTATGGCTTTTGCTTTAGAAAAGTCATAGTCTGCTAAAGCTCTTTGCCCATAATACGTATTATATGCATTTAAAGCTGCATCGGAGGAAATAGTATCATATACTACAGGACTTACGTTTGGGTATACTGCAATAAAATCTGAAATGATTTTCTGTGTAGTTGGACTTGGTAAAGTCGGTGTTAAAAGAATGATTTCCTTATTGGTTGCTGCTAATGCTCTAAGCATGGCTCCAGCCTGAAGATAAAAATCATCCCAAGAAATATCTTGTCCATTTGCAGTTGGTCCTTGTAGTCGTAAAGTATCATATAATGAAAGTACTGAAGCATGCATTCTAGCATTTGCAATTCCTAAAGTCGGTGCTTCTGGATTACTTTCAACCTTAATGGGTCTTCCTTCTCGAGTCTTGATTAATACACTACCAAAATCAAAGCCGTCTGCAATGGTAGTTGCATAATAATTGGCAATACCAGGTCTGATTTGCTCAGGTTGTACGACATAAGGAACCGATTTAATAACTGGTCCTTCACAGGCAGCAATAGTAGCAGCTGCAGTACTAAAACCGACGTATTTTAAAAAATCTCTACGAGAGGTACTACTCTCCTCTAGAGTCTTTTCATCACTTAAAAAATCTTCAGGAAGCTTGGAAACAAATTCATTTTGCTCCAATTTTTTAACCGCCTCATTAGAAGGATCTAATTGAGCAATGTTTTTCCAGTAAGTTTTATTTGATGCCATATGCTTTTTTTGATCGCCTTTTAATAGTGACATTTTCCACATTCAAGTCCACCCATCTGGGCAACTGTTAGTTTTTCTACACCGTATTTTTTAGAAAGGGCTTCATGTATTTTAGCGTAATACTCGTTGCTCTCTACTTTTACGTTTGTTTCACGGTGGCAGTTGATACACCATCCCATTGTTAAGGGAGAATATTGATACATAATCTCCATTTCTTCAACTGGTCCATGGCAAGTTTCGCAGGCAATTTCTCCCACCTCAACATGCTGGGCGTGATTGAAATAAACAAAATCAGGAAGGTTGTGAATTCTAACCCACTTTACTGGTTGTGTTTCTCCTGTATAACGCTGATTGGTCTCATCCCATCCAACGGCTGTATATAATTTTTTAATCTCTTTGGTGTAAAAATCTTTAGTGTATCCGTTTTCAAGATCCTCCTCACCGTTATACTCAGCTATATTTCTATGGCAATTCATACAAACATTTAAGGAAGGAATTCCAGAGTGTTTTGATACCCGTGCAGAGGAGTGGCAATACTTACACTCAATTTGATTTGCCCCAGCGTGAATTTTATGTGAATAGTGTATTGGTTGAACTGGCATGTATCCTTGATCAACTCCAACTTGCATAAAGTAACCGTAAACAAAATATGCACTGCTCAATAACAAGAGTATGACACTTGCCATCACTAAAAATTGGTTTTGTACAAAAGCAAGCCAAATAGGTGTACCCTTCGGTTTAGCCTCAATGGTAATGTCAACACCACTCGCTACAGCAATTCTCAGTAAAGTTTTTTGCACTAAAAAGAGCATGACGATAAGGATTAGGAATACCAACGCTAAGGCTCCTAAAATAATATTGTTGTTCACTCCTGAAGAACCAGATTGGCTTGAAGCAGCACCTGGAATAGTATCTGAAACAGCAGGAGCAGGTGGAGTGTAATCGGTATAAGCAATAATGTTATCAATGTCCTCATTTGAAAGTTGAGGAAATGATGTCATTACCGATCCGTTGTACTCTTCGTAAATAGCAACTGCCTGAGCATCGCCAGACTTTACCATTGCGGTACTGTTTTTAATCCATGTGTACAACCACTCTTTGTCGTACTTTGCAGAGACTCCTTTAAGAGCCGGACCCACAGCTCTTTTATTTAGCTTATGACAAGCTGCACAATTTGCGTTGAATAATTTTTTCCCTGCCTGTACGGCTTTGTCATCTTGCGCAATAGCTGTAAACGAGGAGAAAAAACTCACTAAAACGATTAGGGGTGGAAAAAGGAGTTTTACATTATCCTTGATCTTTATTCTTTCAAATAAATATGTCTGTATGTCCAAATTTTTGTTCTAAAATCCACGACAAATTTAAGTCATAGCGCTCTTTTAAAATACCGAATAAAACAAGATTTTATTAATTTATAATGATTCTAAATAATTGATTAGGTTTGTTAAAAAAAGATAATTTAAAAAGAAAAGTTGTTGTTTTGCAGTATGAAAAATTCTACTTGGGAACCCCTATTGATAGTGCTTATTTTCAGTATCAGTTCACTGAGCTTTTCGCAAACTGCAGAATTGAAAGTTAAACAAGATCCAAGGTTGGACAGTTTGTTAAACAAAAAAATTACTTTAGATCGAGAGCGTTATGCCAATGAATATTTTACGCTTCAATTGTACTACGGAAATCTTGAACTAGCTACAGAAACTTTAGACAATGCTAAGGTTACCTATCCCCATTTACCTGTAGAGTTGAGCTTTGAAACACCAAATTACAAAGTACAAACAGGTCGTTTTAAAGACAAGATACTAGGATTAAAAACACTAGACACTGTAAAAAGAGATTTCCCTTCTGCTTTTCTTTTGACTCGAAAAATTAAGTCCTTAGAGTGATTTTTTAACGGCTACTTCTTGGAAGCATTCCAATACATCTCCTACTTTAATATCGTTGTAATTTTTTACCTGTAAACCACAGTCGTATCCTTTGGCTACTTCCTTTACGTCGTCCTTAAAACGTTTTAGTGAAGTTAATTCACCTGTAAAGACAACTACCCCTTCTCGGATAATTCGTATACCGGAGTTTCTGTAAATTTTACCACTGGTTACCATACATCCTGCGATAGTTCCAATTTTAGAAATTTTGAAGGTTTCTCTAATTTCTGCATTCCCTGTAATCTCTTCACGCATTTCAGGAGAAAGCATTCCTTCCATTGCATCTTTGATATCATTTATGGCATCGTAAATAATGGAATAAGAACGGATATCAATTTCTTCTTTATCGGCAATAGCCCGGGCATTACCCATTGGTCTAACATTAAATCCAATTACTATAGCATCAGAAGCTGAGGCTAACAAAACGTCAGATTCTGTGATTGCACCAACCCCTTTATGGATAATATTGATCTCAATTTCACCAGTAGAAAGCTTTTGAAGTGAATCGGTTAAGGCTTCTACAGAGCCATCAACATCCCCTTTAAGAATGATATTCAGTTCTTTAAACTCACCCAAAGCAATTCGTCTTCCTATTTCGTCTAATGTTATATGACGTTGTGTTCGAACACTTTGTTCTCTCAATAATTGAGTTCTTTTCGCAGCAATTTGTTTGGCTTCACGTTCATCTTCCAAAACGTGAAACGCGTCACCTGCTTGGGGTGCACCGTCTAATCCTAAAATGGATACCGGTGTAGATGGTGGAGCTTCCTCTAGGCTCGCTCCTCGTTCGTTAAATATCGCTTTTACCTTTCCGCTGTGTTTTCCAGCTAAAAGGTAGTCTCCCATTTTCAGTGTCCCGTTCTGAACAAGTATGGTGGAAACATAGCCTCTACCTTTGTCTAGAAAGGCTTCTACAACTGTTCCTTTGGCAGCTCTGTCCGCATTTGCTTTTAGTTCAAGCAATTCAGCCTCAAGTAAAACTTTTTCTAGCAGTTCTTTGACACCTATTCCTTTTAATGCAGATACATCATGAGATTGAACTTTACCTCCCCAGTCTTCTACCATAAGGTTCATTCCAGCAAGGGCTTCTTTAATTTTATCTGGATTTGCATTTTCTTTATCAATCTTATTGATGGCAAAAACAATAGGAACACCTGCAGCTTGAGCATGACTTATCGCCTCCTTGGTCTGTGGCATGATGTCATCATCAGCAGCAACAACTATAATAGCAATATCGGTAACCTGAGCTCCTCTAGCTCTCATCGCAGTAAAAGCTTCGTGACCAGGAGTATCTAAAAAGGTTATTTTTTGACCGTTTTCAAGAGTAACACCGTATGCACCAATGTGCTGGGTGATTCCCCCTGATTCTCCTGCAATTACATTCTCCTCTCGAATGTAGTCAAGTAAAGAAGTTTTACCGTGGTCTACGTGACCCATTACAGTCACTATTGGCGCTCTAGCTGTTAAATCTTCTTCAAGATCTTCAAGATCTTCTATGTTTTCTTCGAGTTCAGCTTTTTCAAAAGTAACCTCATAGCCAAACTCGTCTGCAACAATACTCAAGGTCTCTGCATCCAATCTTTGGTTCATGGTTACCATGATTCCCAAGCTCATACAAGTAGAAATAATATCGGTTGATGTGATATTCATCATGGTGGCAACTTCGCCCACAGTAATAAACTCCGTGACCTTTAAAACTTTACTTTCCGCTTCGACCTGGGCCATTTCTTCCTCCGACTTTTGACGGTGTTGAACCCGTTTATCTCTTCTGTATTTGGCACCTTTAGATTTGTTTGATTTACCTTGCAGTTTTTCAAGAGTTTCGCGTATTTGCTTTTGAACTTCTTCTTCGCTAGGCTCCTCTTTTTTGACAACATTATTGGTTCTAACTCTTCGTTGTTGACTTTGATTGTTGTTTTTATTTTTATTGGCAGCAGGCTTAACGTCTTTACTAATTCGCTTACGTTTACGCTTGCGGGCATCTTCAACCGTTTTTTCTTTTTTATTAACCTCATCAAGATTGATTGTTTGACCTGTTTTCTTGGGTCCACTTAATTTGGTGTATTTGGTTTTAAGTGTTTCACTTTCAAGAGTATCAACTTTGTCTGCCTCCGTTGAAGGTTTTACTTCTGGATCTTGTGTTGAAATCGGGACGATCACTTCAGCTTTTTCAGTCTTTGTATCTGAATCAGTTGCAGAGGAGTCTTCAGCAGCTTCTGTTTCAGCTACTTTTTTTGGAGCTGGCGCAGGCTTTTTTATTGCAGTCAAATCAATTTTTCCTAGTGTCTTAGGCTTTTCAAGGGCAACCTTATTGGTTTTTAATGCCTCTCGTTGTGCGATTTGATCTAAGCGATCTTGCTCTTTCTTTTCCTGAATGATACGGAGATTTTCCTTTTCTTTTCGCTTTTCCTCACTAATCTCATGAGAAGCTACTTTTTTGGATTTGTCCGTTTCAAATTCGCCCAAAAGTGTGTTGTACACTTCTGTAGTGATTTTTGTAGTTGGACGCGCATCAACTTCAATTCCTTTTTGATTCAGAAATTCAACAGCACGGTCAAGGGAGATATTTAATTCCCTTAAGACTTTGTTTAGTCGAATACTGGGTTGGTCAGCCATATAATTATATCTATTTGCAAAAATAGGAATTATTTTTGCAGTCTATTCTTCAAATTCTGTTTTCAATATTTGTAAAACCTCTTGAATTGTTTCTTCCTCAAGGTCTGTTCTTTTGATCAAATCAGAATTATCAAGCTCCAAAATACTCTTGGCTGTATCTAAACCGACCTTTTTAAATTCATCGATGATCCATTGTTCAATTTCATCACTGAACTCCTTCAATTCAATATCTTCTTCGACACCTTCCCTAAAGACATCAATTTCATACCCCGTTAACTTTCCTGCCAAACGAATATTAGTACCTCCTTTACCGATGGCTTTGGAAACCTCTTCGGGATTTAAGATTACTTCAACTCTTTTGTTTTCCTCATCAATTTTGAGAGAGTTCACTTTTGCTGGACTCAAGGCTCTAGAGATAAAAAGTTGAAGATTATTAGTATAGTTGATTACATCAATATTTTCATTTCCTAATTCACGAACAATTCCGTGGATTCTAGATCCTTTCATTCCCACACAAGCCCCTACTGGATCAATACGGTCATCGTATGAATCTACAGCTACTTTAGCTTTTTCGCCTGGAATTCTTACCGCTTTTTTAACAGTGATAAGTCCATCAAATACTTCAGGAATTTCTTGTTCAAATAGTTTTTCTAGGTATTTGGGAGAAGTTCTTGATAGAATAATCCGAGGCTTATTCCCTCTAAGTTCTACCAGCTCAATGATTCCTCTTACATTATCTCCTTTTCTAAAAAAATCACTTGGTATCTGACGATCTTTTGGCAAGATAATCTCATTTCCATCATCGTCTAGCAAAATGATTTCACGACTTCGGATGTGGTGTACTTCAGCAGTGTACAAGTCACCTTCTCTATCCTTAAACTGTTTGAATATATTCGTACTGTCGTGCTCAAAAATCTTTGCAACTAAATTTTGTCTTAAATACTGTATCGAGCGTCTCCCTAGATCTACAAGTTTTACTTCCTCAGATACATCTTCCCCTACTTCAAAGTCAGGTTCAATTTTTCGAGCTTCACTAAGGGTGATTTCCTGATTTGAATCTTCAACTTTTCCGTCTTCAACCACCACACGATTTCTCCAAATCTCTAAGTCTCCTTTGTCGGGATTGATAATAATATCAAAATTTTCATCTGATCCAAACTTTCGTTGAAGAGTGTTTTTAAATACATCTTCGAGAATAACCATCAGGGTCACACGGTCAATGAGTTTGTCATCTTTAAACTCTGAAAAAGAATCAATTAAGGCTAAATTTTCCATTTTTCTTCAAATTAACTATTTCACTAATACTTTCGCAGTGATTATATCGCCATACGAAAGCGTTTCTTTTTTTGTTACTGTAACTTTCCCTTTACCAACTGGTTTGGGCTGTCTAATTTTCCATTCTAGAGTAAAATTGGTTTCAGTTGCGTTAACCAATGTTCCCTCTAGTGTAGGAGCAGCTTCTCGTTCAACACGAAGCTTGCGTCCCAAGTTTTTTGCATACTGTCTAGTTTTTTGAAGCGGACTTCCAACACCTGCCGAGGCAACTTCAAGTGAAAAGTCGTATTCATCTCGGTCTAAATTGTGTTCAATTTGTCTGCTTACTTCAACACAAGATTGTAAGTTAACACCATCATCTCCATCCAAAAGAATACTGATATGATTGTCTCCTGAAATTTTACATTCAATCAAAAACAAGTCATGCCTGCTGTCTAAAGCAGCTTGTAATAATTCGTTAACTTGTTCATTAAATGTCATCTAAAAAAAAAGGGGACTTAAAGTCTCCTCTGGTTTTTTGCTCAGAATGTGTGCAAATATAAATGAAATTGACCAATTATTTAAACCTACACTCATAAAATTCCTTTATTGTGCAGATTTTTGCTTAAACCCAAGAGATTTTGGTTTTAAAGAGTTCTGGGTTAGATAAGTGCTGGAATAAACAAAAGCTAACATTACAAAGTAAGATGCTAAAAAGTTCAGGTTTTTTTTAGAATAAAACTGAAATAAAACTTTTTAAAATTACGCCACCAGCATCATAACTTGAAAATAAAATAGACTATATTTTCAGTTTAAGAAGATTGGTTTTTTATATTAAATAATAAAAAGTAAGTATATTAGAAATTGAAACCAAATATTGATAGGTTATGCTATTGTAATTATATCCTAATCAGAAAGCAAGTTAGGTGAAAATGTTACTGTCATTTTAATTTAAACTAATGAAAAAAAGAATCGGTATTGGAGTTTTGGTAGTTGGAGTTTTAGCTTTCTTTTTCTTCACTCGTACTAAAATGCCCAAGTACAGTCCTGAGCGTGATTATATTGACATGGAAGCCCAAATTTTAGAGGCTTTTATACTAGCCAAAGACAGCAGTACCATCCAATTGCCTGAAGGACATTTTCTCTTTTCTCAATCCTTGAGTTTGGATGCTAAAAAACACATAACAATTAAAGGTATGGGAATGGATAAAACTATACTTTCATTCAAAGGCCAAACACAAGGTGCTGAGGGCATTAAAGTGACTAATTCGGAAAATGTTACTATAGAGGATTTAGCTGTTGAGGATGCCGCAGGTGATAATATTAAGATAAGTGATACCGATACCCTAATCCTCCGCAATATTCGTTCTGCATGGACAGGAAAAGTTTCAACTGAAAACGGAGCCTATGCCTTATACCCAGTATTGAGTACCCAAGTACTGATCGAAGGTTGTGAAGCTATAGGTTCATCAGATGCAGGAATTTACGTAGGGCAATCTCAAAATGTAATTATTAGAAATAATAAAGCCTATTACAATGTTGCAGGCATAGAAAGTGAAAACAGCTCAAATGTTGAAATTTATGGAAACGAAGCTTTTGAAAATACAAGCGGTCTGTTAATATTTAACCTCCCTGAACTTACCGTTTACGGTAAACAAGTCAAGGCCTATCAAAATAAAATTTACAACAATAACATCCCAAATTTTGGAGTCAAAGGATCCATCGTAAGTGCTGTCCCAAAAGGGACTGGAGTAGTGATTATGGCAACTCAAGATATCGCATTCTACGACAATACTGTAGAAGATCACAAGACCTCGAATCTATCCATAGTCAGCTACAAGGTGTTTGCGGCTGATGAAGACCCACAGAATAATTCTTTAGGTGATGCCGCAGAGGCTCGAGGCTTGAGGGCTATTCAAACGGATTACGAATCAGATCTTAAATACAATGCTTATCCAGGAAATATTTCGATTAGTGCAAACCGTTTTAACAACCAATTTTCCTTCCCTACCCTCTCCAACGACTTTGGAAAATTATGGTATTTTAAAAATGGTGCACGTATACCAGACATTGCCTACGACGGTATATTTCCAGAAGGGGTACAGCTTCAAGATCCCAGTGTAAAACTATGTATTGATGATAACGGGGCAGCATCTTTCGCTTTTTTAGATGCGGCAAATGACTTTGAAAACTTTTCAAATGATTTGACTCCGTTTAACTGTTTAGCTGACTGATGGAAAATGACATACGTCGATTTAGCATTTACTTTATTCTGTTGATCAACATACTTTTTAACCAATGCAGTAACAAACAAAATACAGCTCCCAAAGCAAAAAAAGTTTCCCTTCAAACTTCCTTAGTTGACTATAGCAGTAATTATAAACAAAAACTTTCCGAATACAACTTTTATAAAGGGGAGCTTGCCGATCTAATTCCTAATGAGAATGTATTCCCTTATACGCTAAATACGCCTCTTTTTACAAACTACGCTTTTAAAAAACGGTTTATCTTCCTCCCCCAAGGCAAAAAAATGACTTACAACAGTGAGGCTGTTTTTGATTTTGAAGAAGGGACCATCATTGCAAAAAACTTTTATTATCCAAAAGATTTTAGAATACCTGAGGGAGAAAATAAAATTATTGAAACACGCTTACTTATCCGCGAAAAAAATGTTTGGACTCCATTAAATTATGTTTGGAACGATAAACAAAATGAGGCATTTCTGAATTTTATAGGACAAAAAACTGAGGTGAGTTGGATTGATATCAACGGGACAGCTCAAAAAATTAACTACCATGTTCCCAACAACAACCAATGTAAAAATTGCCATATCAATGGCAAGGAAATTACACCCATTGGACCTACAGCAGCCCAATTGAACGGGAAATACAAAACGCTATCTGAACATATTACGCAGTTGGAATTTTTTGCCCAACACGACCGCCTAGAGGGATTACCTCCAAATCAATTAATTCCCCAATTTGCCGTTTGGGATGATCCTAAAACAGGCTCTCTTGAAGAAAGAGCAAAAGCTTATTTAGATATCAATTGTGCACATTGTCATCAACCAAAGGGAAGTGCAAAAAATTCAGGTCTTGATTTGCGCTTCACTCAAACAGACCTTAGAAAACGAGGTGTTTTTAAACCTCCTGTTGCTGCTGGAAAAGGATCGGGTAATTTGGAATACAATATTGTTCCAGGACATCCAGAGCAGTCTATTATATTATATAGAATGGATAATACCGAGCCTGATATCATGATGCCAGAAATTGGAAGATCTATCAACCACAACGAAGGAGTAGCCTTAATTTCTGAATATATCAAAAACCTTACTATTGTAAGATCTGATTGACTAAACTAATTCACAGTTTTAAATTTATAGCCGTGCTATTGAAAACAAAAATTCATATTTTTGAGTGCTATGAAATTTAATCATTCACAGACTGGTTTATATTTTTCCAAGTTTGTCAAAAAGGAGCAAACGCCCTTTGAGCGTTTATTCGAAATTTTTAAGGAACTGATCACCCATACCTCGGGCGATTTTGACGAAGCCATAGAATGGCTAAGAGAATTAGATAAAGAATATCAACTTACTGATGAAGGCTATACCATAGATGATTTTATTGAAGATCTTAAGCAAAAAGCTTATATCCAGCCAAAACCCAAGCAAGGTGGTGACGGTCAGGGTGAAGGATTTGCACTTACACCCAAAACCGAAAAATTACTCAGAGAATACGCACTCAAACAAATTTTTGGGAATTTAAAGAAAACAGCTGCTGGAAACCATAAAACTAAAAACACTGGTGCAGGACAAGAAAGTACAGGTGAATTTAAATCTTATCAATTCGGGGATCCTCTAGAAAAAATTGCCCTGACCGAAAGCATCAAAAATGCGCAAATTCGAAATCTAGATGGTGACTTTAGTCTCCAAGATCAAGACCTAGTTGTAGAGGACTCTTTTTACAAAACTCAAATGAGTACGGTTTTAATGATCGACATCAGTCACAGTATGATTTTATATGGAGAGGATCGGATCACACCAGCTAAAAAAGTTGCCATGGCACTGGCAGAGCTTATCACTACTCGTTACCCTAAAGATACTCTTGATATACTGGTCTTTGGGAATGATGCCTCTCAGATTTTACTTAAAGACTTGCCTTATTTGGAGGTAGGGCCTTACCATACCAATACAGTTGCAGGTTTAGAGTTGGCGATGGATTTACTCCGAAGAAAGAAAAATACTAACAAGCAAATTTTTATGATTACAGACGGTAAACCCAGCTGCCTAAAAATGCCCGATGGAACCTATTATAAAAACAGTGTCGGACTGGATGAAATGATTGTAGAGAAATGCTACAATATGGCACGTCAAGCAAAAAAATTACACATCCCCATTACTACCTTTATGATTGCTCAAGATCCTTATTTACAGCAATTCATACGCACATTTACAGAAGCTAATCGAGGAAAAGCCTTTTTTACCGGATTGAAAGGACTGGGAGAAATGATCTTTGAAGATTATGAAAAAAATAGAAAAAAACGCTTAGAATAAAACCATAAATGAAAAAAGAAAACATAAATACCCTCAGGGATTTGAAAAAATCAGGTTACCAACCTAAAACCATTCAGCAAGAACTCGCTCATAATTTAAAGACACGGCTGAAAAAAGGGCTTCCCAGTTTTGAAGGCTTGATTGGATATGAAAATACAGTCATCCCAGATGTTGAGCGCGCAATACTTTCAGGCCATAATATGAACTTACTCGGGTTGCGCGGACAAGCAAAAACCCGTCTTGCAAGACAACTTACTGCTTTACTTGATGAGTGGATTCCTGTAGTGGAGGGTTCTGAAATCAATGACGATCCTTTAGACCCCATCAGCAGGGAGGCCAAAGAGCTTATTGCTGAAAAAGGAGATAAAACGGCTATAAATTGGCTCCATCAAAGTGATCGTTTTTATGAAAAACTCGCTACACCTGATGTAACGGTAGCCGACTTAATTGGTGATGTAGATCCGATCAAAGCATCCAATCTTAAATTATCTTATGCTGATGAACGGGTTATTCATTTTGGAATGATACCACGTGCCCACCGTTGTATTTTTGTACTTAATGAATTACCTGACTTACAGGCTCGGATTCAAGTGGCACTGTTTTCAATTCTCCAAGAAAAGGAAATCCAAATAAGAGGTTTTAAGTTACGCTTTCCTGTTCAGCCTCTTCTGATCTTTACAGCTAATCCAGAAGACTATACAAATAGAGGAAGTATAGTGACCCCCTTAAAAGACCGTATAGGATCACAAATACTGACTCACTATCCCCATAATCGTCAGATTGCTAAAGAAATTACCAAACAAGAAGCTCAAGCTGCCGAAGAACAAACTCCGAATATCCATGTCCCTGAATTGGCTAGAGATGTTTTAGAACAAATTAGTTTTGAGGCTCGTAAAAGTGATTATGTCGATGCAAAAAGTGGTGTCAGTGCACGAATGAGTATTACCGCTTTTGAAAATTTACTCTCTACAGCGGAACGCAGAATGTTAATCAGTGGCGAAACAAAAACCAGTCTTCGTATGGCTGATTTTCTCGGGATAATTTCCGCAATCAATGGCAAGATCGAATTGGTATACGAAGGAGAACAAGAAGGTGCAGAACAAATCTCCTATTACCTCATTACACAAGCTGTTAAGACCTTGTTTCCTAGTTATTTCCCAGAAGTTAAAAAACTTGAAAAAGCAGATGAAGAAGGTCCTTATGATGATTTATTAGGATGGTTCTTTAAAGATAATGAGCTGTTTTTAGAGGATACCCTCAGTGACAAAGATTATATAAAATTACTGGATAATCTTCCAGGAGTGGATGCTGTAATTAAAATACATCAGCCAGACTGTAGCCTTGAAGATCGTTACTTTCTTATTGAATTTTTACTGTGGGGACTCGAAGCACATAAAAAATTGAATAAATATAGAACCTTAGAAGGGTTTCAATTTAAAGACACTCTAGGAAGTTATATTAGTAGGCTTTAAATTAATCTATTTCAAAACGCTCGATTGCTTTAAAATCTGAGAGCTCAACTGCCTCAATTTTTGCTTTTATAGCTTCCCAATATTCATCGTAAAAAGCATTGGTTTGCTGAAGAGCAGTCTGTAAATCATTTTTTAGGTGTTCCAAAAGTTTTTCTTCAGATGTTGTTATACCTTTTGGTCTAGATCGTACATATCGACTTGTACTATATATTCTTTTAAGTACACTGTTTTCCGAATTTCTGACGATTCCCTGACGTTTATCTTCCCTCCCAAGGTAGATATCAAGAATACTGTCAATTTGTTTTGTGTGTTCATCAATGGTTTCAATTAATTCTTTGTTGGCCTCCTTGTCCTTTTTTTCAATTCTCGATTTGTAACTAATCAAGGTTTTTTTACTAGCCTTCAATTGATTTACTGCTGCAGTAGTTTGCTCCGTATAGCCCTCAATTTTCTTGGAATAATTATAACGATCATCAATTGCTTTTTGAGAGATTTTCAATCGAGGGTCTGTCAGTACGGTTACCTCAGTTTCAGAACTGTTGTCCTTGCTTTCTAAAACAACTTTATAGCTTCCTGGTTTTACTATCACACCACTTGGCTCACTTTTTAGCTTAGACTCAGATCGAGTTGGTCGTTCAACCCCTTTTTCATTTAAGGACCAGTACCATCGGTGAAATCCTGTCTCCTTAGGTGCTTTTCGCTTTAAGGTTCTAATTTGTCTGTCACCGTCATATATTTTTAAGGTTAAGGAATCTTTCTCCTTGCCGCCCTTAGCATTATAAAAATAAGTTAACATACTGCCGTATTTTCTGTTCTCCGCATTGTAAAGTGCATCCCCTCCAAAACGAGAACCTGTCGGCTGCTGATAAGTAGCTAGATAGGCTGTGGGGGGATCAAAAAGATGTGATTCTTTTTCAACCAATTCTGGAGAATTAGCAACTGCCCTCAAGGGTCTGATGTCGTCCAGCACCCAAGCAGCTCGCCCAAATGTCCCAATGACTAAGTCATGTTCTCTTGGATGGATGACTAAGTCTTTAGTGGATACTGTTGGAAATACTTTGGCATCAAACTTGGTCCATTTGTCTCCTGCATCTAGAGTATAATACAAGCCATCATCAGTTCCCAAAAACAGTAAACGATCTGTTTCTATATCCTCAACTATACTCAAAGCATACCCAAAAACGTCTTCTTCATCTACTATTCGCGTCCATGTTTTACCATAATTGGTTGTCTTGTAAACATAGGGTCTGTAGTTGTATCTTCGATAATCGTTAGCCACCAACAATGCTGTTCCAGCATCTTTATTGGAAGCCTTGATCTGAGCAATCCAACTACCCTCTGGAAGCTGTTTTAGGTTTTTAGTAAGCTCTACCCAAGTCGATCCTCCGTCCTGAGTAATGTAAACCCTACCATCATCTGAACCGGTCCAGAGTAAATCTTTTTGCAAAGGGGAGGGTTCGATAACCAGTAATGTACAGTGATTTTCTGCACCCGTAGCATCCAAAGTGAGTCCTCCGCTTTCATTCTGTTTCTGTTTTTCAAGATCATTGGTAGTCAAGTCTGGAGATATAACCTCCCAGGTCAATCCCTTGTCTTTGCTTTTGTGTACAAATTGGCTTCCAAAATAAACCGTACTGTTGTCAAAAGGATCTTGACCTATAGCCGCATTCCAGTTGAACCGAAGCCTCATGTCAGGGCTTGGGTGGGTGGGGCGCACACCGTAATTATTACCTGTTTGCCAATCGTAACGAGAAACATTTCCTTGTTGACTCATCGCATAACCAAATCGAGAATTGTCCTTATCTGGGACGACATCAAAACCGTCTCCAAATGCAATTTCTTGCCAATATGAATTTCGAATCCCTTGGGCTTTCCACACATAGGCAGGACCCCTCCAAGAGCCGTTGTCTTGCATCCCACCATATACATTGTAAGGATATTCGTTATCAATACTAATATGATAAAATTGACCAACAGGAATATTCCCAACAAAACGCCAAGAAGCACCTCCGTCCCGGGTAATATTCAAACCACCATCATTTCCATCAATCATAAATGACCCATCCTCGGGATGAATCCACCATGCGTGATGATCAGGGTGCACACCATTATTAGCGTTGTAGGCTGGCATTAATTCTTTAAAGCTTCTTCCTCCATCTTCTGAAACATTGACATAGGTAAATACGGTATAGACTCTATTTTCATTTTGAGGGTCCACAAAGAGATCTGAATAATAGAAGGGCCTATCCCCTATTCCCCTCTTGTCATTTACTTTTACCCATTGATCCCCACCATCTGTAGATTTGTAAAGGGCATTCTTTTTTGCCTCTATCAGAGCGTAAATAATATTTGGTTTATTGTGTGCAATTGCCAAGCCAATTCTTCCCAGTTCTCCCTTTGGCAAACCGTCCTTCTCTGTTTTTTGAATCCAATTTTTTCCACCATCAACGCTAATGTAAAGTCCACTTCCTGTACCACCTGATTTAAAAAACCAAGGGTCGCGCTTATGTTCCCATAAAGCAGCAACCAATTTATTGGGATTTGAAGGATCAATTATCAAGTCTGCAGCCCCAGTTTTAGGGTTTGCGTATAATATTTTATTCCAGCTTGCTCCTCCATCAGTAGTTTTAAAAATTCCACGTTCTGGATGCTCCCCCCAAGGAGAGCCAATAGCAGCAACGTAGACTATATTTGGATTGGTCGGGTCAACTATAATTCTGTGGATGTGTCGGGTCTTTTCCAAACCCATAGCCTTCCATGTTTTTCCAGCATCTAACGAGCGGTATACCCCATAGCCTCCGTTTAAACTGTTTCTGGGGTTTCCTTCACCAGTACCTACCCAAATAACGTCAGGATTGGATTGTTGAATTGCTATTGCTCCGATAGAGGCAGTTACTTGATCTTCAAACAAAGGAGTCCAATTTACCCCACCGCTAGTAGACTTCCATATTCCACCAGAAGCAGTACCAACGTAAATAATATCATTTTGTTTATTTACCACATCTATAGTAGTAACCCGACCACTCATCCCACCAGGACCAATGTTTCTAGGCGCCATACCCTTCATCCACTTAGGATTTACCTGCTGTCCAATTGTCAGTTGAATAAACAATAAGGCAAGTGAAAAAATAAAATTTTTCATATTTTTGTTTTAAAGGATAATTTACAAATTTTAGAGTAATGGAAGCATAAAGAAATACTTTTCGTTTTCATCATTAAATTAAATAATAAACCCAAAAAAAACTTAGCCTGTAGCTTCCACTAATTATTTATCACATGTCAAATATTAAATCTTTTTCTCTTTGTTTTTTTGTTCTCTTGGTTATTGTTAACAGGTGTGAAAGAGAAACCTCAAATACACTTGAGGAATCAAATTCAACAGTGGTTAACAATACTCCCAATAACAATACAAATACTTCCAATACAAATAACACCTCTAACTTAGAAGAAGATACTGTAAAACCTAATCTAAATGAAAGCTCGCTTACTTTTGAAGAAATAGAAGTAACGTTTTTTGAAGAGGACCTACAACCTACAGATAGATCTTCTGGTAATTGGGGAAGGTTTGGCGGAATTGGTTCTGCTAATTTAACAGTAACCTATGCTGAAAATATAGATTCCTCTGGTGAAAATGAATCTCAACAAGTATTGAAAATAACAGAACCTTCTGGGGTTCAACCTTGGGCTGGCTTTTATTTTATTTTGGAGGAGAAGATTGTTTTTCCTGAAGGGAAAGAGGCCCTATCCCTACTATTCTATTCGCCTGGACCAGGGCATAAAGTGCTTTTAAAGTTGGAAGATGAACTCCCAAATGATAGTCCTGGAAAAAAAACTACAGGCGATTTGATTGTTCAAACCACCGGTACAGGATGGGAAAAATTAGTTTTCAATATCCCACAATTAGACGGGAGAAATAGTAATTATAATACTATCACTTTGATATTAGGATACGATTTAACAAATCAAACAGAAACGTATTACTATATAGATAACCTTGAATTTTCCGCTCGAGCTGATTTACAAATCGATCCCAAAAACATTGATGTCAGTGAAGATATAAATGTATATGATGACTATCAATTGGTTTGGAATGATGAATTTAATTATGAAGGGGCACCCTCACTAGAGAAATGGCACCATCAATACATCCCCTTATTTAATGGAGGTTGGGCAAACAATGAAAAGCAACATTATACGGCACGTTTAGATAATTCCTTTGTTAGTGAGGGTACACTTAAAATTGTTGCAAAAAAAGAAAATTACACCTATGAAGGGAGCAGAAAATCATTTACATCGGCACGATTAAATTCTAAATTTAGTTTTTTATATGGCCGAATTGATGTACGCGCTAAACTCCCGGCATCCCAAGGGACTTGGCCTGCTATATGGACTTTAGGAACCAATATTGGAGAGCTTGGAAATTATTACGGTACTACGGATGGAAATGTCGGCTGGCCTAGCTGTGGTGAAATTGATATTATGGAGCAAGAAGGTAAAAATAAACAAATTTTATACGGCACATTTCACTGGGCAGGTGGAGGGGGACAACCAGCTTCTTATGGAATTACCAAAGATATTTCATCTATTGGTATTACAAACGTTAATTCAACATTTCACTTGTATTCACTGATTTGGAATTCTGCTTCTATTAAAGTAATGGTAGATAATATACTAATTGCTGAGTTGGCAAATACTGGTGCAGTACCCTTTGACAACCCTCATTACCTTTTATTGAATATTGCAATGGGAGGAACTTTGGGCGGAACAGTTCCAGGCTCGTTTTCAGAGGACACAATGGAGATCGACTTTGTCCGCTTTTACCAATAAAACAACTCCTAAATCATTGAAATGAACTAAAAAAGGGGGAAAGTTATTAACTAACCCCCTATTGTTGGCCTACTAGGGCTCGAACCTAGACTCTTCTGAACCAAAATCAGACGTGTTGCCAGTTACACCATAGGCCAAAAGTGGTGCAAATTTAAACGAAAGTTTTTTGTAGAACAACTTTTCCTTAATTTTCTTCAAACCCTATTTGTTTAAGCTTTGTTAATGCTATAGTAAACGTTTTCTCTTACTTGATTTATGCTTACATTCGCTGTTCAAAATAAAAGCTTACTATGGACGATAAATTATTTCGTTTTTGGAATCACAGTATCGGTTGGATAGTTTTTGCCATTGCCCTTTTTACATTCGGCATTACTGTAGAACCCACTGCAAGCTTTTGGGATGCAGGTGAGTACATTTCTACTTCAGCCAAACTGCAAGTAGGACACCCCCCTGGAGCTCCATTATTTCAGATGATTGGTGCCTTTTTTGCACTTTTTGCGACCTCTGCTCAAAAAGTGGCATTGATGGTCAACTTTATGTCTGTATTTTCCTCTGCATTTACTGTATTGTTCCTCTTTTGGACCCTAACCCTTCTCCTTCAAAAATTACCCAACTTTAAAAATCTTGAAAATTTAACCGATAGAATTGGCTTTTTTGGAAGTGCTGCTGTGGGTGCATTAGCTTTTTGCTTTTCAGATAGTTTTTGGTTTAACGCAGTGGAAACAGAAGTTTACGCCATGGCAACTTTGATTTTATCATCACTGTTCTGGATGGGTCTTCGCTGGGAACAGGAAATGAATACACCCAGAGGTGATCGTTGGCTGTTAATGATTGCCTTTGTAATCGGACTGTCTTTTGGAGTTCATTTTATGGGCTTACTTACCATACCAGCGCTGGGGATGATTTACTATTTTAAAAATTATCAAAAGGTAACCGTGAAAGGTTTTTTTTACGCCAACCTTATTTCAGTAGCTATTCTACTTTTTATCTTTAAACTTTTACTCCCACTGACCCTCTCTTTTTTCGGTAATGCAGAAGTATTTTTTGTAAACAGAATAGGGCTCCCTTTTAACAGTGGAACGATAATCGCAGCTCTGGCTTTTATCTCTTTTTTCTATTTGAGTTTAAATTATTCTCGTAAGAAAAAATGGGTAAATCTCAATACCGGGGTACTCGTTGTCCTATTTGTCTTGGTTGGGTTTTCCTCTTGGATCATGATCCCTATACGTGCTAATGCCAATACAGTTATCAATGAGAATTCTCCATCTGATGCTCGTTTGCTTTTAGCCTATTACAATATGGAACAGTACCCAGAAACTAAGTTGTTTTACGGTCCCATGTTTTCTGATGTTTATGCAGGTCAAGATCCTCTAGAACCTTTTATTGACGACAAACCCAAATACGAACGGGATTACAAGACAAGACGCTATAAAATCGTAAATTATTGGAAAGATGCCCGATTCAATTCCAACAGTGCACAAAACGGATTTTTACCTCGACTCTGGAGTAGCGATCATGCAGGTAATTATATGAACTTTACCCAACCTCTTAAATTCAACATTAAGTCAAGTTATCGATCCAATCCACAACTCCAAAAACGCGTAAAAGAATTTAGAGAAGACATAGAGGATGGGGCAGTCTCTGGAGATCAATACCATGAATTCCTTAAGAATTTTAGTCCTTATTTGAACATTGAAAAACCGAGTTTTTTATCCAATCTGAAATTCTTTTTTGAATATCAAATCGGCTATATGTACTGGCGGTATTTGATGTGGAATTTTACCGGAAGACAAAATGATATTCAAGGAGAGTACAACGTGCTGAACGGAAATTGGATAAGTGGTATTCCTATTTTAGATGAGTTGCGTCTGGGAAATCAGTCGGAATTGACAGAGGATGCTTTAAAAAACAAGGCAAGGAATACCTATTATTTTCTTCCATTTTTACTTGGACTCATCGGTCTTTATTTTATTTATCAACAAGATCCTAAACGTTTTTGGGTTCTACTCCTCTTTTTTCTCTTTACAGGATTGGCACTAAAAGTTTATTTAAATGAGCGTCCTTTTGAGCCTAGAGAACGAGATTATGCTTTGGTTGGATCATTTTATGTTTTCGCCTTATGGATTGGATTAGGAAGTTGGGCAATAATTCAAAAATTACAAACTCTAATATCAAATAAAATTGCGGCACCACTCGCAGTTGGACTGTGTTTGGTTTGTGTACCTGTTCTGATGGCTTCACAAAATTGGGATGATCACGATCGCTCCAACCGATATACTGCACAGTCCATGGCAAAGTCTTATCTTCAATCCATCCAAAAGGATAAAGGTGCCATCATTTTTACCATAGGTGACAACGATACTTTTGCTCTTTGGTATGCACAAGAGATCGAAGGGTTCAGAACAGATGTTCGAACGATAAACTCAAGTCTTCTTGGTACGGATTGGTATATCGATCAAATGAAACGAAAAACTTATGAAAGTGATCCTTTACCGTCTCAAATGACACATGACCTTTACGCCTACGGTGTTCGAGATGTAATTCGTTACCAACCTGTTTTAGACTCTGTACGATGGGATATTAAAGATTTAATGAATTGGATCGCCAGTGATCATCCTCGAACAAAACTTAAAGATTTGCTTCAAAAAACAGGACAAAATCCCAACCAGCTTCCCGAAAGTCAGCAGGAAGGTGTCTTTTATCCTACAAGGAAAATCCGGGTGCCTGTGAACAAAGAAAATGTAATAAAAAGCGGAATCGTAAAAGCAGAAGATGCGGACAAAATTCTTCCGTATATCGATATTGATCTTCCTGAGAATGCTTTGTTAAAAAATCAGATGATGATGCTGGATATCCTTGCTAATAATGATTGGGAACGTCCAATTTATTTTACTGGTGGAAGCTATTCAGACTCTGAATACTTATGGATGAAAAAATACTTGCAACTGGAAGGGCTTGTCTATAAACTAGTTCCAATAGAAACAGACTTAGGTGATGAAAACCCCTATTTGATGGGGCGTATCGATAGCGATCTTATGTTTGACATTGTAATGCAATGGGAATGGGGGAATTCGGAACGCCTTGATATTTATCATGACCCTGAAACCCGTAAAAACAGTATCTCATTTAGGAGTAATATGGTTAGGCTTGCTGAAACGCTTATCAACGAAGGCAAAGCAGAAAAAGCTAAAGACATCCTTGATTTAGCTATAGAAAAAATGCCGCTGGATTATTTTGGATATTACAGCCTGCTGGTCCCTTTTGTCGATGGTTACTATCGTATAGGCGAAATTGAAAAGGCTCGAGAATTATCTGATAAAATCGCTGCAAAATATAGTAGAAGATTGAATTATTTCAGCAGCTTAGATGCCGATTTACAATACAATTTAGGTGAAGAAATCATCACTGAAATTGAACGCTATCGCACGCTCGTAGAAGCCGATTTAAAGCATGGGGAAACCATTGAATTAACACCAGCACTAAATCAATTTATGGAATCTGTAGAACCCTTTAGATATCTTTACGGAGATTATGAATTCTTCACTGGTCTTATTGATGTGGCAGAGGGCTACTTCCTCGATGGTCAAATAGCATTGGCACAAGACTTGAGTACTAAAATCATTGCTGAATTTGATGAGCGTCTCGGTCTCTACAGTCAAATTTCTGAAGAAAGCCAACTTCAACTTAGTTCAAGGATACAAAGAGAGCTCAACAATTTTAATTATGTTGTCCAAATCGTAAAAGCCTACGACAGCACTGCTTTTGGAGATCAAATTGAAGACTTATTTAACAAAAATCTCAATTTATTTTCTGCAATACTGAATAAAGAGAAATAAGTAGCCTATTCGTTAATATGGTCTTGTAAAAGGCTGATTAAGGTATTAGCATCTTGGACCCCGCTTTGTCTCCAAACCATCTCACTAAACTTGTAAATCATAAAGGTAGGGAGAACCCGAACTCTAAGAGCTTCTGAGAGTTTTTGATTTTTATCGACGTCAATTTTGATTACTTTACCTTTATCACCAAGAGCCGCGGCAACACCTTTTAGGGTGCGATCAATATCGATCATACTGCTCTCCTCCTGCTGGTAAAAAGCTAAGAGTATTGGGGTTTTTTCGTCTAATAATTCGCCAAATTTGGACATAACTATAAGGAATTATACAGCAAATGTAACAGAAATTGCTTAAACCGTAGCTTTTGCCTTTTTTAAAGTGATGACACTGATCTCGGGCCAAATCCCTACCCTTCCGGGATAGGCTAAGTATCCAAATCCACGATTGACATTTAAACGTTGTTTTGCTTGTTCGTAAATACCAGCCCATTGTTTGTATCGCCACTTTACTGGACTCCATTTTATCCAGCCTGGAATTTCAATTCCAAACTGCATTCCGTGTGTATGACCACTTAGAGTTAAATGAACAGTGTAAGGATGAGGCAGTACTTTAGCCTCCCAATGCGATGGGTCATGAGAAAGTAATACTTTAAAGTCTTCAGCGGCAACATTTTCTAATGCTTTATCAAGATCTCCCGCCTTTTTAAAGCCACTCCCCCAATTTTCTACCCCAACAATTGCCAAACGCTGTCCCTCCTTTTCTATAATACGGGACTCGTTTAAAAGTAAGTCCCAGCCCATCTCCTTTTGTGCTCGATATAAAGCTTCAATATTCTGTGTTTTTTCTTCTGGAGTTTCCCATCGCGTATAATCTCCGTAATCGTGATTACCCAAGACCGAGTATACTCCATAAGGTGCATTGATTTTTCCAAAATAAGGTATCCAAGGAAGGACTTCTGAAGTTTTGTTGTTGACTAAATCTCCTGTAAAAAGTATGACATCGCTTTGTTGTTTGTTGATCAAATCAATGCCGTAATTGACCATATTCACATTGTCAAAGCTTCCACTGTGAATGTCTGAAATCTGTGTTATTGTAAAACCATCAAAGGCATCTGGTAAGTCATCGTATTTGAGTTCATAAGTCAAAACCTTAAAGTTATACTTTCCCTTATACATTCCATACAATAGAGAGGTCAATGGAATTGCCGCCAATCCTAAGGCAATTTTTGATATAAAAGAACGACGAGATGGAACGAATTGAACCTGGCCTGGGAGTTTGGTAAGGTAACTGTAAACTGCTTGTGGAATTCGAAAGACATCTTCAGTAACCAATACTATGGTAATTACAGCCTGAAAAATAAAAAGTGAAAGAAAAAATCCGATAGCATACATTAATCGAGGTTCTGTAGTAGGGGTTCTTTCTAAATAGAGGGTATGGAGTAAAAGGTTTCCAATAATAAGAACGACAAAAACGATATAAATAATCCAAATCCATTTATTGTTCGTAACAGTCTTGATGCCCTGAAAACTATACCATTGAAAAATAAGTAGGAGTCCTATGGTGATGATCCACCTCATATAATTTTTTATGTAAAGTTAAACAGTTCAAAGGGAAGAAACTAATGGTTTTAACTACCCATATCTTGTGCCATACGAAGTGCCTTACCATCAGATAGACTTGCAATAAAACAACTGACATTAAGCAAAGTCTCATAAAGCGTTTTTCCTTCTATAGGCGTACCTTCAGCTACTAGGGAGAGAATTAATTTATCAAATGTATGGGCATCCCCTCGCCATTTTTGAACAGCTGCATGGGTATAATGCTCAAGTAATACGTTTATGGCTCGATGTCCAATAACCTCTTTTTGAATGACTTCTTTAGACTGATAAATATTACGAACACTCAAACTGATAATATCTTCTATCTGTGCTTTGTATTGACTCTTATCTAAAAGAGCTGCATCAAAAGTACCTTCTAAAATACCAGCTTCATTTTCTATAAATATCTTAACAGCATCCTGAATCAAACTATTAATTGCCAAAGCTCTGAGGTAACTCAAGCGCTGGGGTTTGTATTCCAACTGAGCATACTTTTTAGAATCAATCCGATCACGAACCAAGTTGATTAAATATTCCAAAGCATAATCTTCTGAAATCCATCCCAGATTGATTCCGTCCTCAAAGTCAATGATGGTGTAACAGATATCATCAGCAGCCTCTACCAAATAAGCTAGAGGATGTCTCAAATACGCATCTCCATTATTAAGAGTCAACTCATCAGCAAGGCTTTTAAAAAAAGTTGCCTGAGCTTGAAAATAACCATACTTCTTATCGGCAACATGAGAAGAAGGCTTGATGGGTAAACTGGCCTTTGGATATTTGACAAAGGCACCAAGAGTAGCATAGCTCAATCTCAAACCTCCCTCTGCACCGGGCAAGGAATCTGTTAAAATTTTTAATCCGTTAGCATTTCCCTCAAAATCACATAAGTCCTGAAACTCTGTTTCTGAAAGTTCAGCTTTATATTCCAAGCCTTTGCTCGAAGAAAAAAAATGACCAATTGCCTTTTCTCCACTGTGCCCAAAAGGAGGATTTCCTATATCGTGAGCCAAAGATGCTGCTGCAGTAATGGCTCCAAAATCATTTGGTTGATATCCCAATGCACTTTGCAAATGAGGATGCTTTTCTAAAATTGCTTTACCCGCAAGCCTTCCAATACTTCTACCTACCACTGAGACCTCTAAACTGTGAGTCAAACGGGTATGAACAAAGTCTGTCTTTGAAAAAGGTATGACTTGAGTCTTGTCTTGTAAACTACGAAAAGGATTTGAAAAAACGATACGGTCATAATCAACCTCAAAACCCAATCGAAGATTGTCTTGCTCAGCCCTTAGCCGCTTATTTGTATCACCAAAACGCTTTAAAGACAATAAAGATTCCCAATTCATATAATTTGGACTAAATTGAAGACCCTAAATATAGGGCATCCTATCGAAACTGCTTTGCTCTCTAAACTTATATATTATTTTTTAAAACTACTGTAGTATTCATCAATCAAGTTAAAAATACTGGTGTTAAGGTCTTTCACTTCTAATAAAATATTAAAATAAAGTGTTGTATTTTTTGGGCTAGACTCTTCCGTACGCGTTCGTTCAATTTGTGATTTGATTTTTTCTTTAATGGAAGCCCTTATGGAGTCTTGTTTTGGAAAAATCATTGCGATACGATCTAGCTTTTTGCTTTCAAAGACTTCAATAATTTCTTTATTCAGGAGTTCCAATTCTGTAAAGATCTGTTGGATATCTTTAATTTGATTGTATTTTAATTTTAAATGCTGATTGTTTACATGCTTGTAACTTTTATTGGAAATAAATTCTAAAGATTGTGCGACATCTGTCAAATATGCTAAAATTGTAATGTAGAAATTACTACCACGCACACTCGTTTCATCTAGGTTCTTAATGAAGTAGAAAATGTTATCCCGTAAATCTTCTATTTCGTTATCCAATTTCACCACTCCTTTTTTACTTTTCTTGAGTAAGTCAGCATCATATTTAGACAAACCCTTTACAATGGCGGTTGAGATTTTATTAGTGCGCTCCACAACATTAACAATGTTTTCAGCACTTTCTGAAATGATTCCCTGTACGGTACTACTTTCAGACTTCCTTAATTTTTTAGGATCCAATGTAATGGATTGTTGCTTTTTATGTTTTATAAAGTTTTTAAAGAGTAGTAAAACCGTTAATAAAAGTAAAACGGGGATCATTACTTCTTTATTCCAACGAATAAGAAATACCACCATACCAGATGCAACTAGGGCTACCAATGCAGTCAAAAACCATCCTCCAATTACATTTATCACTCCTGCTACTCTGTAGACTGCACTTTCTCTTCCCCACGCTCTGTCAGCCAGTGAGGTTCCCATGGCTACCATAAATGTAACGTAAGTAGTCGATAGAGGCAGTTTCATTGAAGTAGCGATCGAGATTAAAACTCCCGAGACCATAAGATTAACTGAAGCTCGAATCACATCAAAAGCAGGAGCCTCTATACTCTGGTCTTTAGTTAAAATAACAGAATCTTTTTTAACAAAACTAGTTTCAATTTTAGTTTGTAGTTTCGAAGGAAGTAAGTGTTTTACGGCAGCAGATAGTCCAAAAGCCATTCCTACAATTCCTCTTGATAAAAAATTAGGTTTGAATTTTTCGTGAGTATCTAGCTGTCTCGAAAGACTAATTTCAGTTTCAGAAACGGTTCTCGCTTTTTTAGAAAACCAAAGGGTAAGAACCATAATCCCACCAGCTATAAAAAGTAAAATAGGTTCAGCAGGCACTTTTTTATCCAGCACTTCCATTGAAAAAGCTGTAGCATCTACTCCTGAAGCAATCCATGCTTCGTAGGAATGATAGGCTGCCATGGAAACCCCAATAAAATTAACCAAATCGTTTCCAGAAAAAGCCAATGCAAGTCCAAAAGTTCCTATCAGAATGACAACAAGTAAAACACTTTTTTGAGTCAATTTTTGAAACAAATAGGAGAAGAGCGTCAAAATTACAAACGCAAGAAGGACAATTAAAACCTCATTGTTTTTGAGTAGTACCGATAAATCGCTGTAGTATGGTGTACCCTTAAGTCCCTTGATAAAAATAAAATAGGTGATGGAAGTCAAAGCTACACCTCCAAAAAGTGCACCAAAATTTTTTATTTTTTGCTCAAATTGAAAAGAGAAAATGATTCTGGATATCCATTGCACCAATGCGCCTACTGAAAATGCAATCAAAACAGAGAGGAGTATTCCACTAATAATCGTAATCGCTTTATCTGAATTAATATAGTCTCCTAAATTCGAAAGTGTTTGAGTTTCTGATGATCCAATTTTGATCAGTGACATGATAATGGAAGCTCCTAACAAATTAAATACTATGGAAACTGTGGTTGAAGTGGGCATCCCCAAGGTGTTGAAAAAATCAAGAAGCAATATATCAGTAATAATTACCGCCATAAAAATGATCATGATTTCGTCAAAATAAAATGCACCTGGATTGAAAATACCCTTTCGAGCTACCTCCATCATACCACTAGAGAATACAGCCCCTATAAAAATTCCAAGACTGGCCACTATCATAATGGTACGAAAAGAAATGGCTTTTGACCCAATGGCTGAATTCAAAAAGTTAATCGCATCATTACTTACGCCTACAACAATGTCTGCTACAGCCAAGAGGGTAAGCGCAACAAGCATTAATAAATAGATATTGTCCATAGTGTATTATTTAATTGATCAAATTTGCTGATTTAGTCGTTATTTTATGTTATTAAATTATTAAAAATGTAAATCAAAACCTGTTCTAAATTGGACGAAGTCCTGATTTCCATTTTTTTGTGAAAAACTCAAATCTGATTGTATTTTTAATTTGTGTCCAACTACATATTTAGAAAGTCCAAAGGTAAGTTGACTCAGGTCAGAAATTTTTGTTTCACTTGAAAAGTTTAAGGTGGTATAGCGTAAGGTTAATTCTACATTTTTTTGAAATAAATAGCTGCTTTGTAAGTTAAGTGCTGAACCTACATTGACAACATCACCTGTTCGAGTTTGGCCATCCGTTTGAAGCGCAAAGAGTTCGTCAGCACTTCTTTTTGCATATTCCCCCATAAGTGCAAAGCCATTATATTTGATCATCGCATCAACAAACCACGTTGAAATATCGGTTTGGAATAAAGATCCATCAGCTCTAAACATATACGAACCCATATTGCTTCTTGTTTTTACCGCACTTTGGTTGTAGTCATAGGTAACACTCAACATTACTTTCAATGACTCTTCTCGGGACAAATCACTTTGCGAATAATCTCCTTTGGATTTAAATTCCCCAAATGGCAAGAGTTCAAGACGAGAAGTATATTGGAGCCCTCCCTCATTGCCCTCAGTTATATTGCGTCCTTCTCCTTGGGAAATCGCAAATTTTTCTCGACTAACAAAGGTTTTTCCCCATCGAGATTTATGACGCAATTGGATTCCCATATCGCGATCAATGTTAAATTTACTGTTCAATAAAGACCGGTCTATAAGTTGCAAGTTTCCTGACGAAATTACTCGCTCGATATTCCCAGGAAGCTTTGTTTGTCCTGCCCAAAGTTCAAATCCTTTATAAAAATTCCACATGACAACTGCATCTAAGATATAGCGAGGGGTATTGCGATTAAAATCACTCGCTCCTGAAATATCTCGATTAGACAATCCTAATTCAAGTTTGTATTTCAAGTTTTTAGTAAAGGCAAATCCATCAAATTTTAAACGCGCTCTACGAACTAAAAAATTAAGCTCTTTTGAATCATAAATTTGTCCGTCATAATTCCACTTGCTTTCAAATCGGGATTGCATTCGAGGTGCGAATTTTACACTAAAAGAACTGTCCTTTGCTGTAAAATTCAGCATTCCTTTTCCAAATTTAGTGTCAGAAATTTGTTGGGCTTGGATAGAATTGTAGAATCCTCCCAACAGGAGGATAAAAAGTAATCTTTTATATAACATTATAGAGTTTTTTACAAAAGAATATATTTTAACTTCTACCAAAGTTATCCAAACGTTAAGTAATTATAATTTTATTAAAATGCCTAATAAGTGAAGTTGTTTTCAAAAGCAAGTTAAATCAAGATCCACACATCAGACAGTCGTCATCTTCGTTGTCTTTCGCTTGTGCGAGCATCTGCTTGAGTTCCTGCGGACTTAAAGGTTCTACAGGTACAGATGAAGGAGCTGAACCTGCTGCAGTTACTGCAACAACGGTTGTAGCATCTGCTACTTCTTCAACCTTTGGGGTTTCTGCTTTAGTCTTGTTGTCTAGGGTAAACTTGATCGCATCCACCGCAGATTTTGTTCTGAGATAATACATTCCAGTTTTTAGTCCAGATTTCCATCCATAAAAATGCATCGAGGTCAATTTTGCCATAGTAGCACCCTCCATAAAGAGATTTAAAGACTGTGATTGGTCGATAAAGTATCCGCGTTGGCGTGACATATCAATAATGTCCTTCATACTCATCTCCCATACGGTACGGTAAAGTTCTTTTAAGTCTTCAGGAATACCCTCGATATTTTGAACAGATCCATTATTACGCATCAATTCTTGCTTCATATCCTCATTCCATAACCCACGATCTACTAGATCTTCGAGCAAGTGCTTGTTGACTACAATAAATTCACCAGAGAGTACTCTTCGGGTGTAGATATTCGAAGTGTAGGGTTCAAAACATTCGTTGTTTCCTAGAATTTGAGAGGTACTTGCTGTAGGCATAGGAGCCACCAGTAAAGAATTTCGAACTCCTTGCTTTTTGACTGTTTTACGCAACTTTGCCCAATCCCAACGTCCACTGAGTTCCTCATCTTTGATTCCCCAAAGATTGTGTTGGAATTCTCCTTTTGATATGGGAGATCCTTTATAGGTTTGGTAAGGCCCGTCTTTTTTAGCTTCCTCTGCAGATGCCGTTACAGCTGCAAAATAAAGGGTCTCAAAAATGTCTTGATTGAGCTGCTTTGCCTCATCAGAAGTAAACGGAAGTCTCAGCATGATAAAGGCATCCGCCAAACCTTGTACACCCAGTCCTATCGGTCGGTGTCTAAAGTTGGAGTTTTCAGCCTCCTTTACTGGATAAAAATTGCGATCAATTACTCGATTCAAGTTTTTAGTTACTCGAACAGTTACATCGAATAATGCTCGGTGATCAAAAGCTCCATCCTTTACAAACATGGGTAAAGCAATTGAGGCAAGATTACACACTGCAACCTCATCGGGTGAAGTATATTCAAGTATCTCTGTACAGAGATTAGAGGAACGTATGGTTCCCAGGTTTTTTTGATTCGACTTTCTATTGGCAGAATCTTTATACAACATATAGGGAGTTCCAGTCTCAATTTGAGACTCTAAGATTTTTTCCCAAAGCTCTCTTGCCTTGATTGTTTTGCGCCCTTTGCCTTCTTTTTCGTATTGATTGTAAAGTGCTTCAAACTCTTCACCGTGAACATTGAAAAGGTTTGGGCATTCGTTTGGACACATCAGCGTCCACTCTGCGTTTTCTTCAACCCTTTTCATAAAAAGATCAGGAGTCCACATAGCGTAAAACAAATCCCGTGCACGCATTTCCTCTTTACCGTGATTCTTTTTTAACTCCAAAAAGTCAAAGATATCAGCATGCCATGGCTCAACGTAAATTGCAAAGGATCCCTTGCGCTTTCCTCCTCCTTGGTCAACATAACGGGCTGTATCATTAAAGACACGTAACATAGGAACTATTCCGTTTGAAGTGCCATTGGTCCCTGCTATATAAGACCCAGTAGCTCTGACGTTGTGAATTGATAATCCAATCCCTCCTGCAGACTGCGAAATTTTTGCAGTTTGCTTTAAAGTATCGTAGATACCGTCTATACTATCGTCTTTCATGGTTAACAAAAAGCAAGAAGACATTTGTGGTTTGGGAGTACCTGAGTTGAACAATGTTGGTGTAGCATGAGTAAAATACCGCTTCGACATCAATTCATAAGTTTCTAATGCCGCATCAATATCGTCTAAATGAATTCCTATTGAGACACGCATCAACATATGCTGCGGACGTTCAACTATATTTCCGTTGAGCTTTAATAAGTAGGAACGCTCTAATGTCTTAAATCCAAAAAAGTCGTATCCAAAGTCACGGTTATAAATGATACTCGAGTCCAGCTTATCCGCATTTTTTTGTATGATTTTATAGACCTCATCAGAAAGTAGTGGCGCCTTTTTTCCTGTTCTAGGATTTACGTACTTGTAAAGGTCGGTCATAGTCTCTGAGAAGGACTTTTTTGTATTCTTATGTAGGTTAGAAACCGAAATCCTCGCTGCAAGTTTTGCATAATCTGGGTGTGTAGTAGTCATGGTCGCAGCAATTTCGGCTGCTAAATTATCCAACTCAGAGGTGGTTACACCATCGTACAATCCTTCAATTACGCGCATAGCTACCCTTACTGGATCAACCAGGGGGTTCAGTCCATAATTGAGCTTACGGATTCTAGCGGTAATTTTATCGAACATGATGGGTTCTTTCCTGCCATCTCTTTTTACTACAAACATACTTTTGACTTTAAATTTTTACTAATTCGGTTATTCTTGGTTTATGGTCTAATTCTGATTTTGACTAAAAGTCTGCGTCAAAACTAATTTTGGTCTCGTTATTCTCGTTGTTGAGAACCCCTGCTTTTTGGTATTCCCCAACTCTTTTCTCAAAGAAGTTAGTTTTTCCTTGCAAGGAAATCATGTCCATAAAATCAAATGGATTGGTGACATTAAATTCTTTCTCAAGACCCAACTCAACCAATAAGCGATCCGTTACAAACTCGAGGTATTGTGTCATCAATTTTGAATTCATTCCAATCAAACTAATAGGTAGAGATTCAGTGATGAACTCACGCTCAATGTTAAGTGCATCTAATAAAATTTCTTTAATTCGAGCTGGAGGAACTTTATTGACCAAGTGATTATTGTGAAGATGAACTGCGAAGTCACAGTGTACGCCCTCATCTCTTGAAATCAGTTCGTTTGAAAAAGTCAGTCCTGGCATAAGACCTCTTTTCTTCAACCAGTAGATTGAGCAAAATGCGCCAGAAAAGAAAATACCTTCTACAGCAGCAAAAGCGATTAGACGTTCTGCAAACGAATCGGAATCAATCCATTTCAAGGCCCAGTCTGCCTTTTTCTTAATTGCTGGAAAAACTTCTATTGCTTTAAATAATTTGTCTTTTTCGGCATCATCTTTTACATATGTATCAATCAATAATGAATAGGTTTCGGAGTGAATATTTTCCATCATAATCTGAAAGCCGTAGAAAAACTTAGCCTCAGAATACTGAACCTCATTGACAAAATTTTCTGCAAGATTTTCATTTACAATTCCATCAGACGCAGCAAAAAAGGCCAAGATATGCTTAATGAAATATCTTTCGTCATCATTTAACTTAGAATTCCAATCAGTAAGGTCTTGGTGCAAATCAATTTCTTCAGCCGTCCAAAAACTAGCCTCCATTTTTTTGTACCATTCCCATATGTCATGGTGTTGAATAGGAAAAATTACAAATCGGTTTTCATTTTCTTGGAGAATAGGTTCTACAGCTGCCATCGTTTTCGTGTTAATTTGATTAAATGTTGATTATTTATATGTCTTACAAAGATTCTAAAATGAAGTCAGATTTGAAAGGTGAACTTTTCCACAATGGACACTAGTTTTTAACAAAATGCTGTTTTTTTGTCCACAATACAAAAAATATGATTTTATATAAAAAACTTAAAATCAATGAGTTGCATAAGTAAATCAGCTTGAAACCCTTGAAAATACTAGGACGTCAATTGGAGGTCTTTTGCGCGTAAGCTTCTAAAGCGTCAAACCAATCTTGTCCAAATTTGCGAATTAAGGCTGTTTTGACGAATTGATAGACAGGGATTTTTAATGCATTACCAAAACTACAAGCATCAGAACAAATAGACCAACTGTGATAATTTACTGCTACCATTTTCTCATACGATTGAACTCTTACGGGATACAAATGACAAGAAATAGGCTTTTGAAAATCAATCACACCTTGTTTATAAGCATGTTCGATTCCGCATGACGCTACACCTGTATCAGAAAAAACAGTGTAAGCACATTCCTCTCCTTTTACGAGAGGGGTTTCAAAGTCGCCGTCAGCTCCTTTTACAAAAACTCCCTGTTCCTCTATAGATTTGATTCCTTTAGCATTGAGGAAAGGCTTTATTTTAACGAAGTTTTTTTGAAGGTAAGTTGTTTCCTCAGCTTCCAAGGGTGCGCCAGCTTCACCAGATACACAGCATTCGCCTTTACATTTTGAGATATTACATACAAATTTTTCTGTAATAAGCTCATCGGAGACTAGGGTTTTTTCAATAGACAGCATTTTGCGTTTTTCACTAAAATTACGGATAATTCGCTTTTCAGTAATCAGAATGAAATTACATTTGTAAAAAAAATGAATTGTGTTTGATTTTAAAGAATTAGTAACCGCCAGTCTCGTATTATTTGCCGTAATAGATATTATTGGCAATATTCCTTTAATTATCAACCTGCGATCAAAGGTGGGTCATATTCAATCTGAAAAAGCATCTCTAGTAGCTGCAGTGATCATGATAAGTTTTTTGTTCTTAGGGGAAGAAATTCTAAAACTGATTGGAATAGACATCAACTCTTTTGCAGTAGCTGGTTCTTTTGTAATTCTCTTCCTCGCTTTAGAGATGATTTTGGGAATAACACTTTATAAAGATGATATTCCTGAAACAGCATCTATTGTTCCGCTGGCTTTTCCCATGATAGCAGGTGCAGGAACCATGACCTCTTTACTTTCTTTACGAGCAGAATACCATGTACTTAATATCATATTGGCAATTCTGATCAATATATTGTTCGTTTATATAGTACTTAAGTCATCTAAACACATCGAGCGGTTTTTGGGAGCCTCAGGAATTAATATTATCAGAAAAGTCTTTGGAATAGTCTTACTGGCGATTGCGATAAAACTTTTTACCTCCAACATCGGTCAACTGATATAAATGTTTAATTTTATTTTATGAAAGTAGCCCTACCCATTTTAATGATTCTCGCTTTAGGAATGTGCATTTTTAATCTTATTCAAATGGATTGGAGTAATCCATTGGAAGGAAATAGCGGCATTGCACTTATCGGTACAATGGCTTCTGCTAGTGCGTTTTTATTGATCCTTATCCTGATCCTTTCTAAAAAAGTGCAAAAGAAATTAAATAAATAAATTATTTTTTATCAATTTCAGTTAATGCTCTTAAAATGAACGGATCCTCTTGATTCACTATTCGAGTATAAAGATTTTCACCAAAAATTTGAATGGCGATAAAGGCTTTGATCGAGTTGAATAAACTCTCTTCATTCTCAATTTCTATCGGGTAATTGTTTTGCTTGCAATATTCTTTAAAAGCAGCTCTAAAATCTTTCTTGTATGGCAATTCCTCATTGAAAAATTGAGCCACATTATCAAAGTTATATTTGTTGATGTTTTTATCTAGCTCTAAAAAAACAAACCGATCAACGAGGTTTGATTTCATAATATAGGAATTCCAAATTTCTTCAGGAGTCTCCTCGTTTGAAATGTAAATATCTGGTGTAATGCCACCTCCACCGTATACCTTTCTACCTTTTGGTGTAGTGAACTCAAGAGTATCGTTAGTAGGGATATTGGCTGGATCTTTCATTTCACCTGACTTAAAACGCCGCTGAACCTCAGAATAGTAATCGTCCCTACTTGCACTGTCATAAGGTCGTTGTATGGATCTCCCTGTTGGAGTAAAATAGCGCGCAGTTGTAAGTCGAATTTGGTCTCCTTGTCCTAAGGGCATTTGCTGCTGAACCAATCCCTTACCAAAAGTCCGTCTTCCAATAATCCAACCTCTATCGTTGTCTTGAATAGCGCCTGCAACTACTTCGCTGGCTGAAGCAGAATCTTCATCAACCAGTACATAAATATTTCCGCTTTCGAACATACCGTTAGACGAAGCTACTGTTCTTTCCCGCTTACCATTATTACCCTCAACAATTACTATAGGCTTGCCAGAGGACAAAAATTCATTCAAAATTTGTTTTGCTGGCAATAAATAACCTCCAGGATTCCCTCTTAAATCCAATATAAAGTTATCCATTCCCTGATTCGTTAGCTTTTGAAGTGCACTTTGAAATTCTTGATAAGTTGTCTGTGAAAATCGATTAATTTTAAGGTAGCCTACCCCCTCTTTCAAAATATAGGAGGAAGAGACACTAGGCAAAGGGACAGGGCCTCGCTCCAAATCAAATTTGTAGATAGAATCTGTTTTCTTTCTGTACACTGTCAATTGGACTTGATTACCAGAGGGTCCCTTAAGTCGGCTGATAATATCTTGGTTGGATTTCCCTTTAGCATGGAGCGTATCTTGATCGGCCATAAGAATCCGATCTCCAGATTTAAGTCCTGCCTTTTCACTTGGTCCATCTTCTAAAACTCGAACTACAGCTATAGTATCATTGTGCATAAAAAACTGAACCCCTATACCTTCAAAATTACCCTGCATACTTTCAGAGAGTGCTTGTTGCTGTTGGGCAGGGATGTAAACAGAATGTGGATCAAGTTCGTCAACAATATCCTCTATCACAGTGCCAACCAAACTGTCTGTATTGATTTTATCTACATAATCTTCTGTAAGATAAGTAATCAATTTATTGAGTTTTTGAATGCTGGGGCGGGCATTGCCAACAGTCACTCTCTCAGTCAATTGACGTGATCCAAAAAGAAAGCCTATGGCTCCTGAGAGCAATACAATTAAAAATAAAAAAAGGGTGTTTCGTTTCATTTTAACTTTTTTGAAGGGGAAAACATTCCAGTTCAACTCCTGCTTTTTCTAAAAAATCTAATCCACTGGTATCCTTGTAAGCTTTTGAATAAACTACCCTAACAATTCCAGATTGGTGTATCAATTTACTACATTCTTGACAAGGAGACAACGTAATATAAAGTGTAGCTCCTTTACACGATTGTGTAGAAGAAGCAACCTTTAAAATGGCATTGGCTTCGGCGTGAAGCACGTACCATTTGGTGTAATGGTCATCATCTTCACAAACATTTTCAAAACCTGAGGGAGTTCCATTATAACCGTCAGAGATAATCATCCTGTCTTTGACTATAAGTGCTCCTACTTTTTTTCGCTCACAATAAGACAATTGACCCCAGATCTGCGCCATTTGAAGATAGGCTTTGTCGTATTTAAATTGCTTGCTGTTTGCCATAGGGACTAAGATAGTATTTGTAGTGCTAACTCTTTATTTAAATTCTTTCAAATATCATTACCAATGCTTGAGAAAGCACAATGGCACCAACTAAAAATTCCCATTTAGGCTTTGATCTTTTCATTACACCTAGCACTAAAAAGTTAAAAATCAGTACGCCCAAAACAATAGCTAATTGGGCAAGCTCTAACCCAATAGCAAATGAAAAAAGAGAAAGACCTGCAGCTTCTTCTGGAACTAGCATACTAAAATAACGTCCAAACCCTAGTCCGTGTATAACGCCAAACAGAACAGTTAAGCTTGGATAAATAACTAAGCTATTCTTATCCAAAGAAGTACTTTTGTTATACAGGAGGGAGGCAGCACTAAGAGCGATTGTCATTGGAATAAGCAACTCGATCCAATAGAATGAAAAATGAAAAGCAACATAAAAATTACCAATAAGTGAAAGCGTATGTCCTAAAGTAAATAAGGTGACCCACCAAATCAACTTTTTGCTTTGTTTGAAGCCAAAGGGTGTTGCTAGTGTAATAATAAAAAAAAGATGGTCTAAGCCTGCAAGGTCCAATACATGCCAAAAACCCAAGTCAATATAAAACCATAACGTGTCCATCACAATCCTCTTTCTTTTTGAATAGCCTCATAGGCTTCTTGTACTTTTTGAAATTTCTCTTGAGCTCCCTTAATCAATGCAGGGTCTTTAGACTGTAATTTATCAGGGTGGTATTTTTTTGCCATTGTTCGGTATGCTTTTTTGACTTCCGCGTCAGTAACAGAGGAAGAAATTTCCAAAATTTTATAGGCACTGTCAGTAGCTTTAACAAACATGGCCTTAATACTTTCCATATCACTCGGACGTATACCCAAGGCAGCGGCAATTTGTTCTACTTTAATCAATTCAGTTTTTGAAATGGATCCATCAGCATTCGCAACTCCAAATAAAAAATGCAGAATCTGTAATCGGGTTTCATAAGGAGCGCGCTGATTAAAAATTTGCGTCAATTCAAGGATGTTTTGTTTTTCCTTTTTAACTTCTTCATTGAACTTTTCAAAAATTGTACTGGCCATTTGTGAACCATAATTCGTTATAAAAAAGTTGCGTACAAATTGAAGCTCTTGCTGCTTTACTGTTCCGTCAGCCTTTATTACTGTTGCAGCTAAAGCCAAAAGATTGAGTTGAAGAGCAGCAGTAGTGGATCTTTGAGAACCAACTTCTGACCAACTACTTGAAGAATTGAAAAAACGCTCTAATACTCGTCCAACTATAAACCCAACTAAAGCTCCAGGGAATCTGAAGAACGAATAACCTAAAAAAGCAGCAATCCATTTAATCATATGAAAATCTTTGCAGTTGCAAATTTGAAAAATAAAAACGGAGTGTCAAAACCTATTGAGATACCATTACTTTATTATATTTGAAAAAATTATTTAAAATGTATCCACCTGAATTAGTAAAACCTATGCGAGAAGAACTGACCAATATCGGTTTTGTAGAACTCCACTCCACAGAAGATGTTTCAAATGCCCTTGAAAAGTCAGGCACAACCTTGGTTGTTGTAAATTCAGTTTGTGGTTGTGCAGCTGCAAACGCACGTCCAGGAGTTTTTTATTCTCTCCAGAATGAAAAGACACCTGACCACTTAGTAACAGTCTTTGCAGGAGTTGATGCTGAAGCGACAAAAAGTGCTCGAGACATGATGGTTCCTTTTCCTCCTTCTTCTCCAAGTATTGCATTGTTTAAAGACGGTGAATTGGTTCACATGGTAGAGCGTCATCATATTGAAGGCCGACCAGCAGATCTAATTGCTGAAAATTTAAAAGCGGCGTATCAAGATCATTGCTAATTAGTAAACACCCCAAGATCAATGCATGAAAAAACTATTTGCCTACCCTCTAAGTGCATTGTATTATTTCATCTTTGGAAGTATCTTAGTGATTTTTCACGGCTTACAGTGGTTGTCTTTTTACGGACTTGGCTATACTGCACATAAGCTCACTTTAGATTTTCTAAACTATTTAATACTCAGATGTCTTAATCTTTTAGGTACTAGAGTGGTGTTTGACCTCATGGAGGAGCTTCCTGTCAAGCAATCCATAATCTTCGTAGTAAATCATCAAAGTACTTATGACATACCACCTATCATTTGGTATCTCAGAAAATTCCATCCAAAATTTATCAGTAAAAAAGAATTGGGCAAAGGAATTCCAAGTGTGTCCTTTAACCTGAGACATGGTGGCTCAGTCTTAATCGATAGAAAAAAAACCAAGTTAGCACTCAACCAAATTAAGGCATTTGGTAAACGTCTTCATAAAAAAAATTATAGTGCCGTTATATTCCCGGAGGGAACACGTAGTAGAAATGGCATACCAAAAAAATTTCAAAAATCAGGATTACTCTGCCTTTTTGAGAGTATGCCAGAGGCAGTTGTTGTTCCAATAAGTGTTGGAAATTCTTGGAAGTTTGGAAGAAATAACTATTTCCCGATGCCCCTGGGAGTAAAACTTCATCTTACTGTACATAGACCAAAGAAAATTGATCACGAAAACACTCTAGATTTTATAGAACGATTAGAAAAAGAAAATCATCAAGAAGTCGCAAAAAAACAATTGAACTAGGTCAATTTCTTTGGAAGTACAATCGAAAAAGTAGTTCCTTTATCTTGTGTAGAAACAAAGCTTATTTTACCACTGTGCGACTTAATGATGTTTTTAACTATGCCCAAACCGAGGCCCATTCCTGCTGTTTTTGTAGTAAATTTCGGTTCAAAAATCTTGCTTTTCAATTTATCTGGAATACCACTTCCGTTGTCTGTTATAGAAATGACGGTTTCCGTGGGTTCTGAAACTATCTGAACTCCAATTTGAGGTGTTTTCTTTTTGGAAACAGAATGTAACGCATTCTGTACAAGATTTGTAATTACTCTTATCCATTGGGTTCGATCCATTTTATGAAAGATATGAGCCTTATTTGAAGAAAATACGACATAATCATGTTGAAAAATATTTATTGCCATTTGAGTGACCTCAACTAAATCACAATCCCTCATAGTCGGCTTTGGCAATGCAGCAAAATTAGAAAAAGCCTCTGCAACCTCGCTCATGGTATCAATTTGTTGAATTAATAATTTTGAAAATTCTTTGAGTTTTTGATTGCTTTCGGGGTCGTCTGGATTAAAAGTATGTTCGAAGCTTTGAATGGCAAGTCGCATTGGAGTCAAAGGATTTTTGATTTCATGAGCAACTTGACGTGCCATCTCCTGCCAAGCGCTCTCTCTTTCACTTCTTGCGAGCTTTTCAGCACTTTCAGCTAGATCGTCAACCATCTTGTTGTAAGAGTTTACTAGGCTGTCTATTTCACGAGTAGCATTTTTTAGATGGATCTTTTCATTCTTTTTTTCCAATCCCATTTTCCCCATTTTTACGCGAATGGTTTCCAAAGAACGGGTTACAAATTTTGAAAGGAAGTAGGCGATAAAAATAACCCCTGCCAGAAGTAAAATATAAATCTGATAAAGGTTTTGTAAAAACGTATTCAACTCATTTTCAGAAAAAGAAACATCTTCAAAGTATGGGAAGAATAAAATGGCATAAGGTCGCTGGAAACGATCTTTTAATAATCGGTAAGAGGCATGGAACTTATCAATATCAGAGTCGTAATTTTCCAGATATCGCCCGTTTGGACTTGAAAATATTTTATTCAACAGTATAGGTTTTAGGATATAGTCATTGGCTATGATTTCTAGTGGGGAATGATAAATTAACAAAGGGCTACCGTCAATGGTAAAAAGTGAATATTGAACATTGTGTATGTCATTTATTTTTTCAAAATCTGAAGCATATCTTTCCCAAACACTATCCGGTTGATTAAGCAGTTCGTGTTTACTCACCAAATAATCAATATGTCGCTTTATTTGAATTTCCTTTCTGTTCAGACGTCCTAAGTGATAGTTTTCTCTTTGGGATTCGTACTGTATACTTGTCGTCCCCAGAATCAACAGTCCCGCAACAACTAGCATGACAATCATAACTACGAATAAACGGGTTCGGAATGAAAATTTCTTTGGAATTTTAAACGACTTTATCATTCTCCTTTACGTGTATTTTTATACAATTTAATACCCAGAAAAAGTACTGCACCCAAGCCAATAAAACCTAAAACTCCGGATATCCAATGAAGGCTATTTTTGAGGATCACAAGAAAAACAATCGCAAACAATAATAGCGTAGCGCCTTCATTCCATAAACGCATAAACATGCTGCTGTACTTTATCTCATCACGCTGAAATTGGAGTATCATTTTATGCGTTTTAAGGTGATAGATTATCAATAAAAAAACAAAAAAAAGCTTTAAATGCATCCAAGGCTGTGCCAACCATACAGGCGTCAACACCAATAACCAAACTGCAAATAAAACACTCAAAATGGCAGAGGGCCAAGTGATGATATACCACAGTCTTTTTTGCATGACTTTAAACTGGGTGGTTAAAATATCCGCCTCATTTTTTGGTTTCTTTAGCCCTTCGATATGATAAATAAAAAGCCTTGGAACATAAAACAGACCAGCAAACCATGTAATTACAAAAATAAGATGCAAAGCTTTAACAAAATTGTAATACAAAATCGCTCTATTTAAGGGTTAAATAATCCAGATTTAATTTAGCAAAAGCTGTGTTAAAAGCCTCCAAGTCTTCTGATATTAGTTTCTCGTAAAGTTCCATTTGTTTTTCTACTTCAGCTGTAAGCTCAATCAGGACTGCGATATCTTGTGATGTTGGAGGGAAATCATTAATCGTAACCAATCGATTTAAATATCCTAATTTATTGGTCAGACGAATTGGAAAGTTCAATGGATCTTGATTACTCCTGTTTTGGGTTTGATACAATGCTTTTTCTATATCGGATAACTCCTTTTTAAGTGCTTTTACCTCAGCCAACAATTCTTTGGTCTCTTCCAAATCACCATAATTTTTTTCAAAATCAGCAAGCTTAGTGTTAATGCTTCTGATGTTTTTTATGGCTTTGTGTGCTTCACCAACCGTCGTGTTGACTTTATTGACAAAGTCAAACTGCTGTTTAATTTCAGCGAGCTCAACCTCAGCTCTGGGGTCTTTTAGTATGGTAAACTCTTTTGATTGTTGCTGCCCATTGAATTGAAGTGAAACAATATAGTTTCCAGGTATTGCTTTCGCTCCTGAGAAAGAGGCTGACCAGAAAATCATACCATCGAGTGTTTCTGCCCCGTCATAACGTGTATTCCAAACAAACTTATTTCCTCCTTCAGTTACTGCTAGAGTATTGTTTTCAGGCGCTGTAGAGTAAGTTTTAATTAGGGTTCCATCTTTTTCTTTAAAGTGAAGCTGAACGGTGTCTTTTGCTTTTTCGTAGCTCTTAAGATTAAAATGCACTATTACTCCATTAGGTAAATTAGTTCCCTGAGTTAAAGAAGAACCTCCTGACCTCCCCTGTGTTCGATAGCTGTCTTTTGGTTTAAATAAGGTCGTGGCGGCATTGGAAGTATTGGAATTTAACTGATGTAAAACCGTTAAATCATCCAACATCCATAAACTACGCCCTTGGGTAGCTACAATTAAACTGTTGTCCTTAATAGTTAAATCTGTAATGGGTACTATTGGCAGGTTCATTTGAAATGGACCCCAACTTGACCCGTCATCAAAAGAGACATACATACCTGTTTCAGTTCCAGCATAAAGCAAACCTTCCTTTGAAGGGTCAGCTCTTAATACTCTTGTAAAATGTTCTTTGTCAATGCCATTTGTGATTTTTTTCCAAGTTTTTCCGTAGTCAGCTGTTTTGTATAAATAAGGCTGAAAATCTCCAGTTTTGTATAGTGTTCCTGCCACATAACAAACTGCTGGATCAAAAGGAGAGGGCTCAATACTGTTAATCATAAGCCATTTTGGCATTTGTGCTGGTGTAATATTTTCCCAATTTACTCCACCATCACGTGTCAAGTGAATCAAGCCATCATCACTACCCACCCACATAAGTCCTTCCTCTAGAGGAGATTCATTTGCGGCAAATATGGTACAATAATATTCTACTCCAGTATTGTCTTGGGTAATGGGTCCGCCTGATGATCTTAATTTTTCAGGATCATTTCGAGTAAGGTCTGGACTGATAATTTCCCAACTCTGACCTTCGTTTTCTGATACGTGCACGTGATTAGAAAAGGTATATAATTTTTTAGGATTGTGCTTGCTGAAGTGTATAGGGAAGTTCCACTGAAAACGGTATTTCATTCCCTCAGCCCCGTAACCCATTGGATTGTCAGGCCAAACATTGATTCCTCTTACGGTATTTGAAGCGTGATTGACACGAGTTAAAAAACCGCCGTAGCTTCCCCCATAGACAATCTCATTGTTTAAAGGATCAACTGCTATATGTGCAGATTCACCTCCTGCGGTGGGTTCCCAATCCTCCTCAGAAATTCCTCTACCACTTGAGCGATGACGTACTCTTAATGTAGAGTTGTCTTGCTGAGCAACATAGATTCGATAGGGAAAAGAATTATCAGTCGTGACTCTATAAAACTGTGCAGTAGGCTGGTTGTAATATGTACTCCACGTGTCACCTCCATTAAACGAAACCTGTGCACCTCCATCATCTGCAATTATCATACGCTGATTATCTTCAGGAGCTATCCATAAGTCGTGATGATCTCCGTGAGGTGCATTGTTACTCTGAAAAGTTTTCCCTCCATCTTTTGATTTGTGATAAGAGACATTCATTACATAAACAATATTTTCATCTTGGGTATCCGCATAGATTTTTGAATAATACCATGCACGCTGTCTCAAAGCTCTACTATCGTTAATATGATTCCAAGTTGTTCCTCCATCTTCAGAAAGGTAAACTCCACCTTCATCTTTATTTTCAACTATTGCCCAAACTTTTTGAGGGTTGATTGGAGAGACCGTAACTCCCATGATACCGAGTATTCCTGAAGCAAAACCTTCATTTAAGCTAATCTCTTCCCAGTTTTGACCTTCATCTGTACTTTTCCACAAGGCAGAGCCTTCACCACCACTGTTTAAGCTATAAGGAGTTCTATTGACTCGCCAAGTTGAAGCGTATAATACTCGTGGATTGGTAGGATCCATCACCAACTCTACAGCTCCTGAATCAGCGTTAGAAAACAATACTTTTTTCCAGTTTTTTCCTCCGTCTGTACTTTTATACACCCCTCTTTCTACAGTAGGTTTGTATATATTTCCCAGTACAGCAGCATAAACAATATCCGGGTTTATTGGATGAATAACTATTCTAGGGATATGTCGAGATTTTGGTAAACCTGAAAAGTCCCAAGTTTTACCTGCATCGACAGACTTCCAAAGTCCATATCCTGAAGAAACATTTCCTCTAAGCGTTACTTCTCCTCCACCTACATAAATGACATTATGATCACTAGGAGATACAGCTACAGAACCAATACTTCCTCCAAAATAACCATCAGAAATATTCTCATACGTTTGTCCACCATCTTCTGTTTTCCAGACACCTCCCCCAGTTGCCCCGAAATAATAAAGGTCTGGCTTACCTGGAACTCCAGTAACTGCCGCTGAACGACCTCCTCTATGAGGCCCAATTGAGCGATATTCAAGTGAGGTATAAGTTTCTTGAGGATAAACTTGCGTATTCTTATCCTGATTTCTCTTTTTCCTTTGAGCCAAAGATGGCTTTACTACAAAAAGTAGCAATAAGGTGAATAGATATAATTTGGTTGTGTGAAATCGGTTCGTTAGCAAGAATAATTAGTTTTGATTAAAAGTATAAAATTAATTACTATTAACTAACGGGTAACGGCAGGTTCTAGGTTGAGATTAAACAAAAAGTTCTTTTCGCACTGCCCTATTGAGGAAATAGGCAGTAATAACAGTAGATATTACATCTGCAACAGGAAACGCTAGCCAAACTCCAATGACTTCGTAATAATGTGACAGGATAAATAATAATGGTATAAAAATCAGACCCTGTCTGCTAAGCGTTAATAGCAAAGCTGGTAATGCTTTACCTACGGCTTGAAAATAAGCTGCTCCTATCAGTTGGATTCCTACTACTGGTAATGCTGCAAAAACATATTTTAATGCTGCTGGTGTTTGTGCATTGACCACAGCATCCTTTGAAAAAAGTGTGGGTATTTGATCTGCAAAAAACAATATGAATAACAACACAACCGTAGCCAAAGCACTGGCATATCCTATGGAAATATTGATTACTTTTCGTACCCGCTTCCAATTTTTTGCTCCGTAATTATAGCCTGCAATAGGCAAAAACCCTTGGGTAATGCCAAATATTGGAAATGTTGCAAACATTAGCATTCTACTCAATATGGCATAGACTGCAATAGTCGATTCTCCTCCAAATGAAAAAAGAATATTGTTGACCAAAAGAACGGTTAAGCTGACCATGGCCTGACGAACTAAAGTTACTGAACCCAAGGATGAAATTTCTTTTACAATTTTAGAGTCTAGAATAAAGTCCTCCCACTTAGGTAGAAGTATGGATTTTTTTGAAAGAAAGAAATAGATAATATAACAAGCACATACTCCATAAGAGAGCGTCGTTGCCCAAGCTGCGCCAAACATCCCCCAATCAAATACACGGATAAAAATATAATCCAACAATAAATTTGATACAGAAGGTAAAAGCATGGCATACATCGCATTCTTTGGTTTGCCTTCTGCTCGAATAGCAGCATTTGACATCATGCAAAAAGCCAGTACCGGAACTCCATACATCACGATGACATAATAGGTTTTAGCTAAAGAAAATAGGCTGCCTTTTCCTCCAAAAAGAGGAAGGATTTCATTGACATAAAGTAAACCAAATACAACTACTAAAACTGTTAAAAGCAATGTCAATGTAATTTGATTGGCAAAGGTTCGCTCAGCTTTAGGACGCATACCTTCACCCAAGGCTCTAGAAATAATTGAAGCACCTCCTACTCCTATAGACATTCCTAAGGCTGCAATAAAAAATGACACTGGAAGCACCACATTGATGGCTGCTATCGCATTGGAACCTATCCACTGCCCCACAAAAATAGTATCGATTAGAATGTTCAATGACATTACTAGGATACCGATGGATGCAGGAACCGCTTGTTGGATTAATAATTTGGGTATAGGTTGGCTTCCAAGTGCTTCGGTTGACTTAAAACTCATTCAGCAGCTTCTTTAAGCGCCCATTCGTCTATCCATCGACTCATTACGTTTACCCAATCATCCCTATCGTTTATACATGGAATAACATGTAGCTTTCTACCCCCATTATCTTCAAAATCTTCAGCAGCTTCCATTCCGATTTCCTCCAAAGTTTCAAGGCAATCAGATACAAATGCGGGAGTAGCAATGGCCAATTCTTTAGTCCCGTTTTTGGCAAAAGCCTCAACGGTTTTATCAGTATAAGGTTTTAACCATGAGCCTAAAATTGAAACTCGAGACTGGAAGCTAGTAGAATAAGTGCCTTCTTTTAATTCCAAATACTCAGCTACGTTTTTTGTTGTCATTTCGCATTGATGACGGTAGCAATAGGCATGAGCCGGAGAATCTTCAAAACAGCATTTTCCGTCCATTTTACAATGTGATTTCGTAATATCAGACTTTCGAATGTGACGCTCAGGAACCCCGTGATAGGAAAACAAAAGATGTTCCCAGTCTTTGCCTTTTAAAGACTCTTGAATTGAATTTGACAAAACACGAATGTAATCTGGGTGATTGTAAAATGGCGGCAGGGAAGTAAATTCCATTTGTGGAAAGTGTTTACTTCTAATCTCTTCCGCCAGTACCAGTATCGTTTCAGTAGTAGCCATCGCAAATTGCGGGTAAAGTGGGACCAGAAGAACCTCGGTAACCCCTTGTTTTGCCAACTCTTCTAATCCAAAATGTATTGAAGGATTTCCATACCGCATCGCCAAAGCAACAGGGGTTGAAACCTTTTTTTGAATTTTTTCTTGAAGACGCTCTGATAACACAATTAAGGGTGAACCTTCTTCCCACCAAATTTTTCTATATGCTTTAGCTGATTTTTTAGGTCGGGTATTTAAGATAATTCCCTTGACTAAAAAAGTTCTGAACCACTTAGGAAGATCTATGACCCTTCCATCCATTAAAAACTGATCTAAATACGACTTTACATCTTTTGTTTCGGTACTGTCTGGAGAACCCAGATTGACTAAAAGCACACCTTTCATCGACAATTTTTTACGAAGATACTGAACCTAAATATTTCTTAGGAGTGGTTCCATATTTCTTTTTAAATGCTGCAATAAAATGGCTTGCTGTACTGTAACCTAGCTTTAATCCCACTTCATTGACATTGTGTTTTTGCGAGTTCAACATCCTGCGCGCTTCTTCCATTTTATGATCTAATAGATAGGCATAAATCGTATCACCGTAAAGTTCCTTAAAACCTTCTTTTAATTTTTTTAATGAGAGTCCAATTTCTACTGCAAGATTTTCTAAAGATGGAGGATCAGTCATTCGCTCTAGTACAATTTCTTTTGCCTTTCTAATCTTTCTTACGTTTTCCTCATCTACCAAAAAAGGGCATTGCTCAACAGATGGATCTTCGCTTTTATTAAAATACAAGCTCAGCAATTCATAAACCTTTCCTTTAATATATAACGCTTTGATACTGTCGTGAATTTTTGATTGAAGAACTTGACTTAATACCACCGCAATGGAAGAAGTATATGGGAGGTTGTCGTAATATTTTTTTGCACTGTTCTCTGAACTCAAAAAAGGGATGTGATCTGCATCCGAAGAAAAAAGAGCATGAAATTTTATAATGGAAATCAATACACTAACAAGCCAGGTATTAGGGCTGAGTTCAACATCTATAGGAAGCTCTTTGGCTGGATTATAAAGCAATATGGAGTGATCTTCGTTTAAAGGAAAGGTATAACTACCTTGATTGTATTTAAAATTCATTTGCCCCTTTAAACAAAAATGGAATTGAAGAAAATCCTGAGCGACAGTATGAGTAATATCCAAAGCCGCATCAGTATCGTTTTTTGCCCTCAAAACATAGCAACTAGGATCAATTTCGATTAGCTCAAAGGAACTTTTGTCGTTATTTTTCTCTTTCATTAAGTTTGATTTTGTTTAACTTTTTAGATCAAAAATAATTAATTATTCCTCAATAATAAGCCTTTTACAAGAGTTTTAAGGATTCTGAGCAAAAAAACCTAAAGTGGTATTTTAAAACTTTATAGCGTTATTTTTTAGAGCCCCTCTCTTTTATTTTTGTAGTGGAATTTAAACAAATCCTTTTGACCAAAAACAGAAGATTTTACGTTGTAGGTGTTAGCCATAAGACAGCTGCCATAGACCATAGGGGTTATTTTAGTTTAAGTGACTCCCAGCTTCATGCTTTGTTTTTGGACGCCAAAGAAAAAGGAATTCAAGATTTACTACTCATTAATACTTGTAATCGTACAGAGATCTACGCATGGACTTTTTCAGACACTGAATTGGTCGAATTGCTCTGTACGCACTCTGAAGGAACCCCAGAAAGTTTTAATAAGATCGGGTACTCATTCGAAGAAGAAAAAGGAATTCATCATCTTTTTCGAGTGGGGACAGGACTAGAGAGTCAAATCCTAGGGGATTTTGAAATCATTGGTCAAATCAAGCAAAGTTTTTACCGATCGAAAAAAATGGGTCTTGCTCAGGGGAATTTAGAGCGATTGACAAACTCCGTCATTCAGGCTAGTAAAAGAATCAAAACCGAAACTCAAATTTCAAGTGGAGCTACATCAGTTGCTTTTGCGTCAGTACAATACATTTTAAAAAATGTTAGGGATATCGCTCAAAAAAATATCTTGCTGTTTGGAACTGGGAAAATTGGAGCAAATACCTGTGAAAATTTGGTCAAACACAGTCAAAATGATCATATTGTTTTAATCAATCGGACCCAAGAAAAAGCTGAAAAGATTGCTGGAAAGTTTCCTGTTCAAGTCAAGCCTTTTGGAGAATTGACTGCCTCCATTTTAGAAAGTGATGTTCTTATTGTGGCTACAAGTTCTCAAAAACCGACTATTACAGCTGATCTTATTCATAACAAAAAGCCTCTTTTAATATTAGATCTTTCGCTTCCTCGAAATGTTGACCCTTTACTTAAAGATCGAAGCAATACCCAAGTGATACACTTGGACGAGCTTTCTCAAATTACTGATGCAACCTTTGAAAAAAGAAAAAAATTCATTCCCCAAGCAGAAGATATAATCGATGAAGTTAAACTGGAATTTTTAGAGTGGTTAGAACATAGAAAATATGTGCCTGCTTTAAAGGCTTTTAGAGATAAATTAATTATTCCAAAAAAAAGTGAAAAAGAAGTAGAACAATATATAAATAATTGTTTTGGTTATCAGAAAAAGCAAGAAATAGCTCAAAAAATAACTGGTCATATTTCATCTTACCTAAGGGAAAATCCAAGACAAGCTAAAATAACAATTAACTTGCTAAAGGATGTATTAGAGTTAAATCCAGAGCGATATTCCGAAAAATGATACGGATAGGTACACGAAAAAGTGTTCTAGCACTTTGGCAAGCTAATCAGGTTAAAAGTCAGCTGGAGGCGCTCGGAGCTTCAGCAGTTTTAGTTCCCGTTGAAAGTGAAGGAGACCAAAATCTGACAGATCCACTCTACAAAATGGGAATTCAAGGTATTTTTACTAAGACACTTGATGTTGCATTACTCAATAAAAAAATTGACATTGCTGTGCACAGTCTTAAAGATGTTCCAACAGTTATGGCAGAAGGAATCGAAATCAGTGCTGTATTATCACGCGGATCAAGTCAAGACGTGATTGCTTATCACCCTAAATATGCTGTCAACTCACAAAAGAAAATCATTGGTACAGGAAGTTTACGTAGAAAAGCACAATGGCTCAGAAAATATCCTGATTTTAAAGTTGAAAATCTTAGGGGTAACGTTCAGAAGCGACTTGAAAAACTTGAGCATTCCTCTTGGACAGGAGCGATTTTTGCCCAGGCAGGTGTTGAACGTTTGGGGCTTTTAGGATTCGACTTCAAACCCCTGACTTGGATGATTCCTGCCCCAGCCCAAGGGGCTATAGGAATTACAAGTCTGGGTTCCAACACCTCGATTCATCCTTTTCTAAAAAAAATTAACTCAACTGATACAGCTCTTTGTACAGAGATTGAACGGACCTTTTTAAATACTCTAGAGGGAGGATGTACAGCACCTATTGGGGCATATGCTAAAATCGAAGGAACTAAACTGTTCTTTAGCGCAGGACTTTTTTCCCTTGATGGAAAACAAGCTAAGGTGATCGAAAAAGTAATCCCAATTGATGATGCCAAAGGTTTTGGAATTCAAGCAGCAAATAAAATTCTCAATCAAGGAGGAGCTTCACTTTTGGAAAAAATAAAATCCCAGATGACTAAATGAGATTACTAGCAACAAAAAAAATCAGTCTTTCGTTAAAAGACAGGTTGATACAACATGGTTTTTCTGTTGTGGAACTGCCGTTTATTAAAATTGAACCTCTTGCGATCAATATTGATTCCACTAAAGATCACCTGATTTTTACAAGTCAGAATGCTGTAAAAATTGCCTTTTCAAATGCTCACATTAGACCGCTATTGGAAGGAAAAAAATATTATTGTGTAGGCGAAAAGACAAAATCTATTTTAGAAGAAAATGGGCAAAAAGTGATCAAAATGGCTCAAAATTCGGATAAATTGGTCTATTTTTTAAAAAAAACACTCAAAAATGAACATTTTTCATTTTTTTGCGGAAAGCTTCGTAGACCTGAAATTGAGGATTTTTTTCAAGATTATCAAATCTCATATGAGATCTTTGAAATTTACAACACTATCCTAACCCCTAAGAAGTTGGATACCACTTTTAACGGAATACTATTTTTTAGCCCCTCAGCTGTAAGTAGTTTTTTTAAAGCCAATTCATGGAAACCACAAACACAGGGTTTCTGTATTGGAAAAACTACGGCCTACTCACTTAAAAAGTTTACTCCAAATTACAGTATTGCTAAAGAAGCAAGCGAAGCTCAACTCTTCTTATGCATTCATAACTATTATACTCAAAACCATGCTGAAAAATGATTTGTTTTTAAAAGCCCTTAAAGGGGAAACTGTTACCAGGCCTCCTGTTTGGATGATGCGTCAAGCAGGACGCTATCTACCTGATTTCATGAAACTCAAAGAGAAATACGACTTTTTTACTCGTTGCCAGACTCCAGAATTAGCTACTGAAATCACGATCATGCCCATTGATCAGATCGGTCCAGATGCAGCCATACTCTTTAGCGATATTTTGGTTGTTTTGCAGGCTATGCAAATTCCAGTAGAAATGAAAGAAGGAGTTGGCCCTTGGATTCCAAATCCTATTCGATCTCAAGCAGACGTTGACAAAGCCATAGTTCCGGATATAAACGAACATCTGGGTTATGTTATGGACGCAATTAAAATGACTCAGGGAGAACTTTCAAACAGAGTACCTCTAATTGGCTTTGCAGGATCGCCCTGGACTTTGCTTTGTTACGCAGTTCAAGGGCAAGGTTCAAAAACATTTGATAAGGCAAAAGCTTTTTGTTTTAGTCAGCCAGAAGCAGCACATGAGTTACTTCAAAAAATTACCGATACTACCATTGCCTATCTTAAAGAAAAAATTGCCTCTGGGGTAAACGCAGTCCAGATTTTTGATTCTTGGGGAGGCTTATTGTCCCCCGATGATTACAATATTTTTTCTTGGCCCTATATTCAACAAATCATTAATGCACTCAAGGACGAAATTCCCGTTATTGTATTTGGAAAAGGATGCTGGTTTGCCCTTCATGAAATGGGGAAATCAGGTGCAGCTGCATTAGGAGTAGATTGGACTTGTTCAGCACGAAATGCTCGCTATCTATCCGGAGGACAGGTAACCTTACAAGGAAATTTTGATCCTTCCCGTTTGCTTTCTCCCATTCCAGAAATAACCGAAGCGGTCTATAAAATGATCAATGAATTTGGTAAGGATCGCTATATCGTAAATCTAGGTCACGGCATACTTCCCAATATTCATTTCGATCACGCAAAGGCATTTGTAGATGCTGTAAAATCGTATTATTAATGAAATAAAATTCCCCATGAAAGAGCAATTTTACACTTACATCCAAAACCTACAAAATCAGATTACCCAAGCTTTGGAAAAGGTGGATGGTAAAGCAAAATTTAAAGAAGACCGCTGGGACCGTCCTGAGGGAGGAGTTGGTCAGAGTCGTGTTATCGAAAACGGAGCTGTATTTGAAAAGGGGGGGGTCAATATTTCAGCAGTCCACGGTCCTCTTCCTAAAAGCATGCAATCCTATTTTGAAGTAGGCAAGGTTGACTTTTTTGCCTGTGGTTTAAGTTTGGTAATTCACCCTAAAAATCCAATGGCTCCTACAGTACACGCTAACTGCCGGTATTTTGAAATGTACGACAAGGATGGTGTTTTGGTTGACCAGTGGTTTGGTGGCGGACTAGACCTTACTCCCTATTACCTTTTTGAAAAAGATGCAATCCATTTTCATCAACAATGTAAAAAAGCTTGTGATGCCCACCATGCTGATTTTTATAACGAGTTCAAAATTCACTGCGATCGGTATTTTTACAATGAACACCGAGATGAAGCCAGAGGTGTGGGGGGATTGTTTTTTGACTATCTCAAAGCAGACAAAAGCACTAGTATACAAGACCGCTACAGTTTTGTTACCGAAGTGGGCAATGTTTTCTTAGATGCCTATTTGCCTATCATAAACAAAAGAAAAGACCTTTCTTATACTCCTGCACATCGCGACTGGCAGGAGATTAGAAGAGGCCGTTATGTAGAATTTAATTTAATTCACGACAAGGGTACACTCTTTGGGCTTAAAACCAAGGGACGTATTGAAAGTATTTTGATAAGTCTACCTCCACATGTTCAGTGGAAGTATAACCACGAACCCAAGCCAGGAAGTGAGGAAGCTAAACTTTTAGACGCACTAAAAAATCCAAAGGAATGGATTTAAAAAACATCAAATTCCTTCCCAATTTTTGTAACTTAAACTCAAATTAAGAGCCATGAATACCCTTATGATCTTATTTGTTTTTCCATTACTGATTATTTTTTCATATCTGTTTGATGCTTTTGCTCGAAAAACAAAATTCCCTGCAGTCATTCTATTGATGTTTACCGGTATTGTTGTTCGGGTAATTGCATCGGCTAACGGATATGATGAATTAGGATTTTTGGATGATCTGATCCCTGTTTTGGGGACCATTGGTTTGATTTTAATTGTTTTAGAAGGAGCTTTAGAACTGGATATAAGTAAAGAAAAAAGTGTCCTGATTTTAAAAGGGTTTTTCGCCGCACTGATTATATTGATACTCAATATTGCTTCTTTACAATGGGTTTTTGTCCAGCTATTTCAAATGGATCCTCAACTGGCAACTCTTTCTGCTATTCCTCTGGCTATTATTAGTAGTGCAGTAGCTATACCCTCTGCCGCAAGCTTACTCAATCAAGATCGTGAATTTATAGTCTACGAATCTACTTTTTCAGACATCTTGGGGATTATGATTTTTAATTATGCGATACGACAGTTTGAAGCTCAACAAGACTTGATCGGTGCCACCCCACTAGGTTCTCTTTTTCTTCAAATTCTTGGTGTTGTAGTTATTTCTCTTGCTATCACCTATGTATTATATCGCCTTATCCGTCAAATTCATCATCACGTCAAATTTTTTCTTATCCTCGCATTATTGATCTTGGTTTATGCTTTTGGAAAACTGTTCCATCTACCCGCTTTGGTTACCATTTTTATTTTTGGAATTTTCTTGAGTAATGTAAAAAGTTTACTCCCCAATTTTTTAAAAACTTATTTGGACCTTGACCAAACCGAAAAAGAACTGCATGAATTTCATATCCTTACCGCAGAATCGACATTTATTGTAAGAACATTCTTCTTTTTATTTTTTGGGTTTTCCATTCAGCTTACTGATTTTAATTCCCCAAAACCCCTTCTTTATGGTATCCTAATAATTGCAATCATAATGATACTTCGCTATCTATATTTCACAGTTACTACCTTAAAATTCAAACCCAGCTCTTTGGTGTATATGTCACCGAGAGGGTTGATTAGTATTCTCTTATTTATTCAACTTAAAGAAGTTTCATTTATAGATTTGAGAAATAGCCCCATAGACGAACGCGTCCTTTTGTTTGTTATTTTAAGTTCTATGTTGATAATGCTCATTGGCACCTTAAAAAAACCCAAATCTATTGAATTGGAAAACGATATTGAAGAACAAGTTCCTCTTACTGTAGAAATGAAAGTTGAAAATTCAGAGTCTACAGAAAATGAAGCTGAAGATCCACTAAATTAATTCTCATGTATCCATTAAACCGCAACAGAAGACTTCGAAGTTCTTCCAGTCTGAGAAGTTTACTCCAAGAAAATCATCTCACTCCTAATGATTTTATTGTTCCGCTATTCATAGTAGAGGGCAAACAACTCAAAGAACCCATTCCTTCTATGCCTGGGTATTTTAGGTTTTCTCTAGACTTACTTGCTGAAAAGGCTAAAGTACTTTGGAAAAAAGAGATTAAAGCTGTACTGCTGTTTGTCAGAGTTGCCGATAAGCTTAAAGACAATAAAGGTGCTGAGGCATTAAACTCCGATGGCTTGATGCAAAAGGCAATAAAAACGATAAAAACTGCAGTGCCTGGCATGATTGTCATGACGGATGTCGCTTTGGATCCCTATTCTTCTTTCGGACATGACGGTATAGTAGAAGAAGGAAAGGTTTTAAATGATCCAACAATTGCTGTACTCTCTGAAATGGCATTATCTCATGCTCAAGCAGGAGCTGATGTAGTCGCTCCAAGCGATATGATGGATGGACGAGTACTCAGTATCAGAAAACAACTTGAAGAAGCGAACTATCACGATACACTAATCATGAGCTACAGCGCAAAATATGCTTCATCTTTTTATGGTCCTTTTAGAGATGCTTTAGATTCAACTCCAGGATTTGGTGATAAAAAAACCTATCAAATGGATTTTGCAAATCGAGATGAAGCGATTGTTGAAACACAGCGAGATATTGAGGAAGGTGCAGATATCGTTATGGTAAAGCCAGGTCTTGCCTATTTAGATATCATACGTGATTTAAAAGACAACTTCCACACCCCAATTGCAGCTTATCAAGTAAGTGGAGAATACGCCATGCTCAAAGCAGCTGCAGCTCAAGGATGGTTAGATCACAATCAAGTAATGCTGGAACAATTAACAAGTTTTAAACGTGCGGGCGCTCAGCTCATCGCAACCTATTTTGCCGAAGAAGCTGTAGAATTTCTCTAAACAGTTTTTTTACTTTAAAGGAAAAATCTTCCTTTAAAATCGAATCGTTTCAAATTGTATAAAATGAAGCCTTCATTTAAATACTTTGTTTGCTGTTTTTTTCTTGTAATGTAGTCGATTTAATCGATGATTATGTCCCTCCAACACTTAGAATATCTAATGCTGTTGAAGAACTTCCCATTGACCCTTCTTTTGATCTTAGAGCTTCCTATTTTAACAATGTGGGTGAACTTATTGAAGAAGCTGCGATACAATGGGTCAGTTTAAATCCTGAAATTATTTCCATAGAGTCCAATGAAATGGCATTCCGAATAGGAAAAAAATGGGGAGTCTCAGCAACTCTAACCCTACCTCTTTTTGGGAAAGTTGTCTTTAAAGCACCTAATTATTCGGGAGGAATATTCTTCAATCTTTAAATCCCATATTTTCGTTCAGGACTAAACGGATCAATCGCCATAGAGGTTTGTTGATTGGAAATCAATTCCGAAACCAATTTACCCGTGGCTGGTCCTAAACTCCATCCCATCATTGAATGACCCGTAGCTAAAACTAAGTTCTTACAACTCGAATGCCTCCCGATAAAAGGTAAACCATCAGGGGAAAGTGGACGCAAGCCGCATTTAACATCTTTCAATTCTTTTTGAGCTACATTTATTTGAGGATAATAGTCAGTAGCAGCTTGAGCTATCGCAGCAACTCTTTTGGTATTGATTTTATGATTGATGCCAGAAAGCTCCATGGTTCCTCCAAAACGGGTAAATCCTTGCATGGGGGTAACAGCCACTTTAGCTTCTAACAATAATGCAGGTAATGTTATTTCTGTGGGTTGACGCGTATTAATTCTATAGCCCTTTCCTGCCTGAACAGAAAGTTGAATTCCCAATGCTTTCAATAAAGGTTCTGACCAAGCTCCACTTGCTACGACAACCTCATCTGATTGAATCTCTTCTTGCGGAGTGCATACTGATGTTATGCTACTCCCTTTTATTTTAAAATGAGTCACTTCTTTTTCCAACAGAAAATTAACCCCTGCTTCTTTTAAAACATTGATCATGTTCTTTACAAACACTTCTGGTGTACTGTGAGCATCACTTTGATACCAATAAGCTCCAGCAATATCCATAGGAGCTTTAGGCTGCTTTTTCAATACTTCCTTAGTGCTTAAATGATCTATTTTTAAACCTAGATCTTTTGCTTGAGCCACCACCTCTGCCTCTTCTTTCTCCACTTGAGAAGTTTTATACGCCATTAATAATCCCTTGGTTTCCAAATGAAAATCGAACTTGGAATGCTCTTGCATCTCGAGAAAGAGTTGTTTACTCAAAAGGTTGATATTGAGTATCGCTTGCATGGATTTTTTCACATGATTAGGAGTACAAGATTTCATAAATTTTAAGCCCCACCGAATCAAATCTTTGTCGAATCTGGGTTTTATATAGAAAGGACTTGAGGTTTTAAACATCCATCTAAATCCTTTAGAAACCATACCAGGGGCAGCCATTGGTATGATATGGCTGGGGGTGAGATAACCTGCATTAACATGCGATGCTCCAGAATTGAGTTGTCCTTTGTCAACTACAGTCACTTCATGTCCCTCTATACTTAAGTAGTAAGCAGTACACAAACCCACTACTCCTCCACCAATGATTATAATTTTTTTCTGGCTCATATTACAAAACTTGAAATCCTTTTAGGTAAGGATCTTCTGGATCTAAAATCAGTTGATTATAACCTGTAATACGAGCGCTTCCTTCTATACTTGGCAGAATACCTTCATAAGAACCAATCTTGGTTACCGCTTCAACTTTCCCCTTAAAAATCGAGCCTATAATACTTTCGTGAACAAAAGAATCTCCAAGTTTTAGTTTGCCCTTTGCAAACCATTGCGCCATACGCGCTGAAGTTCCTGTGCCGCACGGTGAGCGGTCAATGGCTTTATCTCCATAAAACACAGTATTGGATGCTGTCGCTCCAGTTTGAGTAGGCTCCCCTCCCCACAATACATGACTACAGCCTTTAATCTTATCATCTAAAGGATGTTCAAACTCCTGAAAAGAATTGATTTGAGAACGAATCTCTCTACTCCATCCTACCAATTGTCCTGCGGTATAAGAATGAATTCCCTTAAAGTTATCTTGGATGTCAATAATCGCATAAAAATTACCTCCATAAGCTACATCGATGCTTAAGGCACCCAAATCTGAACAGATTATTTCAATAGAGGAAGCTGCTAAAAAAGCTGGAACATTGGTGAATTTTACAGACTCAATTTTAGCATTCCTGCGTTTATAATTTGCAATCACCAAGCCTGCTGGAGTTTCAACTCTAACCTCTCCTTCTGTCTTAGGTTGAATCAGCTCCTCTTCTAGTAGAATTGTTAAAGCTCCAATCAATCCATGTCCGCACATCGGCAAACATCCACTAGTTTCTATAAATAAAATTCCAATATCATTGGTCGGGTCTTGAGGGCTGTAATAAAAACTCCCACTCATCATATCATGCCCACGTGGTTCAAACATCAAGGCTGTGCGAATCCAGTCATATTCTTTGATAAAATGAATTCTCCTCTCACCCATATCCTGACCTTTGAGATTGGGACTGGGTGACTTCACTAACCGAACTGGATTCCCAGCTGTGTTCCCATCAACACAATCAAAAATAATCCGCTCAGTCTTTTTCATAAAGCATCGGTAGTCAATTTGCCATCAATTGTTCTCAGTATCCCCAAAGGGTTTCCATTTTGTAAGGCAGCTGGTAATAATTCATTGGGGCAATCTTGAAAGGCTACGGGTCGCAACCAACGATAAACTGCATCGGTTCCAACAGAGGTAAATCGGCTGTCGGTAGTTGCAGGAAAGGGTCCTCCATGTTGCATGGCCTCAGTTACTGCTACCCCAGTAGGAACTCCTTGAAAAAGGATTCTCCCTGCCTTTGATTTTAATTTAGACAAGAGTGTTTTTGATACTCCAGCATCTGAAGGTTCTCCTAAAATAGTTACTGTCAATTGTCCTTCTATCGATGCCCCAACCGCTATAAGCTCTTCCTTATTTTTACATTCTACTACCAGTGTAAATGGTCCAAAAACTTCTTGCATCAAACTGTGATCACTCAAAAATTGAGCAGCGTTAACGCTTCCTATTGCTGCAGAACAAGTCTTTGACTTAAAAAATTTGTTGAGTTTATTACTAACCTCTAAACTGCTCAATTGTAGGTCATATTGGGTTTGAATATTGCTGTGAACCATGGGTGGCAATTTTAAGCCTTCCATACGATCACTAATTTTTTTTGCTAAATCAAATTGACCTGAAGGGTCACAAATAACTATCAATCCTGGGTTGGTACAAAACTGCCCTGTACCTAAAGTAACCGATTGAGCAATTGCTTCGGCTAAACTACTGTTCGATTTGAGCTTGGCTTCCAAGATAAAGATTGGGTTGATACTCCCCATTTCTGCAAAAACTGGAATGGGTTCCTCTCTTTGCTGAGCCAAATCATAAAGTGCTTTTCCACCAGAATAACTTCCAGTAAACCCAACTCCTTTCACCAGTGGGTTAGAAACGAGTTCGCTACCTACATCATATGATTGACCTCCAAGATGAGAAAAAATTCCTTTGGGTAATTTACATTTTTCAACAGCTTTAGCAATGGCTTGTGCAACCAATTCACTGGTCCCCGCATGATAGGGATGTGACTTAACCACCACAGGGCAAGATGCCGCAAAAGCAGAAATTGTATCCCCTCCCGCTGTTGAAAAAGCCAATGGAAAATTACTGGCTCCAAATACTACAACAGGCCCTATGGGATAAAACATTTTTCTTAAATCAGGACCTCCAGTATGGAGACTTGCTTTGACAAAATCACCTTTTTGTAAAAGTTCGATAAACCGCTGAATTTGATCCATCGTCCGTTGAAACTCTCCATTTGCTCTGCCTTCAGCTAAAGCAGATTCCATTTGATAAGTACCAATTATTTCGGATTGAATCAGTTGCATTTGTTTTTTAATACATTCTAAAAAACGAATACGATCAGTTAAACTAAGTGCTGATACCAATTCAAAACTCTCAGAAGCAGCCTCTAGCGCTCTTGAAATTTGATCAGAAGTTGCCTGCTGAAAATTAACCTCTAGAGCTTCTTGAGTTATGGGATTAATTGTTTTAAATTTTATTGAATCTGACTGCGATTCCCAATTTCCAGCTACTAAATTCTTACCGTTTATCATAAGTGTTTTTTGTAATCAAGGTTTTGTGGTCTTGTTAGAAGAGCAGATTCAATAATGTCTTGCACCTCTTTTTTCACCTGACCACTCAGGGGTACTCTAGGTGGTCGTACATGACCCGTACCAAGACCTGTTGCCACTTCACATAATTTAATATTTTGAACTAATTGAGGAGAAATGTCCAATTCTAAAAGCGGTAAAAACCACCTAAAAACTTTTCTTGCTTTTTCCCATTCACCCACCTTACAGTAGGTGTAAATCGCAATAGTTTCTTCAGGAAATGCATCAACCAAACCAGCAACCCAACCGGTTGCTCCCATCATCAAACACTCCATAGCTATGGTGTCAACCCCACAAAGAATTTTAAATCGATCCCCAAATCGATTGATCATTCTGGTAACATTAGTCGTATCACGAGTTGATTCTTTCACTGCATTAATATTATCGTATTTGGAAAGTTGTTCGAACATGTCCAAAGTCACTTCAATTTTATAATCTACAGGATTATTGTAAATCATAATTGGTAAGGAGGTGCTTTCTGCTATAGAAGTAAAATACAAAACAGTTTCTGTATCTGTGGCTTTGTATCGCATGGGTGGTAGTAACATCAAGCCACTAGCTCCTTCAGCTTCCGCTTGTTTCGCAAGCTGAATACCATCAGCGGTTGCTTGTTCCGCTATGTTCATAATTACTGGGATTTTACCTTCCACTCTTTTTATTGTTGTTTGCAATAAAAGGCTGCGCTCCTTAGCTGAAATAGTGCTTGCTTCTCCCAATGTTCCTCCCAAAATAATTCCATGGACTCCAGCTTGAATCTGTGCGTCTAAATTGATTTGAAAAGCATTGAGATCGAGTTGATGACCCTCATTGAATTGGGTTGTAATCGCTGGCATCACACCTTCCCATTTAAAATTCTTCATAAGCGGTTTTGAATTTTTATATAATGCTTGAATATAAGTTTTTTTGAAATTTGAAGAAAAAGAATTTGGCTTAACTTCTTTACAGTTTTCAAAACCACCTTCCATTCCTCACTCAAGTAATTCTACAAAATTGATTAGTGATTTAGATTCATATTTTAAATACAGTGGTATTGATTGGGACACTAAGTTGATCCCTGCTGGTACAGTTTTTCAAATGAACTTGGAAAATTGTGAAAAGTATCCCAAAAGGAAGCACAAAAACATATGGAGATATAGCCTTTGCCCTAGGTGATATCAAAGCCATCCGTGCCGTTGCCAATGCTATAGTCAAAAACCTTATGCTTCTTTTTATTCCATGCAATAGGGTTATCGGAGATGGGTCGATGACGGGTTATGCTGGAGGCATTGATAAGAAAAGATGGCTTCTTGGCCATGAGGGAGTATCCATCCAAAAAACATTAGATTTGTAAGTGTACATTTAGGTAATAAAACAGCATATTGGTTCATGAAAAAAATAGCACAAACCCTAGGGTTAGCATTAGTCGTCTTATTCGGATTATTATATGTTTCCAGGTACAAATACCTTTTAACTGCCATTTCAACTATTTATTTGAAAGGACATACTACGGCTTATTTGTCAGATTACAAGAATTTTGAAAACCGGGTTTTAGATCCTTCTGAAAACCCTCAGCCATGGCCTCTTCATTCCCGTTTTAATACTGTTTCTTTAAACGAAGTTCAAGAACAAATCAATCTTGACAATCAAACAGCTGCGTTTTTAGTAATTAAAAACGACAGTCTCTTTTTTGAAAAGTATTATGATGGATACAGTCAAGACTCAAAAAGTAATGCTTTTTCAATGGCAAAAAGTTATGTTTCGGCTCTTTTGGGAAAGGCTATAATGGATGGTTATATTAAAAGTTTGGATCAAGCAGTGAAGGATTTTATCCCTGAGCTAAAAGGTGCTTATGCCGACGAAGTCACTGTAGGTGATCTAGCAAGTATGGCCTCTGGTCAGCGCTGGGATGAGGCTTATTACTCTCCAGTATCTGTAACCACTGCTGCTTATTTTGTAGAGGATTTAGAGAAGTTAATATTGGATCAACCCATTGATCAAGCCCCTGGTAAATCTTTTATTTACAAAAGCGGAACAACCCAATTACTAGCAATGGTAATCGTTAAAGCTACAGGCAAAAATTTGACAGATTATCTCTATGAAAGTTTTTGGAATCCTATGGGCGCTGAGCACCAAGCTTTATGGCAATTGGATAGTGAAGAAAATGGAATGGAAAAAGCCTATTGTTGCATCACATCAAATGCAAGGGATTTTGCTCGGCTGTCAAAGTTGTACAAAAACCACGGTAAATGGGATGGGAAAATTCTATTGGATTCCACCTTTATCGCAAAGTCTTTAACACCGCGTTTTGAAGATAGCCAACAATATGGATACAGTTGGTGGCTAAAAAATTATAAAGGATATAAAGTTTTTATGAATCGAGGGCATTTAGGACAGTATGTAATTACCATTCCTGAAGAAAATTTAATCTTGGTCAGGTTGGGACACAGCAAGGGTCCAAAAGGTAAAATTGCTGACCCTTTCACTCCAGACATCTATCGCTACATGGATATTGCACTAGAACTCAACCCCGATGCTAGCGCACCTTAATTTAAATAAAATCCTTTTTCTCGATATAAAGACCGTACCTCTGTATCCAAATTTTGATCAAGTTCCCGATCAGGAAAAAAAGTTCTTTGCCGAAAAAAGAGCCTATCAAAGAAAATATGAAATCTCCCCAGAGGATTTCTACGAACGAGCGGGTATTTGGGCTGAGTTTGGTAAGATAATATGTATTTCAGTAGGTTATTTTACCCCCTACTGGCCCAAGGGAATTAAGACTTAATAGTTTTACAGTGGAGGAAATACAGCTATTAAAGGCTTTTAAAGAACTTCTTGAGTTACACTTTAATGGTCCAAGACATCTCCTTTGTGGATACAATGCAAAAGAATTTGATTTTCCTTTTATTGCAAGACGCATGTTGATTCATCAAATTTCATTTCCACAAAGTCTCCAACCTTTTAATAAAAAAACCTTGGGAAGTACCTCATCTTGACACACTTCATCTTTGGCGTTTTGGTGATTATAAGCACTATACTTCTTTAAAGTTAATGGCACATGTTTTAGGAATTCCCTCTCCAAAGGGTGATATCGATGGAAGTCAAGTAGCTTCAGTATTTTACGAAGAGAAAAACTTAGAACGGATAATTACCTATTGCGAAAAAGATGTGGTCACCGTGGCTCAGATATTTCTAAAGCTACTAAGTGAATGCCTTCTCAAAACTGAAGAAATTATTTTTAGCCAATAAAAATAGTTATCTTATGTTTCAATAAAATTTGTGAATTACAATGGAACAAAACTTCGATGCTATAGTAGTAGGAACGGGAATAAGTGGTGGCTGGGCTGCCAAGGAACTTTGTGAAAACGGATTGAAAACATTGGTGCTTGAAAGAGGGCGAATGGTGAAACATTTAGAAGACTATCCTACCATGCACCTAGACCCTTGGGACATGAAAAATGGAGGCAGCACTTCACAAGAAAATTTAAAAAAATACAACAAGCAAAGAAGATGGGGAGTCAATGAAGGAAACCGTCATTTTTACAACAACGATTCTGAATACGACTACGACGAAGACAAAACATTTGACTGGATACGCGGAACTCAAGTTGGAGGTCGTTCTTTGATTTGGGGGCGTCAAACTTACCGCTGGAGTGACGATGATTTTGAAGCCAATTTACGAGATGGTATAGCTATTGATTGGCCCGTTCGCTATAAAGATATTGCTCCCTGGTATTCATATGTAGAAAAATTTATTGGAGTAAGTGGTGAAGCATTGAATCTTCCTCAGCTTCCTGACAGTGTATTCTTACCCCCTATGGAGTTAAATTGTGTTGAAAAAGAACTTCAATCTTCTATTGCTAAAAACTACGACGATCGTATCATGACTGTAGGTCGAGTAGCCCACATTTCACAAGGGACTAAATCGGATGGATCAAGAACACAATGTCAATTTCGAAATCGCTGTGATAGAGGATGTCCCTTTGGATCTTATTTCAGCTCTAACTCATCAACACTTCCTTCTGCAGAAGGAACTGGCAATATGACCCTTCGTCCAAACTCTGTTGTTTCAGAATTGATCTATGACGAAACAACCCAAAAAGCAAAAGGGGTTAGAGTAGTTGATGCACTAACTAAAGAAGTATTAGAATTCAACGCAAAAGTGGTTTTCATTTGTGCTTCTTCTATGGCTTCAACTGCTATTCTATTAAACTCAAAATCTGAACGTTTTCCAAATGGACTAGGAAATGATTCTGGAGAACTAGGTCACAACATTATGGACCACCAATTAGGTAGTGGTGCCTCTGGATCATACGACGGGTTCGAAGATAAATATTACACTGGAAGACGCCCTAATGGATTCTATATTCCACGTTTTAGAAATGTTGGTGGCAAGAAAAAAAACGTTGACTTTTTGAGAGGCTATGGCTATCAAGGAGGAGCAGGACGTGGAAATTGGTCAGAGGCAGTCGCTGAATTTGCCTATGGAAGTGAATTTAAAAATGCCATGCTAAAACCTGGAAAATGGAATGTTGGCATGGGTGGTTTTGGTGAAGTATTGGCCTACCACGAAAATCGAATGTATTTGAATTATGACAAAATTGATCAATTTGGCTTACCTAAAATTGTATTTGATGCAGAATTCAAGGAAAACGAAAAGAAAATGAAAGAAGATTGGAAAGTTCAAGCAGCAGAAATGTTAGAATATGCAGGCTGTAATGATGTTAATATCTTTGATTCCAATGCGCCCATAGGAAAAGGGATACACGAGATGGGAACTGCTCGTATGGGACGAGATCCAAAAACTTCTGTTTTAAATAAATACAATCAAGTACACGCAGTACCCAATGTATTTGTTACCGATGGTGCATTTATGGCTTCCTCAGGGACTCAAAACCCCTCCCTTACCTACATGGCCTTTACAGCTCGAGCTGTGAATCATGCAGTGTCTGAATTGAAAAAAATGAATCTCTAAAGGGTAGTTTTTTCATGCCGAAACGTCCTACAAATATCAACAAACAAACTCCTTTGTTGGATGTCAAAAAGCTTTCCCTTGAAATTGAAGGAAAATCACTCTTATCTTCTGTTTCCTTAAAACTAACCGATAACGAGATACTTGCTCTTGTTGGAGAGTCAGGAAGTGGAAAATCATTACTTGCACTCTCCTTACTAGGCTTGCATCCAAAAAAAGCTCAACTTACAGCAGATCGTCTTCTTTTTGAAGGAGACACGCTCTTAAATGTCAATAAAAAAAAATGGCAAGGCTTTCGCGGTAATAAGATAGGAATGGTTTTTCAAGAACCTCAATCGAGCCTTAACCCTTCCATGCGTTGCGGAAAACAATTACTGGAAGTATTGCGACAACATACCACCCTTTCAAAGAAAGAACAAATAATAAAAACCATTGAGACCTTGAAAGAGGTTCAACTTCCTGACATTGGTCGGATTTTTAAATCGTATCCACACCAAATCAGTGGTGGACAAAAACAACGGGTTATGATTGCAATGGCCTTGCTTTGCCATCCCAAATTGTTGATTGCAGATGAACCTACAACCGCACTTGATGTAACCGTTCAGAAAGAAATTATTGAACTTTTAAAAGGACTTCAAAAAAAACGAAATATGAGTGTACTTTTTATCTCACATGATTTGGCTCTTGTAAAACAACTTGCTGACCGAGTTGCGGTAATGTATCAAGGAAAAATTATTGAAGAAAATTCTACTCAAAAATTATTTAGTAAACCGGCTGAGCCTTACACCAAAGGACTGCTTTTTGCACGTCCCTCAACAACAAATAGATTGCACCCTTTACCGACGCTTGATGATTACCAAAGTGGTACTTTTAAAGCCCACAGCCAAACTGTAAAGGAACGCTTAGATCACCATAAAAAATTATATTCTCAAACCCCTCTACTCCAAGTTGAAGAAATTGAAAAAGTATATCCAAGTCGATTTAGACTCTTTCAAAAATCAGCTGGTTTCCAAGCATTAGCTCCACTAAATTTTTCTCTTTATCCTCAAGAGACACTCGGCTTAGTTGGTGAATCCGGTTGTGGAAAGTCAACCCTTGCAAGAGCATTGATTTATCTTGATCCGCCTTCCAAAGGAGTGGTTTACTTTAAAGAAAAACCTATCATCCAAGGTGATAAAAAACTGATGCGTAACATCAGACAAAAAATTCAATTTGTTTTTCAAGATCCCTATGCATCATTACACCCTTTGAAAACTATCGGAAGTGCGATCCAAGAGGTATTGTCCTATTATGCTGAAAATACTGATCAAAAACAAATTAAAGACAATGCCATACGTTTACTCACCCAAGTAGGCTTAACTGATGCCTTTTTTAGTCGTTTCCCTCATCAACTTTCAGGGGGACAAAGACAACGTGTAGTGATTGCAAGAGCTCTAGCTTCTAAACCAGAGCTCCTTATCTGCGACGAAAGTGTAGCCGCATTGGATATATCGGTACAGGCGCAAGTGTTGAATTTACTCAATCAACTCAAAAAAGAATTAGGTCTAAGTTATCTGTTTATTTCACACGACTTGGCTGTGGTAAAATACATGTCTGACCGCATCATGGTCATGAAAGACGGTCAACTGGTAGAACTCCAAGAGGCAGATAAACTATATGCCGAACCTCAAAGTCAGTACACTAAAAAGCTGATAGAAGCGATACCAAATTGAGTAAAAGATACGATGCCTATGTTGAAGGATTTGGAATGGCTTCGTGAATCGAATTTATTTCTTCCAGAATTTCATCACTTAGGCTAATGGAAGCTGTACCAATATTTTCTTTGAGCTGATCAAGATTTGTTGCTCCTATGATATTACTCGTCATAAAAGGTCTGTCATTTACAAAAGCTAGCGCAAGCTCAGTTAGGGTTAGGCCATTTTTTCGAGCTAAATCATAATACATTTCCAATGCATTTTTACAAGGATCTGAACTATATCTATCGTAATGGGGAAAAAGAGTAAGTCGTGCTTTCTCAGGTTGCTTTCCTCCTCTGTACTTTCCTGATAATACACCAAAAGCAAGGGGGGAATATGCTAATAGCCCTACCTCTTCACGATGACAAACTTCTGCATTTCCAACTTCAAAAGTTCTATTGAGCAGTGAATAAGGGTTTTGTATGGTACGAACCCGAGGCCGATCAAAATTTGAAGCCCTTAGAAAACCCATAGTACCCCAAGGGGTTTCATTTGATAATCCTATATAACGTATATTCCCTTTTTTTACATGAGTATTTAAAGCATCCAAAACTTCTTCAAAGTTTTCTTCCCACACCTCACCACGTTTATAGTCATAGCCTCTCTTCCCAAAATAGTTTGTAGGTCTTTCTGGCCAATGCAATTGATACAAATCGATATAATCAGTTTGAAGTCGTTTCAGACTGTTTTCAACGGCAGTATCAATAGTTTCTTTAGTATAACTCTTATCCGTCCGAATATGCTGAGTAAAAGCTGCCGGTCCTGCGATTTTGGATGCGAGGATTATCTTATCTCTGAGTCCTGATTTTTTGAACCATGTTCCAATAAAACGCTCCGTATCTCCTTGCTCTTCATGTCTTGGAGGAACAGGATACAATTCAGCAGTATCAAAAAAATTAATCCCCTGCTCATGCGCATAATCCATTTGGTCATGGCCTTGTTGTTCAGAGTTTTGTCTGCCCCAAGTCATGGTGCCTAAACATATTTTACTGACTTTTATATGAGTTCCGGGTAATAAATTGTATTCCATTATTTTGATTCTAAAAGTGATGTGATTTCGTCAAGTGAAGGACTTAAAACAACTTCAATTCTTCGATTAGCTGCTCTGCCTTCTGCAGAACTATTCGGAGCAATTGGGACAAATTCACTGCGACCGGCGGCAGTTAAATTTTCAGCTAATATATTGTCATTCTCCAAAAGAATATTGACAACTGCTGTAGCTCTTTTAGTCGATAGGTCCCAATTCGATTCCAATTGTCCTTTGGGTGAAAAAGGAATATTATCTGTATGACCCTCAATTAAGATTGCAATGTCTGGATTCTCTTCCAAGACAGTAGCCAGTTCCTTTAGAGCTTCTTTCCCTTCAGGTTCGATATCCCAACGTCCTGATTTGAACAAGAGTTTATTTTCCATGGATACATAAACCTTTCCATTTCGTTTTTCCACAGTCAATCCTTTTCCTTCAAAATTTAACAATGCATCCGACAGTCTTTCTTTGAGTTCATCTAAGGCTTGTTTTTGATTTTGGATCATTTGTTCCAATTGATCTACACGCTCTGAACGTGACTGCAATTCAGTTTTTCTCAATGCAATTTCTTTCAATAAAGCATTATTTGACTTAATGCTATTTTTAATTTTTTCTTCACTGTTTTCTTTTAAAAGTGTGTATTTCTCTTCCCAATCTTTTAGTTCTTTAAACCCTTTAGCAACACTGTCCCTAGATTTTGAGAGATACATTTCAACTTCCCCAAGCTTACTATTTAGAAGATCCCAGGATTGCTGGAGGGAATCTCGTGATTTTTCATAAGCGTTTCGCTCTGTTTTAACTACCGCATACCTAGCTTCTAAATCATTAAATACTTTGGTAGAAACACAAGCGTTAAAAGCGAAAAAAAGAAAGGCGAAAGTGGCTATTAAAGAATATTTCATGTTTAAAATTTTAGTTCGAGTCCAACGGGACAATGGTCAGAATGTTTGGCTTCAGGTAAAATAAAAGATCGGCTGATATTTTTTTCTAGAGGAGTACTTACAAGGGCGTAATCGATACGCCAACCTTTATTATTATTCCTTGCATTTGCCCGATAGCTCCACCACGAGTACTGATGAGGCTCTGGGTTTAAATATCGAAAGGAATCAATGAAACCCGACTGCATAAAATTGTCCAACCACTCCCTTTCTTGAGGTAAAAATCCCGATACATTTTTATTTCGAACAGGGTCATGGATATCAATGGCTTTATGGCAAATATTATAATCTCCACAAATGATTAGATTTGGATATTCCATTTTGAGTTGGTTTACGTAATCTTGGAATTCATCCATAAATTGAAATTTGTAATCCAATCTTGCTAAATTGGTTCCAGAGGGTAAATACAAACTCATGATGGAAACCTCATCAAAGTCTACTCTAAGAATTCGACCCTCAAAATCCATATGTTCAATTCCACTTCCGTAGCTAATATTCTTTGGCTTTTGCTTTGAGAAAATTGCAACTCCACTGTAGCCTTTTTTTTGTGCTGAAAACCAATAATTGTGATAACCTAAAGCTTCTAAAACAGCTGTATCAACTTGCGATTCTTGTGCTTTGGTCTCTTGGATACAAATAACATCAGCTTGGGTAGCTTTAAGCCAAGAGGCAAATCCTTTTTTTAGGGCAGCACGAATTCCGTTAACGTTGTATGAAAGTAATTTCAATTCTATTTTTTACGAATATAAAAAAACCAAACGGTAAGGAAACTAATTATCAACCCTAGATTTTACTCCTTCTGTAAAAAGTGAAATTAAATCTGTTTCAACAAGGATGTTATTGAAACATGGGATTGTATGGTTGATTTTAAATCTTGGATTGCAACTCGTTTTTGCTCCATAGAATCGCGTTCTCTTAGAGTGACTGTTTGGTCTTCCAAACTTTGATGATCAACAGTAATACAAAAGGGAGTCCCCAAGGCATCTTGTCTTCTATACCGACGTCCAACTGCATCTTTTTCATCGTAAACCGTCTGAAAATCCAACTTTAAATCATCGACTATAGTTCTCGCTAATTCTGGGAGGCCATCTTTTTTAACCAAGGGCAGAACTGCAGCCTTATTGGGTGCAAGAGCGAATGGAAACTTTAAAACTGTTCGGGTTGCTCCTCCGTCTAACACTTCTTCGGTTAGCGAATTCGAAAAAATAGCTAAAAACATTCGGTCCAAACCAATGGAAGTTTCAACTACGTAGGGAGTGAAGTTTTCATTGCGTTCTGGATCGAAATATTGCAATTTCTTACCCGTAAATTTTTCATGACTAGACAAATCAAAATCAGTTCGAGAGTGAATTCCTTCCAGCTCTTTGAATCCAAAAGGAAAACGAAATTCTATATCCGAAGCCGCATCGGCATAATGGGCTAATTTTTCATGGTCGTGAAAACGGTATTTTTCTTCTCCCATTCCCAAAGCCAAATGCCATTTCATTCGATTTTCTTTCCATTGGGCATACCATTCCTTTTGTGTTCCAGGGGGGATAAAAAATTGCATTTCCATCTGCTCAAACTCCCGCATTCTAAAAATAAATTGGCGTGCGACAATTTCATTTCTAAATGCTTTTCCGGTCTGTGCAATTCCAAAAGGCAACTTCATCCTACCTGTTTTTTGCACATTTAAAAAATTGACAAAAATTCCCTGTGCGGTCTCCGGTCTTAAATACAGATCCATTGCTGTATCTGCTGAGGCACCAAGTTTTGTTCCAAACATTAGATTAAACTGTTTCACATCAGTCCATTCTCTAGAGCCAGATTCTGGACATGAAATTTCAAGTTCTTCAATTAATGCTTTAACATCAGCCAGATCCTCTTTTTCAAGCGATTTCCCCAAACGTTTCAAAATGCTTTGCGCTTTTTCTTGATTGGCTAAAACTCTAGGATTAGTTGACCGAAATTGAGCTTCATCAAAACGATCACCAAAGCGTTTTGCTGCTTTTTGTACCTCCTTTTCAACTTTAGCTTCAATTTTCGCAACATAGTCTTCAACCAAAACGTCAGCACGGTATCTTTTCTTGGATGTTTTGTTATCAATTAAAGGGTCATTAAACGCATCAACATGGCCGGAGGCTTTCCAAGTAGTGGGATGCATAAAAATGGCCGCATCAATCCCTACGATATTTTCATTGAGTTGAACCATGGCTTTCCACCAATATTCACGTATGTTGTTTTTTAGCGCTGCTCCATTTTGAGCATAGTCATAAACGGCACTTAATCCGTCATAAATTTCGCTTGAAGGGAAGACAAATCCATACTCTTTTGCATGGGAAATTACTCTCTTGAATTGATCTGTTTGCTGTGTCATGGCGCAAAAATAATTCTTTTTGTTATTTTAAAAGGCTCTTTATCTTAATCTATGAAAAAAAACAGCAAAGCCATTTTTCAGATACTGTCCTACTTTATTTTCCAACGACATTGTTATGGCTGTCAAATACCATTAGAATTTTATGAAAAATATTTTTACTTGAATTGTCAAATTCAACTGCGCTATACGTTATTTCACCAAACTACTGAAAATCCACTTTTTCAAAAACTTTCAATCCGTTTTTCAACATTAAGTGCCACTAGCTTGTTCTATTTTGAAAAAGACGGTGCCTTAGCACCTTTAATTTATCTTTTTAAATACTTCGGAGTTAAAGAAATTGGATCTTTTTAGGAGAATGGCTAGGAGATCATCTTAAAAAAAAGTAAGATAAAGTAGTTGGACGCCATCTTCCTTATGCCGCTTTATACTGTAAAAAAGAAAAGAGGCTTCAATCAATCAGAGCTTGTCACTAAAGCCCTATCCAAAAACTAAACTACCCTTCCTTTTAGTAAGTCCTTATTCAAGAAAAAAACAACGGCTTTAACACAACTAGGTGAAACTGAGGGTGAGCTAGAAGTTCAAAACGCATTTGAATTAAACTTAAAATATTATGATCAGCCCATGCATCTACTCTTGGTTGACTACGATCTGACCACGGGAGCTACTCTAGCTACCTGTGCTTCAAGCCTTATTAAAAAATTCCAAAATAAAAATCAGCATCGCATTACTTGCTTGTAGGTTGTAAGTAGAATATTGCTTTATTTTGTGGGTATATTCTAGTGATGAGATTAGGCTTAAATATCCTCCTCTTAGGAGGAATCTTATTGACCACTGTACAATGTGCCAAAAGGGCCTCTCCAACAGGAGGTCCCAGAGACTCTTTACCGCCTGTGCTGATCAACGCCTCTCCAAAACTCAATACTGTATTTTTTGACAAAGAAGAATTCAACTTGACATTTGATGAATATGTGATACTTAAAGACATAAGTAAACAGTTGATTATTTCTCCTCCTTTAAGTTCTTCTCAATACAAAGTTTATCCTGTTACAGGTGCGTCTAAAAAAGTGACCCTAAAACTACTCGACAGTCTTCTTGATAATACAACGTATACTTTCAACTTTGGAGAGAGTATCACCGATTTTAATGAATCTAATCCTTCCTCTTATTTGACCTATACCCTTTCTACTGGAGCTACTATTGATTCTCTTTTCATCGAGGGAAGGGTAACTGATGGTTTTGAAAGAGAAACAGAGCGTTATATCTCCTTACAACTATACCCCGTTGATAGCATTTATAAGGATTCTGTAATTTTCACTGAAAAACCACTGTATGTGACCAGTACTTTGGACACAACTATTTTCCGTTTTCAAAATCTCAGGGCGGGTAAGTATGCGATTATTGCACTTGAAGATAAAGCTGGAAATTACTTCTTTGATCAAAATATAGACAAAATTGGTTTTATAGATCGTCTTATTGAATTACCTCAAGATTCCATACTCGATTTTAGAATGTTTCAAGAAAAAGCTAACTTTTTTTGGGATAAGCCTTATTTTATTAATGAACACCACATTGCTTTAGCCTATTACGGAGAGCGTGAAGAAGAACCTTATAAAATGGTAAGTCAAGTGCCCGAAAGTTTCGAGTCTTTGGTCACTCAAAATAGAGAGACTGATACTTTAGACTATTGGTTTAAAGGAGCTGAACTAGATTCACTTAAATTTGAGTTCAACATTAAGGATTCATTACAGATTAAAACAGTTTATTTTAAAAATCCCACTCCTGATTCATTAGTTGTGGATAAAAATACTTCTGGTAGTCTTCGGCTTCTAGAAAAATTTGAGCTAAAAACGAATCTTCCCATAACTGAAGTTAATTCTGAGCAGGTAAAAGTTACCAATATCGACACCCTTCCCGTTCCTGCGAGCTTAAAAATTCAAGAAAACTACGATCGTATTACGGTAGATTTTAAGATCATTCCCAATGATCGTTATGAAATCACCCTATTGCCAAATGCCCTTATTGATTTTTGGGGAAACACAAATGATACACTTGTTTACCGAACCTCAACCAAAAAAATTGAAGACTACGGAAACATATTTTTGAGAGTCCAACATCAAAGTCCACATCCTTATATTATTGAATTGTTAAAGGGCGATGAAGTATTTAGAAGGTATGATACGCTATTGGAGGGCGGCAATTACTCGTTCAAATTACTTGACGCAGCTAAGTACAGAATACGTCTGATTGAAGATGCCAATCAAAATAAAAAATGGGATACGGGAAATTACTTAGAAAAAATCCAGCCAGAACAAGTAATTTACTATTGGAAAGAAATAGATGTGAGAGCCAATTGGGATATGAATGAAATCTTTAATACAAGTCAAAATTATCCCGATCTTCCAGAAAGCGCAACCTCTTCCGTTGTGCTTGAAGCTCCAGATAGTCAAGTTCAGCCGTAACCAGTGATTCTATAGCTGAGGGTGCTCCTGAGATGCAAAGTCCTAAGGGATCGTAAACAGCTGTATGCCCAGTATATTCATTTTCTTTTTCGTCTTTACCAATTCGATTCACTCCAACTACATAAGATAAGTTTTCTATTGCCCTGGCCTTCAATAAGATGTCCCAGGCGTTGACTCTAGGCTTGGGCCAGTTAGCAACATAAAGAAGTAAATCGTAGTCTTGAGTATTTCGCGACCATACTGGGAACCTTAAGTCGTAACAGATTCGCAGACAAATCTTCCACCCTTGATAGTCAAAAATACCCTCATTTTCCCCTGCTCGATATACTTTGTGTTCTCCTGCCAATGTAAAAGTGTGTCGCTTGTCGTAATACATCACCTTTTCAGTTGGAGTGACCATTATAAACCGATTGTAAAAATATGCTCCTTCCTGAATCACCAAACTCCCTCCCATAACAGCATTCAATTTTGTTGCCCATGTCTGCATCCATTGCATACTCTGTCCTCCCATTGGCTCGGCCACAGCCTCTGGATTCGTTGTAAATCCAGAACTAAACATTTCTGGCAATAAAACCAGATCTGTAGGATTTGCGATCTTTTTTAATTGCTGATCAATGTAGGCCCTGTTCTCCAATGGAGATTCCCAAAAAAGTGGAATTTGTAAGGCTGTTAAGTGGAGTTTTGATTTCATAGAATATTATATGCTTAGCAAATTGAATATGTATAAATTTATGAGATTTTAAATTTTTACCCGCTATGCGACTAAAAATATTCATCTTAACTTTTTTATTTATACAGCTATCTGACTTTGGCGGTAATTTTATCATAATTATACCTAATGAGGAGATGGTCATCGTTACCGGTTGGCTTAAACCAAGTGAAATTGGAACATTTATAAAGCAAGTACTCAATGCACTACCCTAAAGCACTCATATTTGATATGGATGGTACCCTAGTGGATAATATGGAGTACCACAAACAATCTTGGATTGAACTTTTTAAGTATCACAAATTGGATTTGGATTACACAACCTTTGACAACAAATATCACAAAGGGTCTTTAGTTGAAATCATGGCACGACTCTTTCCACATATAGAAGATAAAAAAGAACTCTTCCGCATAGGAAGTTATAAGGAAGAATTGTACCGAGAATTATATCGCCCTCATGTTAAAGCCATAGACGGTCTGCATCCCTTTTTAAAACTTCAACAAGAGAAAAAAATTCCCATGGGTATTGCAACTATGGGAGATCAACAAAATATTGATTTTATCTTTAAAGCTTTAAAGTTGGAAACCTATTTCCACTCTACTACTGGCGGACATCAAGTAACTAAGGGAAAACCCCATCCAGAAATTTTTTTAACAGCTGCTCAAAAATTGGAAGTGGCTCCTGAAGATTGTTTGGTATTTGAAGATACCCGCTCAGGTGTAATAGCAGCTTGTGCAGCAGGAATGCAAGTTATCGGTCTAACCACCATGTTTGACCAAAAAACTTTGCTGGAATTAGGCTGCGTTCAGGCGGTCGATGACTATAATGAAATCGATAATATTTGAGCTTAACTTAAAAGAAGATTATTAAGTCTAATTTTAGATATAACTTATTGAAGTTAAGGTAATCCAACGACTCTCCTTTAATTTGAGATATAATTTCGGGCTACTCAATTTTAATAATACCTATGCATCTGATGATAAAGAAACGAAAAGAATGTGTTAAAACCGAACCGTTTACGGATTGGTCTATAAGTTTTGAAAGACATTACCCCTTTAAACTCGCATACAGATATTCGCGGTTCATACGAGCGATATTTTCAAGTGATATCCCTTTAGGGCATTCTACTTCACACGCTCCAGTATTGGTGCAATTTCCAAAGCCTTCTTCATCCATTTGATTGACCATATTCAATACGCGGTCGGTGGCTTCGACTTTCCCTTGGGGAAGCAAAGCGTATTGTGAAACTTTTGCCGAGACAAATAGCATGGCAGAAGCGTTTTTACAAGTTGCTACGCAGGCTCCACAACCGATACAAGCAGCAGCGTCAAAAGCTTTATCCGCATCGTGTTTATCAATAGGAATGGCATTGGCGTCCTGAGTGTTTCCAGAGGTATTGACACTTACAAAACCACCAGCCTGTTGAATTCGATCAAAGGAAGAACGATCAACAGTAAGGTCTTTAATGACTGGAAAAGCTTTCGCTCTAAACGGCTCTATGGTAATGGTATCCCCGTCTTTAAATTTTCGCATGTGCAATTGACAGGTAGTAATCAAACGATCAGGTCCATGTGCTTCGCCATTAATAAACATAGAACACATTCCACAAATACCCTCACGGCAGTCGTGGTCAAAAGCTACAGGATTAATTCCTTTTTCGATTAACTCTTCATTTAGCACATCCATCATTTCGAGAAAAGACATGTCAGGTGAAACCTCGCTCATTTGGTAAGTTTCAATTTTTCCTTTTGCGTCTGCATTGGCTTGTCGCCAAACTTTTAGTGTCAGATTCATCATTCTATTTATAAGATCGTGTTTTTACTTCAATTTCTTCATAGTCCAATTGCTCCTTATGCAATTTAGCTTTTGAAGGTTCTCCTTTGTATTCCCAAGCGGAAACAAAGGTAAAGTTTTCATCATCTCTAAGCGCCTCTCCTTCAGTAGTTTGTGACTCTTCTCTAAAGTGTCCACCACAAGATTCGTTGCGTTCTAACGCGTCTTTAGCAAATAATTCACCTAGCTCAAGAAAGTCAGCCACTCTAGCTGCCTTTGCTAGTTCTGGATTGAACTCTGTGGCTGTCCCAGGGACTTTTACATTTTTATAAAATTCTTCTCTTAGAGCTTTTATCTCCGTAATCGCTTCTTTAAGTCGTTTTACATTTCGTGACATCCCACATTTATCCCACATAATTTTACCCAATTTTTTGTGGAAATAATCTACAGTTTGGGTTCCTTGATTTTTTAAAAAAGCATCTAATTGTGCTTTTACTGACTCCTCTGCTTTTTTAAATTCAGGAAGGTCAGTATCAATAGCTCCAGTACGAATGTCCTCTGCAAGATAATCTCCAATAGTGTAGGGTAAAACAAAATAGCCGTCAGCAAGACCTTGCATTAATGCTGAAGCTCCTAGTCTGTTTGCACCGTGATCTGAAAAATTTGCCTCACCTATGGCATAGCATCCGGGGATAGAGGTCATCAGGTTGTAATCTACCCAAACACCTCCCATGGTATAATGTACCGCTGGATATATCATCATAGGGGTTTCATAGGGGTTTTGATCTACTATTTTTTCATACATCTGGAAAAGATTGCCGTACTTGGCACGAACCACATCCTGCCCTAACTTTTTTACCAGGGCTGCATCTTTTTCATCGAGACCTTTAACATGTGCTTGTTCTTTACCATAACGTTCTATAGAGGCAGCAAAATCTAAATAGACCGCTTCACCCGTTTTATTTACCCCATAACCTTCGTCGCAGCGTTCTTTGGCGGCACGTGAAGCTACATCACGTGGCACAAGATTTCCAAAAGCGGGATAGCGTCTTTCTAAATAATAGTCGCGATCTTCTTCTGTAATTTCTGTAGGCTTTAACTTTCCTTCACGTATGGCTTTGACATCATCTAATTTTTTTGGCACCCAAATTCTTCCGTCATTTCGTAAAGATTCAGACATCAAGGTCAATTTAGATTGGTGCTCGCCAGAAACTGGTATACAGGTAGGGTGAATCTGAGTAAAGCAAGGGTTGGCAAAATGCGCTCCTTTTTTATGAATCTTCCAAGCAGCAGAAACATTACTACCCATAGCATTGGTAGAAAGGAAAAATACATTTCCATAACCTCCTGAAGCAATTACTACGGCATGTGCACTGTGGCGTTCTAGCTTTCCATTTACTAAATTTCGAGCAATAATCCCTCTCGCTTTTCCATCAACCAAAACAAGATCCATCATTTCGTGACGGTTGTACATTTTAATTTTACCTCGACCAATTTGTCGGTTCATAGCAGAGTATGCACCTAACAATAATTGCTGACCTGTTTGCCCTTTTGCGTAAAACGTTCGGGAGACCAATACCCCTCCAAATGATCTATTGTCCAAAAGTCCTCCATAGTCGCGTGCAAAAGGAACACCCTGAGCTACACATTGATCGATAATATTGGTAGAGACTTCAGCTAAACGATGAACATTAGCTTCTCTAGATCGATAGTCTCCTCCTTTAATGGTATCATAAAAAAGACGGTAAGTTGAATCGCCATCTCCTTGATAATTTTTTGCTGCATTAATACCTCCTTGAGCTGCTATAGAGTGTGCACGTCTTGGTGAATCTTGAAAACAAAAAGTTTTTACATTGTAACCCAATTCAGCTAGAGTAGCCGAAGCAGATGCTCCTGCCAAACCTGTTCCAACAACAATCACATCAATTAGTCTTTTGTTGGCTGGGCTTACCAAATTGATGTTACTTTTATGTTGTGTCCACTTATCAGCTAAGGGGCCTTTAGGTGTTTTAGAATCTAATGCCATATTAAAATGCGGTTAAATGGTGAAACAATGCAATAAATACAAAACCAATTGGGATCACAATAGAAAAGGCTATTGTAATTGATTTTATCGCTTGAGAATATTTATTGTTAACCCCTACAGTTTGAAATGAGGACGCAAATCCGTGGTACAAATGCAAGGCAAGAAATACAAAAGAAAGTAAATAAATACCAACTCTTACTGGGCTTTGAAATTTATGAATCAATTCTTCAAAATAACGCTCTGAATCCAAAGGCAAAACCTCAAGGTATTTGTAGTTCATTTCAGGAATCCAAAAATCGTAAAAGTGTAAAGCTAGAAAAGAAAGGATTACAGCACCAGATAAAATCATATTTCGTGATACCCAAGGAGCGTTTGCACCACCTTTATAGCTCCTGTATTTTACTGCTCTTGATTTCCAGTTCTTTAGTTCAAGGACAAATCCCATAGTAAAGTGAAACAACACTCCAAGGATTAATATCGGCTGAAAAACAAACTGAACTAAAGGGTTATTCCCCATGAAGTGTGAAAGCTCGTTGAATAAGGAAGGGCTAAATACAGAGGTGATATTGATCGCAAAATGCTGCGTCAGGAAAATCACCAGAAAAAGGCCTGAAAGTGCCATGGTAAGTTTTCTCCCTATAGAAGAGGCTATTAAAGTCATAAGTTTTCAATTTGTCTAAACAAAATTAAGGCATAAACACTCAGCAACAAACTGCTTTAACGTATTTTTCCCATTAAGAACTCCAAGTTTGAGTCTTCAATAATGTATGTTTAATCTTAAGATCTAATTTTTTAGATAATCCCAAAAAAAGCTAAACAAAACTTGACTTCTATTTTTCGGTTTGATTTTTAAAAATTTAAAACTCCATTTTCTGAATTTTAAAAACAGCTATCTTAGTAAAAAACTATTTATGCGATACCACCCAATTCCACCTACAGTTTACAAACAAAACAGAATGAGGTTTGCAAGTGCACTTCAACCCAAAAGTCTTGCTGTTTTCAACTCCAACGATATCTATCCTATAAGTGCTGACAGCACCTTACCATTTCAGCAACATCGAGACATTTTTTATCTCAGTGGCATTGATCAGGAAGAAAGTATTCTGGTGATCTTTCCTGATGCATTTGAAGAAAAACATCGAGAGGTTCTTTTTATGAGAGAGACCAATGAACATATTGCTGTTTGGGAAGGAGCCAAACTCTCAAAAGCTCAGGCGCGTGAGCGAAGTGGTATTAAAACCGTCTATTGGCTGAAAGAATTTAACCGAATATTTAGGGAGCTGGGTGCCCAATGCAACTGTTTTTATTTTAATACCAACGAACACTACAGGCAAGTTGTGGAAACTCAAACAAGAGAGGACCGTTTCATCGATTGGTGTAAAAAAACATATCCCGCACACAGTGTTGGGAAAAGCAACCCCATACTTCAGCAATTGAGATCGGTTAAATCTCCAGAAGAAATCGAGCAGATTCAACAAGCTTGCGACATTACTGAAAAAGGATTTAGAAGGATATTAACTTTTATCAGACCTGGGGTTTGGGAATATGAAATTGAAGCTGAATTTGCTCATGAATTTATTCGAAATCGATCCAAAGGTTTTGCCTATACACCTATCATTGCAGCAGGGAAAAGCGCCAATGTTCTGCATTACACTGAAAACAACAAACAGTGTCAAAAAGGAGACCTAGTACTTATGGATGTTGCCGCTGAATACGGAAACTATTCAAGTGATATGACACGTACTATACCGGTTTCAGGAAGATTTACTCCAAGGCAAAAAGAGGTTTATGAATCGGTTTTAAAAGTAAAAAAAGAAGCGACTCAACTCCTAAAGCCAGGTGTTATTTGGAAAGAGTTTCATCTTGATGTCGGAAAACTGATGACTTCAGAATTAATAAAGCTAGGTCTATTAGACAAGGCAGATCTTCAAAACCAGAGTGATGAAAAACTGGCTTATAAAAAGTACTTTATGCATGGCACAGCTCATCATATGGGCTTAGACACCCATGATTACGGGTTACTTCACCTGCCTATGGAACCAAATATGGTATTTACCGTCGAACCCGGTATTTACATTCCTGAAGAGGGCTTTGGCGTTCGACTTGAAGACGATGTCGTTATCCAAGCTGAAGGGGTTCCTCTCAACTTGATGGGCTCAATTCCTATTGAAGCTGAGGAAATTGAAACGCTAATGAACTCATAAAAAAAGCCATCTATACAGATGGCTTTTGAAATTTATTTAGAATAGTGTTTAACCTACAACAGGTTTTAAATTACGCTGCCAGAAATACAAGATGGTAAACAATACAATTAAGACCCCTGGAAAACTGATCATATAAGTCAGTGTTTGTTGACCCGCAGCTAAATCTAGTGATGTACCTGTAAGTCCATTTGCAGCTTGTTCAACGGTAGAGTTATCAATCCATCCTCCAATAATCGGTTGGAAAATTGAAGTAGAAAACATTCCCATACCTCCTACTATAGACATCCCTAAGGCACCACTAGCAGGAATTTTTTCTGCTACATATCCAATCATATTAGGCCAAAAATAACAAACCCCTAAGGCAAAGAAAATTGCCGCGACATAAACCATTGGACCTGTTTGTGTACTAAACAAGAAAATTCCAATTGCAGTTAATATAGCTGAGCCAAGTAAAACACCTGTTTGATCAAACTTGTGTACGATATCTCCACCAAAATACCTTCCCACAGCCATAAGGCCAGTAACAAGTGCTAAGATAAGCATAGGCTGAGCTCCACTACTTTGCATGATTAAACTAGTCCATTGTTGTGGTCCAAATTCTGAAATTGCTGTCAATGCCATGCATCCTAAAATAAAAATATAAATAGGGGTAGCCATGGCTTTTAAGTTCCCACTTACTGAGTTTGCTGCTTCCACTTTTGATTTAGGAAATTCTTGTCCGTAAAATAAGTAGACATATATCAAAGTTGGAATCACAATAACCCAAATCTGTGCTTGCCAGCCCAAATCAGCATCTGTCATGAACTTGGAAATTAAACTTCCCAATACGATTCCCCCTGGAAACCACATATGGAAACGATTCAATAAGGTGTTCATTTCTTTACCCTCATAAGCATCTGCTATCATGGGGTTGCAAGCGGCTTCTGTACATCCATTTCCAATTCCAATAAGTAGCGTAGAGATTAATAATCCTACATAGCCTCCTGAGTAAATGGTAAGGATAATTCCCAGCATGTGGGTGAGGAAAGCAAATTGCATAATTCGCTTGGGGCCTATGGTATGATAAAATAATCCTCCTAAAATCATGGAAATAGGGAATCCTAAAAACCACATGGAGTTTATAAAGCCAAGCTGCTGTCCACTAAGGTCAAATGCCTCTCCTAATTGAGGCAAAATCCCAGCGCGTATACTGAAAGAAAATGCAGTAGTGATTAATGCAAAACAACTTCCGTAAAAAAGTCTGTTTTTGTTAGTCATAATAGTTTAAGTTTCAATTTTGTTCATCTAAAGATATAATATTTTAGAAAAGAGCAAAGCGGAAAAAAATTAAAACTGTACTAAACAAGGAGAATTCCTAATGGCAATCACAATTGGTGTCACATGAGCCCCCTTTTTTTGATTTTGATTTGGGCATCCATTTATATATGAGAAAGGCAACAGCTCCTAGTGCTGCGAATAAAACGAACAGGGGTTGAATCCATTCCATTAGGCTAAAATTTGATAGGTTGAGAATGCAATGACATAGGCCAAAATTGACATTCCAAATAATTGAATCATGGGCCATTTCCATGAGTTGGTTTCTTTTTTGACTATAGCCAAAGTACTCATACATTGCATAGCGAAAGCATAAAATAACATTAAAGAAATTCCACTTGCTAGGTTAAAAAGTGGTTTCCCGTCAGTTCTTAATTCTGATGCCATTCGATTTTTAATGGTCTTTTCAGCATCGCTTTCCACACTGTATATGGTGGACAAGGTCCCGACAAAAACTTCACGTGCTGCAAAAGAACTGATTAATGCAATTCCTATTTTCCAATCATAGCCTAAGGGGGTAATGACTGATTCAATTGATTTTCCTAAAATCCCGATATACGAATGCTCTAATCTGTATGCATTTACTTTATTTGAAAGTGCTTCACCTTCCAGTTCAGTGTGATTTGCTATTACTATTTGCTCCGCTTCTGCAAAATTTTTACCTGGTCCGTAAGAGGCCATTACCCATAATAGAATCGAAATGGCAAGAATTATTTTTCCTGCCTCTGTAACAAAACTTCTTGTTTTTTCCCAGACGGTAAAACCTACATTTTTAAGCAATGGCAGTTTATAATTGGGCATTTCAACAACAAAATAACTCTTTGACTGAATTTTTAATGTTTTACTTAAAATCCAAGCTGAAAGTAATGCCATTCCAAATCCTACTAAATAGAGGAACATCAGCATCAATCCTTGATAGTTGAGCCCAATAAAAGAGCCTTCTGGAATTACTAAAGCAATTAAGATAGCGTAAACTGGTAGTCGGGCAGAGCAGGTTGTAAATGGAGTTACTAAAATCGTAATTAAGCGTTCTTTCCAGTTTTCAATATTTCGTGTAGCCATTACAGCAGGTATGGCACAAGCTGTTCCTGAAATTAACGGAATGACACTTTTCCCATTTAATCCAAATCTTCTCAAGCCGCGATCCATGAGAAACACAACACGACTCATATAACCCGTCTCCTCTAGAATTGAAATAAAGAAAAATAAAAAGGCAATTTGCGGGATAAAAATAACGATACCTCCCAAACCAGGAATAATGCCCTCTGCCAATAAACTAGTAAATACCCCTTCGGGAAGTGAGGATTTTACACGTTCACTTAAAGAAGCAAAAGCAGAGTCAATAAAATCTTGAGGGATGCTACTCCAATCAAAAATGGATTGAAAAATTATCATTAAAATGACAAAAAAGATCACATAGCCCCAAAATTTATGAATCAAAATCCGATCCAAACGACTTCTTAAATCGGTTGCAGTTTTCCGATCAATTATCAAGGCCTCTTTGAGAACATTATTGATAAACTGATATCTTTTGACTGTCTCTTTTTGCTGCATTCTTTTTAAATGAGGCTCAGATTGGATTTTAAAATCATTAGCTTCCGAGACACGATTCCTATCAATTTTTGCAAAATTTACGTCTTGAGTAATCACCAACCATAACTTATATATTTGCTGTTTGGGAAAGGTCTTTTTTAGATTGTCAAAGTATGCTTGATCAATGCTTTCTAGAGCAATAGTTGGATCAGTAGAAAGTTGACGGTAATTGACCAATAGCTCTTTGAGTAAATTCAAACCTTTGTTTTCCCGCATACTTACCAATGCTATTTTAGTATCTAATTTCTCTTCGAGTAAAGGAATATCGATAGTGATCCCTTTGCGTTTCATTTGATCAGACATATTGATCACCAAAAGGGTTGGAATTCCCAAGTCCTTTACTTGGGTAAACAATAAAAGATTTCGTTTTAAATTTTCAACATCGGTCACTACCACAGCAACATCTGGAAAATCTTTGCTGTTTTTATTGAGAAGTAATTCAATAACCACACTCTCGTCCATAGAAGATGCATTGAGGCTATACGTCCCTGGTAAGTCAATGATATGGGCTTTGATCGTTCGATTGAGTCTACATATACCCTCCTTCTTTTCTACGGTAATACCTGGGTAGTTTCCAACTTTTTGTGAGAGTCCAGTCAATCGATTGAATACTGAAGTTTTGCCCGTATTTGGGTTTCCTAACAATGCAATGTTCAACGACTTGCTCATTAATTATTTTATCAATCGGACAAATATGTGTTGTGCAGTTTCTTTTCTGATGGCCAAATGTGATTCATCGATTTTTAAATACAATGGATCGTTAAAAGGAGCTTTTTGAATAAGAGAGATGTCGTTTCCAGGCAAACAACCCATTTCAATTAGCTTTAAGGGTAATTCGTCTGTTTCTATGATCTCGATTGTGGCAAGTTCTCCCTTAGCAAGTTGATCCAGTGGAATCATTATTTAGAATCATTTTAAAGAACAAAAGTAGGAAAATAACTTCCCTTTTGAACGTAGAGCTATAAAAATTTATTCAGTAGGAAATTCTTCTTTAAGAATTGAGATGTCGGCAATTAAGCTTTGCATAGCTTCCAAATCAGTTCCATCATAAAAACCACGGATACGCTGTTCGGGGTCTACGAGTATAAAGTTTTCTGTATGGATCATATCATAGGGACCTGCATCTCCGTCCTCTTTTACGGCAAGATAGGATTTTCTAGCCAAGGTGTAAATTTCTTTTTTATCTCCTGTAACTAGGTTCCATTTTGAATCGATAACTCCTTTATCTAGGGCATATTTTTTGAGTTGAGCTACAGAATCAATTTGTGGAGTAACACTGTAAGAGAGGAACTTTACCTGAGGGTCTTGAAGAAATTCATTTTGAAGTTGTCCCATATTGGCTGTCATCTTAGGACAAATTGATGGGCAAGTGGTAAAGAAAAAATCAGCAACATAAATTTTACCTAAATAATCTAGTTGTGTAATCCTATATCCATTTTGATTGGTCATTGAAAAAGGGGCAATTTTATGAAATTTTTTAACGTGTTGAAGTGTGCTGTCAACCAATTCGTAATTAACCATAGAGGGTTGGTAAATGGGTAGTCGCTTTTGGGGTTTTAAAGCTGAATAAAAAAGCGCTAAAATGGCTAGAGAAACAATTGTAAAAATTGCTCCAAAACTTCTGTATTTTTTGAAATTTGATTTCATCCTGTTATAAAACAATGTAAATTTAAAGCTTCTAAAACGATTAGAAAATTTGAAAATGAAAAAAGAACCTTAAAAGCGCTTATGAATTTTTATAATGAGACCTATTGTGCTACTTTTGCGTGAATTAAAACGGTACTATGAGTCCATTTGTTGTCAAAGCTATCCAATTATTAATGAGTTTATCCTTATTAATCATTCTTCATGAATTGGGTCATTTTATACCTGCTCGAATATTTAAAACACGAGTAGAAAAGTTCTTTTTATTTTTTGATGTTAAATTTGCATTGTTTCAAAAGAAAATTGGAGAAACTACCTACGGGATAGGCTGGCTTCCTTTGGGTGGCTATGTTAAGATTTCGGGAATGATAGACGAAAGCATGGATACTGAGCAAATGCAACAACCCGCACAACCATGGGAATTTCGTTCTAAACCTGCTTGGCAAAGGCTCATCATCATGCTTGGTGGGGTTACGGTAAACCTTATACTCGGTTTTTTAATTTATATGATGATTCTGTTTGTCTGGGGTAAAAATACACTCTACTCAGAAGCATTACCACTTGGACTTGATCCTTCGCCTATTGCTGAAGAAATTGGATTCCAAGCAGGAGATCGACTAATTACAGTAGATGGAAAACAACTTGACAACGTCTTAGAGGTCAATAAATTTCTCTTTTTACGTTCAGTTGAGTCAGTTACCGTCGAACATGCTGATGGGAGAACAGAGCAGTTGGCAATACCTGACGATTTTGGTAAGCGCATGTTCGAATCTGGTGAATTAATCCCATTTTCTCCGGTATCACTGGCTGTATTAGACAGTGTAATTCCCAAATCCCCTGCTGCAAATGCCGGACTACTCCCCAATGATAAAATCCTTTCAATCGATGGAATTCAAGTTCAAAATTGGAGTGATTTCAAGGACGAAATGACTAACGAGTCTCGCACTATTGCTTTGGTCTATGAACGCAATAGAAGTCAGGATACACTTCAAATAACAACCGATATTGACGGCACTTTAGGGGTTTTTCCCCAATTACCAGGTGTTTCATTTACCAATGAAAGTTTAAATCTAGGGGAAAGTATTTCTGAAGGATTCATCTATGGATATTGGACATTACACGACTACGTAGCTCAATTTCAATACATTTTTACTCAAAAAGGAGCTTCTCAGCTGGGTGGCTTTGGAGCCATTGGAAATATGTTTCCTTCAACTTGGAATTGGAAAGGTTTTTGGGCCAGTACGGCACTAATTTCTATTATTTTGGCTTTTATGAATATCTTACCTATTCCAGCTTTGGACGGAGGCCATGTAATGTTCTTAGCTTATGAAATCATTACGGGACGCAAACCAAACGACAAGTTTATGGAATACGCTCAAATGTTTGGTTTTTTCCTGCTATTGGCATTAGTCCTTTATGCTAATGGGAATGATTTATACCGATTAATCTTTAGTTGATTTTTAGTAAAATAAAATTCATTTATTGAGTTTGAATAAAATGAAAAACAATTATATTTGCCCACCAATTAAAGTATTCCTCCTTAGCTCAGTTGGTTAGAGCATCTGACTGTTAATCAGAGGGTCCTTGGTTCGAGCCCAAGAGGAGGAGCTAGCGTAACCGCTACACTACACAAGACTTAATAAGCAATCAAAGCCCTTCACGTAAGTGAGGGGTTTTTTCTTCTTGCACACTATTTGCACACAAGTCCTATCAAAGAATAATAACCATTAGGATCATTTCAGCCATTTTTGATCGATTTTGGCTCATTTTTGACGTTTTTTGATCAA
>Ga0228626_1000054_pt1 | contig 56437 bp, 57 predicted proteins | sample 31DmetaG_FD_183028 | JGI IMG/M metagenome (GOLD analysis project Ga0228626, IMG submission 183028) | Seawater microbial communities from Monterey Bay, California, United States - 31D | ecosystem: Environmental > Aquatic > Marine > Coastal | place: USA: California | collected 2016-10-26
GGTGGAGCCATCTAAACCAGTTTCATTACAAAGTTTTTCAATCTCAACAACTTCTTTTAATACAAAACCCATGTCTTCGACAGGCGCAGTATAGTTTGACATTATTCTCCTCCCAGGCTCTTTACAGTAGACCTAAGCTCGTGTTTTTGAATCTTCCCGGTTGCAGTTTTTGGAAGCGGACCAAAAACAACTTTTTTAGGTCGTTTAAATTTAGCCATATTGTTTTTACAAAAAGCTATAAGTTCAGCCTCAGAGGCTTCATGATTGGGTTTGAGCTCAACAAAAGCACAGGGCACCTCGCCCCAAGTTCCATCTGCCATTGCAACAACTGCAGCCTCACCAACTGAGGGGTGTTGGTAAAGAACATTTTCGACTTCAACCGATGAGATATTCTCTCCACCTGAAATGATAATGTCCTTAGATCTGTCTTTAATCTGTATATAGCCATCACCATAAATGACTGCTAGGTCACCACTGTGAAACCAGTCATCAGCAAAAGCTTCTTCCGTAGCCTCGGGATTATTCCAATAACCCATCATGCAGGTGTTGCAGCGTATCACAATTTCACCAATGGTTTCTCCATCATGAGGCACGCGCTCACCACTATCTTGATCTATCACGCTAACATCCTCAGTCATAGGGAATCTAACTCCCTGTCTTGAGCTTAGCTTTGCAAGCTCTGCTGGACTTTCATTAAGCCACGATGCTTGAGGGGCTGCTTGCAGAATGTGACCATAGGTCTCTGTAAGGCCATACACATGCATTACATTAAATCCAAGTGACATCATGCTTTCTAAGACTTTCGCAGGAGGAGGAGCGCCAGCGGTCATGACTTTGATTTCCCTGTCGAATGATTTTTTTATATCTTTAGGGGCATTGGCAAGCATATTAAGCATAATTGGAGCGCCGCCAAAATGAGTCACACGGTATTCATCAAGTAAGGCAAATACTTTTTCTGGATCGAAGGACCTGAGGCAAACCACAGTTCCAGCGAGCGCAGCCATTGTCCAGGCGTGCCCCCAGCCGTTGCAGTGAAATAGAGGGACTGAGTATAGGTAGATAGGGTGGTTGGGAAGGTTCCAGCCTACCACAGTGCCCATGCTCATTAAATAAGAGCCGCGATGATGATAGACCACACCTTTTGGCTTTCCCGTTGTTCCAGATGTATAGCTTAGTGACAATGGGCTCCATTCATCGCTTGGCATGGTCCAGTTATAAAGTGGGTCGCCGTTGTCAACAAGTGACTCGTAATCTAATATGTCAGCAGAAACATCCGGAGCTGAGCTTGCAAAGGAGTCATTAATTAAAACGATTTTTGGACTCACTGAAGCAATTGAAAGCGCCTCAGAAGCAACGGCATAAAGCTCTCTATCAACGAAGAGAATTTTTGCATTGCTGTCATCAAAAATGTAGGCGATTGTTGGCGCATCAAGTCTAATATTTATCGTATTTAAAATAGCGCCCGCCATTGGAATTGAAAAATGAGACTCAAACATTTCTGGAGTGTTGAATGCTAATACTGAAATAGTGTCTCCTATTTCAATTCCGAGGCCCTTAAGGCTCGAAGCAACTCTAACACACCTTTCTCTGGTCTGACTCCAGGTGTATGACCTGTTCTCATATATGACAGACTTATAGTCGCCATAAATATCAGCGGTTCTATGTAAAAAAGAGATGGGAGTTAGGGGGACAAAATTAGCAGGATTTTTGTTCATAGGCGTAACTGTTAATTTCTTAAAGTAATGCCATTATCTAACATGGCAACAATTCTTGCTTGAGTTTCTTGGGTTTGGGCAAGCCTGATAAATGAAGAGCGCTCAGCGTTGAGAATATCTTGCTCAGAAAAAACTGTTCCAGCTGGGCACTCACCACCCGACATTACTCTACCAATCTCGGTTCCAACAGTTACATCATGCGGGGTAAGCATGCCTTTTTTATGATTTACTTCAAGCCACTCTAACATTTCTTGATAATGTTCGGCTCCTGATAGGGCAAGCGGCTCTCGTTTGGCAGCTTTTTTTGTTGCACCTATTGTTGAAAGTGCAGCATCTAATATTCGATCACGATTCATCTGAAAGGTGTCACCAGGCCTTCTCATGGATAAGGCGTCAGCTTCTTGGGGCGAGTTAGCCTTTCTTCCAAGACCGATATTCATAAATGATTTCCATGCTCCTTTCTGAGTATCGTTTAGCTTTTCTGTCCATCGATAAAGCATTTCTTTGCAGCCACCACCTGCAGGCACAACGCCAACAAAAGACTCAACTAGGCCCATCACAGAGTTAGCGTGACTGACAACATGGTCTGCATGTAATACAACCTCAAAACCACCGCCGATAGACATTCCAACAGGCGCAGCAACAACAGGGAGACTAGAGTTTCTCATTTGAAGCATAGTATTTTGAAAATAAGCAAGAAAGTCATCAAGGCCATCAAAGTCATTTTTTTCAAAACAGTTTCTAACGCTCCATAAGCTAACACCACAAGAAAAATGCTGAAAGTCATTGTGAATAATGACGCCTTTCAGGCCTTTGTTTTCAGCGGTAGTGACCGCATCAGATATCATGTCCAGGCTTTGACTATCGAGAGCGTTTGCTTTTGAGTGGAACTCTACAACAGCCGCATCCTCATATTCAAACCAACTAGCGGACTCATTTGAGTTGATTGGAGCCAAAGTTTGTCGCGCCTCTGAGAATCGAAGAACGCCTTTTGGCCTGACAATAGGTTTTAGTTCGCCAGAACTAGTGAGCGTGCTCAAGATTGAATTCGAGTTAATATAAAACTTTTTATTTGTGCTATTTTCAAGGAAGTCAGGCACATCTCTGGCGCTAGTTTTAAGCCTATTAACAAAGTAATCGATGCCAATTTCATCAATTAACTCGAAAGGCCCTTTCACCCAGTTATAGCCCAGCTTCATTGCGTCATCAATTTGGGTTACATCTTCAGTAACTTCAGGGACTAATGAGGCCGCATAGGACAAAGTTTCAGAAAGTACATCCCAGATAAAGAGGCCGTATTTGCTTTGATCGCTAATGATTGCGGTCACTCCAGTTTTTTCAGCTTCTTCTAAGAGAGAAGTTTTTAGGCGTTTATGTTCAACATAGCTTCCATTGGACAGGTCTATTACCATTTTGTCATCACCAACCTGCTTATAAAAGCCCTGATCATTTTTGTTTCCAGTTTGACCATTGGCGATCATGTTGGACACAAATTCTATGGGCGCGGCATACTTATGAAAGGCATCATTTTCTGGCAAGATGTTTTCGAGGCTTTTTGCCACATCAGCCATTAAATCAATACCAATTAGGTCATAAAGACCAAAAACTCCAGTTTTGGGAAGGCCAAGTGGCCTACCAAAAAAAGCATCAGCCTCTGTTGGAGAGAGGTTGTATTCAAATGCCTTGTGAAGGGCGCACTGAATTGCAAAAACACCCACTCTATTTGCAAGAAAGCCAGGCGTATCTGAACAAGGCACAACACCCTTACCAAGCATACTCTCGCAGAAAACATCAAGCGTGTCCATCACATCTTGTCTGGTTTGCTCACCTCTGACTAGCTCTAGGAGCCTCATGAAGCGAACCGGATTAAAGAAATGAGTAATAGCAAAGCGCTCACAAAAGTCTTGAGGCATGCCCTCAGTCAATAGACTAATTGGAATAGTTGAAGTATTCGAAGTAATGATCGCAGATTCTTTACAGGTTTCATGAAGTTTTTTGTATAGCGCCTGTTTAATATCCAGTCTTTCCACGACAGCTTCAGCAATCCAGTCACATTCAGTGAGCTCATTAAAGTTATCTCTTGTGTTTCCGAGATGTATAAGCTCTTCAGCCTCTTTGCTCATAATGCCAGGCATATCAGGATCTCTGAGTCTCTCTAATCCTTTTTGGGCCAAACTGTTTACATTTTCACCTTCAGTAGGCAGGTCTAGTAGCCAAACCTCTATTCCTGCGTTAGCAACTTGGCCAGCAATACCAGCACCCATCGTACCGGCGCCAATGACGCCAACTTTTATAATTTTATTCATGGATTTATTTTTAAGATAAATGATTTAATGGCATCCAAGGTGCTCTTTGGAGCCTCAATTGGAAGCATATGTCCCGAGCCAGAAACAGTTGTAGTTTCTGCCCCTAAAACCTCCGCAAGTTCTAATCCAAATTTGTATGGAGTGTTTTTGTCTTCTGTTGCCACAATAACGTTTGAGGGCGCTTTAATATTTTTCGCACAGTTTATTCCGTTCTTATATTTATTACAAGCTAAGAGATCCTCAGCCAAAGGATTTGATGACATAATTTGGCGCCCAATCCCTATTGGTTGCATCCCAGGTACTGCACTACCGCCTGCATGAGATCGAGATCCAAAGCCCCACCTCAAGAGCATGTCGGCAGCTTCTTTTGTATTTTTTTGAGCCGTATCAACGAGCGATTCATTCACAGGGATTGCTGAGGCGCTCGCAACAGCAGTTAAAGATTTTAATTTGTCTTCTAAAAGAATAGCCGCTTCAAGGGCTACAAGAAAGCCTTGTGAATGACCAACCAGGTGGACGTTTTCCGCGCCCGAGTGTTTGATGGCTTTCACTAGCCATTTGCCCATACTTTCAATCGACTTAAGAGGCTCTCCTTCTGACAAGCTGTGTCCAGGCAAATCAGGCGCTAAAACAGAGAAGCCATGAAATGCAAACCATCTTGCCTGGAGCGCCCAAGACCTATGATCGAGACCACTTCCATGGACAAAAACCACTGTCGGTTTTTTTGGGTCAAAAGCGCAGCCTCCCGTGGCCACAAAAATATCTACTCCGTCAACAACAATATTCATTACGCAGTTGCCTTTTCTACTGCCTTAAGGCCAACTTTAAAATCATTGATGATGTCATTAACAGACTCGATTCCAACTGACACTCTGATTAAATCTGGGCTTGTTCCAGAAGCTTTCATTGCATCATCATCCAGTCGAGAGTGAGTCGTGCTTGCAGGGTGAAGAACGAGAGTTCTTGAGTCACCTACATTTGCTAAATTTGATGATAGCTTAAGAGAGTTAATAAATGCTGCCCCTCCTTCTCTTCCTCCTTTGACACCAAAGCATAACATTGATCCAGCGCCATTTGGAAAGAGCTCTTTTGCTATTTCGCAGGTAGGGTTTTCAGGCAGATCAGGATGGTTAACCCACATTACTGCAGATTGTTCCAGCAGCCATTTTGCGAGTTTGATTGCATTTTTAACGTGTTGGCTCATTCGAAGACTAAGAGTTTCAATGCCCTGAAGAAGTAAAAAAGCGCTGTGAGGACTCATGGCCGGGCCAAAGTCACGCATAGACTCTGCTCTAATTTTCATTGAAAGTGCGGAGGGCCCAAACTCTTCCCAGAAGTTTATTCCATGGAATGGCTCATAAGGTGTAGTAAGCTCAGGATGTTTGTTAGCAGCACCCCAGTCAAAAGCACCACCATCAACAATGACGCCTCCTACAGCAACTCCATGTCCTCCCATCCATTTTGTAACAGAATGCACTACAACATCAGCTCCATGCTCAAATGGCTTACAAAGCGCTGGTGTTGCAAATGTTGCGTCAATAACAAGAGGGAGGTTGTTTTGATGAGCAATGTTTGAAATTTTGGGCAGGTTTGATACCTCCAGTCCTGGGTTGCCAATTGATTCACAAAAGACGAGTTTTGTGTTTTCCTGTATGGCCGCTTTAAGAGCTTTTTCATCATTAATGGAGACAAAAGTACAGTCAATATTAAATCTTTTGAGGGTGTGTCTAAGAAGTGTCGCAGTTGATCCATAGATTTGTGAGGCGCTGACAATATGATCACCAGCAGAACAAAGGCTGACAAAAGTAACAAAAAGTGCACTCATGCCTGAGGCTGTACAAATTGCCCCAACACCTCCTTCTAATGCAGCAATTCGCTGCTCTAAAACGGCAACCGTAGGATTCGTCATTCTGCTATAAATATGTCCGCCCTTTTCTATATTGAAAAGTGCAGCGGCATCATCAACAGTCTCGAAAACATATGAGGTGGTTTGATAAACAGGGACAGCCCTGCTTCCAAATGAAGAGTCTGGCTCATATCCCGAATGAAGTGATATTGTTTCAGGCCCCAAGAAAGACGACTTTCCCATAACTATTTACTTAGAAAATAAAATCAATATTTTCTCATAACTAATTGCAGCGTTGTTTTGAAATTGCCTTGGCATATGGTTTAAAAATTTAGGCCTTTGACTGCTCTTTTGTCACGTTGCTTGTGAAAGCTCAGAGCGCATTTTATCTATTGTTTTTTTATAGTCATCTGTATTGAAAATAGCAGACCCAGCTACAAATGTATCAGCCCCAGCTGAGGCTATCTCCTTAATATTCTCAATCTTCACTCCCCCGTCAATTTCAAGCCTGGTTTGAAGATTTCTTGAGTCAATTAAGTTTCTAACAATCCTTAATTTTTCAAGGGTTTTAGGAATAAATGACTGACCGCCAAAGCCTGGATTAACCGACATTAATAAAACCATATCAAGTTGGTCAATAACATGATCTAAGTGGTTAAGAGGGGTTGCAGGATTAAAAACTAAACCAGCCTTACAGCCACTTTCTTTAATAAGACTAATTGTTCGATCAATATGTTCTGAAGCCTCTGGATGAAAGGTTATGTAAGAAGCTCCAGCGCTTGCAAAATCAGGAATAATTCGGTCAACTGGTTTCACCATGAGGTGGACATCAATAGGCGCTGTAACCCCATGATTTCTTAAGGCCTCACAAACTAATGGCCCTATGGTTAGGTTTGGGACATAGTGATTATCCATTACGTCAAAATGAACTATGTCTGCTCCTGCATTCAAGACATTGTCAACTTCCTCACCAAGCTTAGCAAAGTTTGCAGAGAGTATTGAGGGGGCGATAAAGTTGTCTTTTTTCATGTCACTATCCACTAATTAGTTAGAAGGCTTTTTCCTGACATCTCGCTTGGCTGCTCAATGTTCATGAGCGACAAAAGAGTTGGCGCTATGTCTGCCAGTGTACCAATATGTGGACCTAATAGCGAACTTTTCTTGTCACCAATATAAATTAATGGAACCGGATTGGTTGTATGAGCAGTATGGCTTTTCTGAGTTATAGAGTCTGTCATCTGTTCTGCATTTCCATGGTCAGCAGTAATTAAAACCTCTGTTTTTGTTTCTTTAGCTGCACGATGGATTTTTCCAAGACAGCTATCAACAGCTTCTACAGCCTTAATCGCCGCTTCGAGTTTCCCAGTATGTCCAACCATGTCGGTGTTTGCAAAGTTGCATATAATAAGGCTATATTTTTGAGCATTAATCTCAGAAATAAGATCTTCTGTGAGTTCGAATGCACTCATCTCCGGTTGCAGATCATAAGTTTTTACTTTGGGCGACTGAATAAGCTTTCTATCTTCACCAGGAAGACTTTCTTCAACGCCACCATTGAAGAAAAAAGTAACATGCGCATATTTTTCAGTTTCAGCTATTCTAAGCTGCTTAAATCCAAGATCTGACACGCAATCCCCTAGAGTGTTTTTGACAGATATCGGCGGGAACGCACAATCAAGACCAAAGTCTTTTTTATATTCTGTAAGACAGACAAAAGTGCACTCAGCAAAATATTCTCGATTGAACGCATCAAATCTGGACATTGCAAGGGCTTGAGTTATTTCTCTTGCTCTATCAGCTCGATAATTCATAAAAATCATTAGGTCGCCATCCTCTAATCTAACAGGGCTGCCTATTGATGTTGGCGATAGAAATTCATCATTTTCGCCTAGGTCATAAGCCTTTTGAATAGCTTCTTGGGCATTGCTTGCTTGTCGCTCGCCAACTCCTTGTGATATAAGTTTATAGGCTTTTGAAACCCTTTCCCAGCGATTATCCCTGTCCATTGCATAAAAGCGTCCAGCAATTGATACAATTTTACCGACTCCTATTTCGGAAATTTGTTTCTCTAGGTCGTTGACATAAGTTGAGGCACTATTAGGCGGCGTATCGCGCCCATCAGTAAAAATATGGATATAGACCTTGTCACAATTTTTCTCTTTGGCAAGCTTAAGAGCCGCAAAGATATGATCTTGGTGTGAGTGAACACCTCCATCGGATAGCAGTCCGAGAACATGCACAGCCTTTCCTTTTTCACTTGCTGAGGCAAGGGCTTTACATAGCACTTCATTGGAAAAAAAATCACCAGACTTTATTGAATTTTCAATTCTTGTAAAGTCCTGCTCAATAATTCTTCCCGAGCCAATAGTCAGGTGGCCAACCTCAGAGTTACCCATTTGTCCATCTGGAAGACCTACGCTGTTTCCAGAGGTGCCAATAAGGGTGTTCGGATAATTCTCTATAAAATGATCCCAATTAGGCGTATCTGCTAGGGCAATAGCATTGTTAGAGGTATCACTCGAATAACCCCACCCATCTAAGATTAAAAGTAGTTTTGTTTTTTCCATCAGACTCGGTACTTAAACATTAAATAAAAAATGAACTACATCTCCATCTTTGACAACATAATCTTTTCCTTCGGAGCGTAACTTTCCAGCATCTTTTGCCCCCTTTTCTCCAGAGTGCTCAATATAGTCGGTGTATGAAATTGTTTCAGCGCGAATAAAGCCTTTCTCAAAGTCACCATGTATTTTACCCGCGGCTACAGGGGCTGAATCTCCAATGTTAATTGTCCAGGCTTTGACTTCTTTTGGGCCAGCAGTAAAATAAGTGTGCAGTCCAAGCAGCCTGTAGCCTGCTTTTATTAATCGATCAAGTCCAGACTCGGTTTGACCCATTTCATCTAAAAAGCCTTGTTTGTCTTCCTCGTCAAGTTCGGCAATCTCAGCCTCAATATCTGCACAGACAGATACAACCTGGCTATTTTCTGAGCTTGCGTATTCTAATAATTTAGCCAGATGTGGATTGTTATCAAACCCATCTTCGTTAACATTTGCAACATAAAGTACAGGCTTAGAAGTTAAGAGTTGAAGGCTTTTAAGAAGCTTTGCTTCCTCTTCATTAAAGTCTAAAGATCTGATGGCTAAGCCCTCTTCTAGAACTGGAAGGATTTTTTCGAGTAAGTTTTTTAAAGGTAGGCCTTCTTTCTGTCCCGCCTTTGAGTTTTTCAATGCTTTTTGATAGACTTTTTCAGCACTAAATAGGTCCGCAAGTGCAAGCTCAGTATTAATTGTTTCAATGTCATCTAAAGGGCTGACTTTTCCTGAAACATGAATAATGTCATCATTTTCAAAACAACGAACCAAATGAAGAATAGCATCTGTTTCCCTGATATTTGAGAGGAATTGATTTCCAAGACCTTCACCCTTGGACGCGCCTTCTACCAGCCCTGCAATATCAACAAACTCCATTGTGGTTGGGAGTATTTTTTCAGGTTTTGCAATTTCAGCGAGGCTTTGAAGTCGAGTGTCGTTTACTGGAACAATACCAATATTTGGCTCTATAGTACAAAAAGGATAGTTTTCTGAGTCGATTCCAGCCTTTGTGAGCGCATTAAAGAGTGTTGACTTGCCAACATTTGGAAGTCCAACAATTCCACACTTAAAGCCCATTATATTTCTCCAATGTTATGTATGAAGAGCCTTCATGGCCTCTTCAAAACTACCTTTAACTAATAATTCAACAATTTTACTAGCCCTTGATATGCTCTCTTGAATGGCGCTTAGCTCTGATTTGCTAGGAGCATTTAAAACATAGTCAACAACTTCATTTTTAGATCCAGGGTGCTCAATTCCGATTCGAAGGCGATAGAAATTTTTTGATCCAAGGGCTTTCATGACGTCCCTTAGGCCATTATGGCCACCATGGCCACCACCCAGCTTTAATTTGACAATTCCAACAGGCAAGTCGAGCTCGTCATGAACAACCAAAGTCTCTTCTGGTGAAATGTCATAGTAGTTTAAAAAGCTTTTTATTGAGCCACCAGAATTATTCATAAAGGTTTGGGGCTTCAACAGAAAAACTTTATTTGAGTTTAGGTTAAGATCTGATGATTCACCTAGAAACTTTGACTGACTCGTAAACTTGGAGTCATTTAAAGAAGCTAGTGACTCAACAAACCAAAAGCCTGCATTGTGACGATGTTCCTGATAATTTTTTCCGGGATTACCCAGTCCAACAATTAGTTTAATCATTACAGCGCTTCATTTTACGCTTGTTGAGCCAATAAGACTGACGATACTTTATTCGTTGTCGTCACCATCTTTTGAGTCTGAATCTGCAGAGTCTGCAGAGTCTTCTGCTGAGTCTTCACCACCCTCTTCAGATTCACCATCCTCAATAATTTCTTCTTCTTCCTCAACTACTTTCGGCTCCGACACTGAACATACAGTCTGGTCGTGTGCCTCAACATCCTCATGTTGCAAGGCATTAATAACAACACCCTCTGGCAAGACAAGATCGGTTAACGAAAGATGATCGCCAACCTCAAGACTACTTACATCTACGTCAATACCGTGAGGTAAGTCTTTAGGTAGACATGAAATCTCAATCGAAACAACAAACTGGTTGAGCATATTGCCCAGCCTTAAGGCTTCGTTTTCTTCCACTCCTACAAAGTGAAGTGGCGTAGTAGTGACAAGAGTTTGTTTAGCATCAACACGTAAAAAGTCTACATGAGTGATGGTATTTTTGGCTGGATGGCGTTGAATATCTTTTAAAACAACCGAATCAGTTGATTCGCCTACTACTAAGTCTAAAACTGAAGTGAATGTATTTTCATCTTCTAATAGGTGGGTAATTTCGTGAATGCTTAGTGTTACCATTTGTGGCTCTTTCTTTCCACCATAAATAATACTAGGCACTTTTTCTTCTTTTCTCAGGCGGCGGCTCGCACCTTTCCCCTGGTCTTCACGCTCTGTTGCGTTTACAGTAATACTCATTTTGAGTTCTCCAATATATGAAAAAACACCACTTCAAGCGGTGTATCTATAGTTGCCTATTTTGCGACCAAACAGGCAAGGGGTGATATTTTACCCGAAATTCTTTTTATATAGCTAATTTTATCTATCTAGACTTAAGCCAAAAAATAACGCATAGCGTTGCGCTGGGAATAGCAAAGGACCAGGCTAATTGAGAGGCAAAATACACAGAAATTATAAGAAATGAAATCGCAAACAAGCCCAATCTTTGTTTAGAGGCGTTTTCTCTCAATTGTTTTACTATCGCCTCTGTTTGTTTCTTTGAATTTTCAGTCTTTAAGGCCCCACTTTCGATCTGCTTGAGGGCATTAATTACTAGCATTGGTATTTCAGGTAATTCTGATACGATCTGAGGCAGCTGGTCAGATATTTTATTGAGAGTGCCTTTAAAACTGAATTTTTCTTTAGCTAGTTTTTCAAGGTAAGGTTTTGCAGTAGCCCAGAGATCAAGATCAGGATAAAGAGAGCGCCCTAAGCCTTCTATGTTAAGCAGCGTTTTATATAGCAAAAGCAGTTGAGGCTGAACTTCCATATCAAAGCGTTTGGCTTCTTTTAAAAGGCTTAGTAAAACTTGTCCAAAGGAAATTTCACTTAATGGCTTTTCAAAGATTGGTTCGCAGACGCTTCTGATAGCATTTTCAAATTCCATTACATTAGTTCCCTCGGGTATCCAACCAGACTCAAGGTGAACTTGTGCAACCCGCTTGTAGTCTTGATTAAAAAATGCCATAAAGTTTTGGGCTAAATAATATTGATCAGCCTCAGTTAGGGTGCCCATAATTCCAAAGTCCACCCCAGTATATTGGTTGTTTTCACCAACAAAAATATTTCCTGGGTGCATATCGGCATGAAAAAAATTGTGGTCAAAGACCTGGGTAAAAAATATAATTACTCCATCCTCGGCAAGAGACTTAAAGTCAACATTTTTCTTCTTTAGCGCTTCTATGTCATTGACGGGTGTTCCATAGATTCGCTCCGTCACCAAAATATTTGATCGACAAAGATCCCAATGAACTTTGGGGACATATAGAAGATCGGAATTATTAAAGTTTTTACCAAGAAGCGAGGCATTGGCCGCTTCCACCATCATGTTCAGTTCGTTGTAAATAATTCCTTCAAACTCCTTTACAGCCTCTTTGGGTCTAAGCCTTTTTCCATCGCTGTGTTTTTCAGCAAGAGTAGCTAAAGCATAAAGAAGTCGGACATCTCTTTTGATTTGTTTTTCAATGCCTGGGCGCACAACTTTAATAATTATTTCTTCCCCATTTTGAGTCACCGCAGTATGGACTTGGGCAATAGAGGCTGAGGCAAGAGGGGATTCATCAAATGATGAAAAAAGATTCGAGGTTTTATCACCGAGTGCTTTTTCAATAATTAGTTTGGACTCTGCAGCAGGGAATGGAGGGCATTTGTCTTGGAGTTTGGCTAGCTCAACACCAATATCATCTGGAAGAAGGTCTCTTCGGGTAGACAATGTCTGTCCAAATTTAATAAAAATTGGTCCGAGCTCCTCAAGTGCAAGTCGAATCCTTTCGCCCCTGGTCAGTTTTTTGCTAGGAAAATAGTGCCAAGGTGTTAGGTATATTAAAGGCCTAAGGCTTTTAAGAAAAGATGTAGACAGTATTAAATGATCTAACCTATATCTGATAAGTGTTCTCAATATTCCTGCAAAACGAAACAAGCTTTTCATTGTTAGGCCCTACCTTTGAAAATTTTAGAGCGACTAGGAGCAATTAACACTGTATTTATTTCGTCCTTTATAGTATTAATTATTGAATCGTTATTACCAACAGAGGCCTTTTTTATTTGCCTAAAGGCTCGGCCTATTTGGTGAGCTACTATGTCCCCAGCATATTGTGAAATAAGCTCCTCAATATCAATTGAAGAAGACGATAATAAGTTTGCTAGTTGTTGAGCGGTATTGACACTACCATTGATTTCAATTTCATCATTTTCAACAAGCTCTTCTAGTGAAGCTCCATTGAATATAGCCACAAATGAGGATTTAGTCAGAGTCACCGAAACATCAACCTTTTTGTTTTGTTGATTGTCAATTACAAAAATACGTGAGTTTAGACAAAGAAAAAATAAGGTTAAGTCTATCTCATCTACTCTAAAACTGACTATTTTGTTATCGATATGATTTAAATCAATATTGTTAGCATTAATTAAATGATTCAGAGATTTTTCAATAGTCAGGCGAAACATTTTGGTTAGGCTTTAATTGCTTTATGAAGCGCAACTATGCCTCCAGTGAGGTTATGGTATTCACAAAATTCAAAACCTGCATCAAGGACCATATTTTTCAATGTCTCTTGGTTAGGGTGTTTTCGAATTGATTCAGCAAGATATTGATAACTGTCCTCATCATTGGCAAAAAATTCACCAAATTTTGGAATTAGATTGAACGAGTAGAGGTCGTAAATTTTTTCTAGAGTCTTGTTTTCAACCTTAGAGAACTCTAGGATTAACAGCGTACCACCTTTCTTGAGAACTCTATGCATTTGTTTTAATGCCGCATCTTTATGTGTGACGTTTCTCAAGCCAAATGCTATGCTAACACAATCAAAGGAATTGTCCTCAAAGGGAAGTGATTCCGCATTTGCCTGAACAAAGTCAACATCAATGACGCCATGATTTAAAAGGTTTTTTCTTCCCTCCAATAGCATTGAGTCATTGATATCTGAGAGAATAACTTTGCCTTCAGGTCCAACTTTTTTTCTAAACTTGATTGCAAGGTCTCCTGTGCCACCAGCAATATCAAGAACATGGTCGCCCTCTTTTACATTGCTACTTGCAATCGTATAGTTTTTCCAAAGCCTATGAGTCCCCATCGACATGACATCATTCATGAGATCATATTTCCCTGCTACTGAGTCAAATACTCCTTTTACAAGGCCTTGTTTTTTTTCAACATCGACCTCTTTATAGCCAAAGTGAGTAGTCTTTGCCATTATTACTTAGAGGGGTAGTCCCTGAAATCAGCGCCAGTGTATATTTGAGTGGGTCTAAATATTCTGTTGTCACTTACTTGTTCATGCCAGTGAGCAACCCAGCCTGCTGATCGCGCCATGGCAAAGATAGACGTGAAGTGTTCTTTGGTAAAGTTGAAGATTTCTGAGTAAAGTATGCCTGAATAAAAGTCTACATTAGGATAAACCCCCTTTTGAGATAAAAGCTCATTACAGATACTTTCAACCTCAAGGGCTGTTTCGAAACGGTTAGATAAAGCAAGCCCATTTTTCTTGATGTAAGTTTTAATCATTTTCTCAAGGATAGTCGCCCTAGGGTCCTTAGTTTTATACTCACGATGACCCATACCCCAAATAACTTGCTTGTTTTTGAGTCTGCCTTCGATCCATTTACGCGCGTTTTTTGGAGAGCCAATTTCATCAAGCATTATGAGCACATTTTCGTTTGCATTTCCGTGTAAGGGTCCTGCAAGAGTTCCAACACCAGCAGCAATTGAAGCAAAAGGATTTGCAAGCGAAGATGCTGTTACCATTGTTGAGAAGGTGGACGCATTGATTGTGTGTTCAGCATGTAAGATTAATGAAGCATCTAGAAGCGCAACAATCTCAGGGTCAGACTCCTCTCCAAAGCACATATACATAAAATTTTCTGCATAAGACATTGTTTTGCTTGGAGGTATTGGATCATACCCTCTACTTATACGAGTCCACATTGCAACCAAGGTGCTCATATTAGAGATAATTTTTATAAGTGCGTTTTGTGTATAAGAAGAATCTGGTTCCGCAGCTCCAGCATCTGGATAGAAAGTAGCCATAGACGCTATTGCAGTTTGAAGGACATCCATGGAGTGTCCAGTTGAAGGAAGTGACCAGAGTAAATGGCGAATTTTACGCTTGACTTCGTTACGTTTTTTTAAGATGTTTTTAAAGTTTGTGAGCTCTTTTGGAGTAGGGAGTTCCCCATTCATTAGCAAAAGGGCTGTTTCTTCAAAAGAAGAATGCTCAACGAGATCTTGAATGGAATAGCCTCTATAAGCTAGTATTCCTTTTTCACCGTCAATTGAAGAGATTGCAGATTTGGTTGCGGGGACGCCTGCTAGTCCTGGTATATATTCTGTCATAATGTTTGCTCGCTAAATTGAAAAAGAAGAGCCGCAACCACATGTGGTTTTGGCGTTCGGATTGCTTACAACAAATCTAGCCCCCTGTAGGTCTTCAAGATAGTCAACTGTAGAGCCCATCAGATACTGATAGCTCATAGGATCAATTACTAATTGAACTCCTTTTTTGTTAACACCACTGTCACCCTCTTTAAGATTTTCATCAAAAGTGAAACCATAGGAAAAACCAGAGCATCCGCCCCCAGTAATATATACTCGCAGCCTTAATTCTGGATTTTTTTCCTCTTTAATGAGTTGAGCGACTCTACTGGCCGCACTATCACTAAAAACTATGTCAGCTTCGTCTAATATTTCTGTTGCTTCCATTGGTTACCTCTAATTGATCTTTACTACTTGAATTAATGTTATGGCAAAAGTCCAATTTCTAACAGACCCTCTTTTTCGTCAAGTCCAAACATTAAGTTCATATTTTGTATTGCCTGTCCCGCTGCACCCTTGCCCAGGTTATCAATCACAGACATAATTACAAGCTTGTTGCTGTGCTCAACGTACTGAATTGAAATCTGACAATAGTTCGAAGATTTGACTGAGCGGGTTTCAGGATAGACACCTTCAGGTAATATTTTAACAAATTCTTCGTTTTCGTAGGCATTTTCGTAGCAAGTTAAGATATCAGTATCAGAGCCAATCAGGTCAGTATAAATTGTAGCTTCAATGCCGCGACTCATTGGAACTAAATGCGGGGTAAATGTGAGTCCAATAGTGCCCCCAGAAATAGATTCAAGCTCTTGTTTAATTTCAGGAAAATGCCTGTGTCCGCTAACACCATAAGGTTTAAAGCTTTCAGTAATTTCACAAAGAAGAGTGGCTTGATTTGCATTTCGACCAGCACCACTTGCACCTGATTTACAATCTGCAATGATATTGGAAGGATCAATGAGGTTGTTCTCAAGAAGAGGTTTTAAAGCAAGAATTACAGCTGTAGGGTAGCAGCCAGGATTTGCAATTAGTCGAGCGTCTTTAATTGCACTTCTTTTTATTTCAGGTTGTCCGTAGACTGCTTCATTCAATAGAGACTCTTGAGTATGCTCCATGTTGTACCATTCGGACCAAATAGCTGAATCAGTAATTCTGAAGTCAGCACCCAGGTCTATAACTTTAATATTTCTCTCCAAAAATAAACCAGCACTATTCATTGCAACACCGTGAGGTGTAGCAAAAAAAACGACATCGCATTCAAATAATTTTTCATCATCAGGCAAAAGATAAGATAAGTCCGACATTCCATGCATATTTGGAAAAACTTCATAGAGCTTCTTGCCTTGCAGAGCTCTGGAGGTAATTGCGTGGACCTCGGCGCCTGGGTGTTGGTGCAGCAGACGTAAAAGTTCTATGCCGGTATAACCAGAACCACCAATTATTCCAACCTTAAGTTTCATTCTTCTTCTCCAAGCATCTTTTCAAGATAATGTATGTTCATTCCTCCTTTTTTAAAGACTTTATCATCCATAATTAATCTTTGCAGCGGGATATTTGTTTTGATTCCATCAATAACCATTTCATCAAGAGCGTTTTGCATTTTAACAATAGCGTTCTCTCGAGTTTCTCCATAAGTTATGACCTTTCCAATCATTGAGTCATAATGGGGAGGAACATTATAGCCATTATAGATATGAGAGTCTATCCTAACTCCCAGACCTCCAGCCGCATGGTACTGAGTAATCTTTCCTGGAGAAGGCATAAATGTTTCAGGATCCTCGGCATTAATTCTGCACTCAATAGCATGGCCCTTAATTTCGATGTCATCCTGAGTAAGAGACAATTTGTCGCCGCCTGCAATTAATATTTGTTCGCGAACAATATCAACTCCAGTAATCATTTCAGTTACTGGATGTTCAACTTGAACTCTTGTATTCATTTCAATAAAGTAGAACTGATCATTGTCAAAAAGAAACTCGAACGTACCGGCGCCTCGATAATTAATTTTTTTACAAGCTTCGGCGCAGATGTTTCCAATTTTATTCCTGAGCTCTGGGGATATGCCTGGAGCAGGAGCTTCTTCAACGACTTTTTGATGGCGTCTTTGCATAGAGCAGTCTCTTTCACCGAGATGAATAGCGTTTCCATGCTGATCTGCAAGGACTTGAATTTCAACATGACGAGGAGTTGTAAGAAATTTTTCCATATAAACTTCGCCATTTCCAAAAAAACTTAGAGCTTCTGACTGTGTGAGCTTGATTGAATCAATAAGATCTTTTTCAGACTCAACCACGCGCATGCCTCGACCCCCACCGCCGCCAGAGGCTTTGATGATTATTGGAAGTCCGATTTCTTTTGCAAGTTTAATACTTCTTTTTTCATTTTCATCTAGTGCGCCATCAGAGCCTGGAACGCAAGGCACGCCAGAACTCTTCATTGCCTCAATGGCAGCTACTTTATCACCCATGACCCTTATATTTTCTGCTTTTGGGCCAATAAAAATAAAACCACTTTGCTCTACTTGTTCTGCAAAGTCTGCATTCTCGGATAAAAACCCGTAGCCTGGATGAATTGCGTCAGAATGAGTTACTTCGGCAGCACTAATGATTGCTGGAATATTAAGATAGCTTTTTATTGAAGGGTGGGGTCCAATACATACGGCCTCATCGGCTAATCTGACATGCTTTAAGTCTTTATCTGCAGTTGAATATACTGCAACCGTTTGAATTCCAAGCTCCTTACAGGCTCTGAGGATTCTCAGCGCAATTTCCCCCCGATTCGCTATTAAGACTTTTTTTATTGAGCTCATTCGATGACTATTAATGGTTGCCCAAATTCAACAGCTTCACCATCTTTGATAAGTATTTCAGTTACCGTGCCTGATTGATCAGCCTCTATTTGGTTCATTATTTTCATAGCCTCTATTATTCCTACTGTATCACCCTGATTTATTTTTTGACCAATAGTGACAAATGGTTTTGCTGTAGGTGACGGGGCTGAATAGAATGTGCCAACCATAGGCGAGACAATAGACTGGTCACTTGTTTGATTTTCAGCAGGCACTACAGGACTAGTTGCAACAGGCGCAGGAGTTGAAACAGGCTGTTGTGGAACGAGAGACTGTGCTGGCATTAGTGAAGGCGCAGGTGAAGCACCATACCTTGAGATTTTGACTGATTCTTCACCTTCTTTAATCTCAATTTCAGCCATTCCAGACTCTTCCAGAAGCTCCATTAGTTTTTTAACTTTTCGAATATCCATCGATGCTCCTATTTTAAATTTAAATGTTTATATTTAGCACAAGCTAAAATATTTGTAAGTTCATGTTTTGGCTTAAAAATGTTTAGCCTAAGCCCAAGAAAATATTATTATTTGTAACGTCAAAGTTATGAATTTTACCATCAAATAGCTTAATATAGCCTCAAAATAGAAACATTTAGAGGAATTTGTTATTTATTTAGAGCAGATTATTTAATCGATTTTTCAGATCTTTCGCGCTCACTTCTCCAATAATTCTTTGAGATCTTATTTCTTTTCCATCCTTAAAAAACAAAATTGCAGGAGGGCCTACAAGTGAGAATCTTGACAATATAGATTGATTAGTTTCTGTATTTTTTGTTACGTCAAGAGTATAAGTCATTGCGTCTTTGAGGGACTCACTGACCGCTGCATCTTTAAAGACAACTCGTTCCATTTTTTTGCAGGATATGCACCACTCAGCATAAAACTTAAGCACTAGTAGGCTCTCATTTGATCTGTTTTTTGAAATAATAGAATTTAGTTGGGCTTCATTATCGATTAATTGGAATTCAACACTACTGTCCTCATCAATCTTGTCTCCATAGATTATTGTGTCTAGAGGTTGCTGTATTTCGCCTCCTCCTTTAAATACTAATAGCCATAACATCAGGCCATAAATTAGAATTAAAATGGAAAAGAGTTTAAAAACCAAACTTAGCAAACTCACTGGTTTGCTTAAGCTTTTAAATGCTCCAAGCATTATAGGAGCAATAGTAAATAAGAGGGCCCATAAAATTAATGACAGTATTGGGTACAGGATTCTATCTAAAAGATAAAGTGCTACAGCAATCATTGCAAAGCCAAAAATTCTCTTAACATTTTCCATCCATGGGCCAGCTTTTGGCAGCGCATTGACCCCCCAGCCGCAAATTATTATTAGTGGAACCCCCATACCTAGGCCCATTGCAAACAAACCTGCTCCGCCTTTTGCTGCACTTCCGCCAGCAACCACATAGCTTAATGCAGTTGCTAGAAAAGGAGTAACACAGGGTCCAACAATTAATGCAGACAAGAATCCCATTATGCTGACGCCTACAAAGCTTCCCCCCGATTGAGAATTACTAATGCTTGTCAGTTTAGTTTGAACCCCTGATGGCAGTTGAATGTCGTACAGGCCAAACATTGATAAGGCGAGCAAAATAAAAAGACAACTTGAGGCAAAAAGCACCCATGGAGTTTGCATAATTGCTTGTAGATTTATGCCTGCTCCAAAGTAGCCTGCAGATGCACCAATTAAACCATATGCCAATGACATCGAGAGGACAAAAGTGATCGACATTAAGAGAGCATTAAAATTAGTAGGCTTTTCTTTTTGCCCAATAATAATTCCAGATAATATTGGTACCATTGGATAGACACAGGGCGTCCAGGATAGTGCAAGTCCAGCTAAAAATGCGGCAATAAGTAGAGCTATGCCACCCTGTTGAAATGTTTCAGATACTTTGCTTTCAAGATCTGTGACCATCTCAGTAGCTGGTACAGGAGCTTTTTTTGATCCTTCGTAACTTACTTCCAGCCTGTCAACCTGAGGGGGATAACAAACTCCCCCTTCCCAGCATCCTTGGTGCTCAATGGTAACAAACACAGGGGTTCTAGTAACATTATTTAACTCAATTTGGATTTCTAGTGGTGTGTTATATACCCTTACCTCGCCGAAAAACTCATCATTCTTAATTGTTGCATTTGGGAATGTAATTTGTTCAACAGAAGCCTCATCAAAAGAAAAAGAAATTTTATCTTTGTAGAGATAATAGTCAGGTTGAACAAGCCACCGAACAATCAATATATTGTTGTCCAAAAGAACAGCACTCAAATCAAAAGCTTGATCTACTGGCAAAGGGTGGTTGATTTTTTGTCCTTCTTTGCTTAGGGCTAGGGACGAAATATCTTGGGAGCTTTGTGAGCTTAGCTGGTTGTTAATTGAATCTGTTTCTGCTGAAGATTGCGAAAAAACATTCAGTATTATCAAAAAGCTAATTAGCCAAACACGCATCATTAATTTCACAAATTAATAAAAGAATTAATTATAGTCTAATCAAACCATCTGCTATATTGGGTTTCTTTATAGTGGGCGGGTTTTATCTATAAAATCAACTTGAAAACTGCTATCTAAAATTGCATATTTAATGAATGAAAAGCTGCCACAAAGCCTTTTAGGGCAAACATAAATGAACTCAAAATTAATTCCCTGGATTTTTGTATGGATTTGGAGTACAGGGTTTATTGCTGCCAAGTACGGCCTGGCCTATGCGGAGCCTTTCACCTTGCTAACGTATCGCACAATATTTACGCTTTTAATTTTGTTTTTCATCATTCGTTTCAAAAAAAGCCCTTGGCCAACTTCTAAGCTGGGGTATTTCCACCTTATGATAGTAGGCGCTCTAATCCATGGAGTCTATCTGGGTGGTGTTTTTCAGGCAATCCAGTGGGGAATGCCAGCAGGACTTAGTTCTATGATTATTGGGTTGCAGCCATTGGGTATGGCCCTTATGGCTGGCGTTATATTAAAAGAGCAAGTATCAAAGATGCAATGGACAGGGCTCATAATTGGACTCATAGGTTTATACCTGGTTTTATTTGATAGGATAGATTTGACCAATGAGCTTGCTTTTGATGGTTTTTCGATTTGGGCAGTCATTGCTGTAGTTGCATCTTTGTTTGGGATCTCAGCTGGAGCTGTTTATCAGAAAAGATTTTGTAATGATATGGATTTAATTAGCGGGACATGGGTTCAGTATTTTAGCGCCTTGCTTTTGTGTGCCTTCATTGCTGTTTTTTTTGAAACTGGGGAGGTTTACTGGACAAGTTCTTTTATATTTACTTTAGCTTGGCAAGTGCTCGCGCTTTCAGTCGGAGCAATTTTCTTGCTCATGACAATGATTAAACAAGGCGCCGCTGCTAAAGTTGGAAGTTATTTTTATTTAGTTGCCCCACTAGTTACGATTCAGGCTTGGTTTTTATTTGATGAAACGATTGGATTTAGTGCTTTGGTTGGGGTTATCCTTATTTCCCTGGGTGTGGCAATAACATCCTCAAAAAAATCTTTGAGGAGTATCCAAAGCTAAAGTTCGCCTTCCTCTTCCAACACAATTCTGGCAATTTTAAAACACTCAACGCCTTGAGGAACTCCACAATAAATTGCAATCACATGAAGTATTGACTTTATTTCATTAATGCTCACACCATTTGTTAGAGCGCCTTTTAAATGAACTTCAAACTCATCCATTTTACCAAGTGCTGCAAGCATGGTAAGATTCATCATTGATCTGGTTTTGGCATCAATTGTCTCATCTCCCCAGCCAAAACCCCAGCACCACTCAGTCATTTGTTTTTGAAAATCTTCATTGAATTCATCGGCGGCATCAAGATTTTTTTCGACATACTCTTTTCCAAGCGTGGCTTTTCTTTTTGATAGCCCCAGTTCAAATAGTTTTTTATCCATAATCTACTCCATTCTTGCCTTTGTTAAGAAATTACTACCTCATTATAAATGGATTGCTCATAGGCTCAGAAGAGGTATTAATCCATGTGGTCTTAGTCCGGGTATATTCATGGATTGCATCAATTCCTGCCTCACGACTTCCGCCACTTTGTTTTACTCCACCAAAAGGAGAAATCGGAGATATAGCCCTGTAAGTATTGATCCAAACAATTCCTGAGTGAATTTTTGCACTAACCCGATGAGCCCTTGCCAAGTTTTCAGTAAATACACCAGATCCAAGACCATAGTCGGAATCATTAGCCATAGCTATTGCCTCCTCTTCTGTGTCGAATGCAATCACGCTGATAACAGGTGCAAAGAGTTCAGTTTTTACACAGTCAAACTCTTGATTAGCGCAGTCCAACAGGGTGGGCTCAAAATACCAGCCTTCTTTTAGCTGGCTTGGTTGCTTGCCTCCAAAAACTAAATTGGCACCTTGCTTCACAGAGTCATTGATTACTTTAGAGGCTCTTTCAACTTGATGAATTGTTGCTAAAGGCCCTACCTGAGTTTTGCTATCAAGTGGATTACCAACAACAATCTTCTCTGCACGCTGCTTAATAAGTTCAACTACTTTAGAGTGAATCGAACGCTGTATAAAGACTCTTGAGCCAGCAACACAGCTTTGTCCAGAGGCTCCAAAGTTGCCAGCAATGATTCCGTTAACCGCGCCATCAATGTTGCAATCTTCAAAAATAATCATAGGTGATTTTCCACCTAACTCTAAGCTGACATGAGCAAAGTTTTCCGCACTATTTCTTACAATATGTCTTGCAACTTCTGTGCCACCGGTAAAAGCAATTCTCGCAACTTTAGGATGCGTAGTTAGAGTCTTGCCACATGGATCTGCAAACCCTGTAATGATGTTGATAACACCTGGCGGAAAGCCACATTCATGAACCAATTCAGCGAATTTGAATAATGCAGCAGGAGCCTGCTCAGAAGCCTTAACAACTATAGTGTTACCCGCAGCTAAGGCTGGGGCAATTTTAGTAGCTGATAGAAATAATTGAGCATTCCAAGGCACAATGGCAACTACTACACCAATAGGTTCACGGGTAGTAAAAACCTGCATATTTGGCTTGTCAATTGGGAGAACCTCGCCTTGAATTTTGTCAGCTAATCCAGCATAGTAATAGTAGTAGTCAGCTACATAGCTTGATTGAGCTTTTGTCTCAACTGCAAGCTTTCCGCTATCCCGTGTTTCAAGTTCTCCTAGTTCTGAGGCATTTTTAGCGATTAAATCACCGAGCCTATGAATCAACTTACCTCTTTGAGTTGCGTTTAGTTTTGACCACTGCCCCTCATAAAGAGCATTATGAGCTGACTCTATAGCAAAGATTGATTCTTCTTCTGAAGCTGCAGGAAAGGTTGCCCATGGCTTACCATTGGCAGGATTTAAGGTCTCAAACTTTTCTGAGCCTTCTGAAAATTTCCCATTAATGAAGTGTTTAAAGTGTTTCATCATTGACCTATTTAATTAAATGCGGGCATAACTTTGTCTATAAAAAGCTCCAGTGATTTCTTTTTTGTTTCAAAATCCATGCTACTATCAATCCAATAGCTATATTCATCATAGCCGAGATCTTCACAAAACTTGATTCTTTTAATAACTTCATCAGGTGAACCAATAATGCTATTTTTACGCATATTTTCAGGAGAATACATTTCTAGTTTTGCCATTTCTGCTTCTGAAAGCTTTTCCATTAGGCCTTGCTCAACAGGGCGTTCATTTTTGAACCAGGCTCCAAAATAACAATAGAAACGAGAAATATCCTTAGCGCCTTGTTGAACCTCCTCTTCGGTTTCTGCTACAAAAGTATGGCGTAAGACCATGATTTTAGGTCGCTTTATATCTTTATGTTTTTCACACGCAATATTAAATTTTTCCATTAGAGATGAAACCTCTTCATCACCTAGCCATAGAGGCGTAACCTGAACATTACAACCTTCTTTCACTGCAAAGTCATGAGAATTTTGGTCTCTGGCTGCGATCCATATTGGAGGGTTTGGAGATTGCTGAGGCTTAGGCGAGCTGGTTGTTTTTGGAAAGGACCAATGCTCTCCTTCGCCAGTATAGTCACCCCTCCATAGGGCTTTAATTGCCGGCACAATTTCTCTTAATGCGTTGCCGGCTGAAAAAGGATCCATCCCATCCGCTAGTCGATCATATTCAAAAGAGTAGGCGCCTCTTGCAATTCCAAGCTCAAGTCTTCCACCTGAAATAATATCTGTCATCGCTGCTTCCTCTGCAAGTTTTATTGGATGCCAAAAGGGAGCAATAATTGTTCCAGTTCCAAGCCTAACATTATCAGTTTTATTGGCTAAATCAGTGAGATTAACAAATGGATTTGGTGCAATAGTAAAGTTCATGCCATGGTGTTCACCGTTCCATATGGTTTTAAAGCCTGACCTGTCAGCTATTTGACAAAGTTCAACAAATTCATCATACAACCTTTTTTGTGACTGCTCTTCGTCTATTCTTTCCATGTGAGCAAATAAAGAAAATTCCATTTCAACAGTTCCTATTTATTTTGATTATTTTTTGCTTATAGCCTCTACTTTACCTTCGCTTTCTTTACCAACAAAAATTCCAAATGCATTCAACTCTCTTTCTTTAATGTATCTTTTAAGCATTATTCTACTCGCTTCATCACTAAGTTTGTCAAATGGAATGGCATCAAATGGATAAAAAGAATCACCCAAGGTGTCTGCACCTGCTTTGACCTGAGCTCGGTAGTAAATCAGACTAGTTTTATCCTCTGCTTTCTCAAACACTGAAAAAAGATAATGTTCATTAATAGATATATTAAGATTGTTTAGAAGGCCCAGAAGGCTCTCATCATCATTAGTGTTTCCAAGCCTTGACGCTGAAGGAAAGTAAAGAAAGCCATTTTGTTTATCTTCCAGTAATAGAATTTTTTTGTTCGATTCTATTATTGCTCCAACTATTATTTCAGTGTTTTCATTTTCCATTGCAAGCAGCATTTTTTGCTCTAGCCCAAGATTGACATAGTTTCCCCTGAGGTACATCAGAGGGGTTTTTGGAGTGCTATCGAAGGCAATAATATTACCTATAAGAATAAGGTGATCCCCTGCATCAACTACTTGTTGAGTATTGCAGTCAAACCATGCAACTGCATTGGCAATAATTGGGCTGCCAGTTTCCTCAGTACTCCAATCTATATTTTTGAAACGATCCTCGTTAGGGGTTGCAAAAATGGTTGAAATCGATTGCTGATTTTCTGAGAGAACACTTATAGCAAAATGCTTAGTGATTGAGAAAGAATCAATATTAAAAGACTCTTTGTCAATACAAATTGAAACGAGCTTTGGGTCTAGCGAAACAGATGTAAATGAATTTGCTGTGAAGCCTAGGGGGTTTTTGTTTTTATCAAGACAAGAAACTACTGTAACTCCAGTTGGAAAAGAGCCTAGAGCCTGCCTTAAATTCCTTGTTCTATCTTTATTCATTCTCTTGTAAAAAGTCCTTAATTATTGTGTTTACCTTTGTAGGTGCAATGTATGCCATCATGTGCGCTTCGTTATCTATAATTTTCGAAAGGCCTTTAGGAGATTCACTCGCCATTTCATGAGACATTCTGGAATTAGAGTTTGGGTCGTCACCTCCCGTCAAGTATAGTACAGGCATGCTTAAATTACCAAGCAAATTTTCAAAGATAGAGTCTGACATTGCAAACAGTTTATAAGCATGACCATAGCCCTTGGGAGAGGCGTTTAGTAAAAGTTGACGAACCTTATTTATTTTCACGATTTGATCAGGATTCTTTTTGTTTTCAAACCACCTACTCATCGTTTGTTCGATACTGCCTATTTCTCCTGTCTGTATAATTTTGTTAGCACGATCTAAGACCTGATTTCTGGCACCATTCGACCTTTTATAGACAATATTTAGAGGAATTAAGGAGTTAATTTTATCTCCATACTTAAGACTATAAGCGACACTAATAATTGCCCCCATAGAGTGCCCAATCAGAGAGAAGGATGAAATACCTAGCGAAATTACTAATTCATTTAGCTGCTCAACATAGTCCTCTATTGTTGGGCTTTTGCTAGCAATTGGAGTTAATCCATGACCCAGAAAGTCGTATGTGACAACTACATAACTCTTAGAAAAGTATTCAACTTGAGGCTCCCATATTTCTCTACACAAACCAACGCCATGAATAAAAATAAGGCAAGGACCTTCCGATCCTGAAATAGAATAATGAGTATTTTTCTTAGTAAAAGAAAGACCGGGTGATTGATTTGAATTATTGATTCTCAAGTCGCTCATAGGATAGCCAAGTATTAATGTTAGTAGATTAACCTAATTGGCACACACCTTTTTTTCTCACTGCCTGCCGACTTGAGCAATGTGGAATATAGAGTATTAATTCTATGCTGTCAAGCAAGGCAAATAACTAATTTACTGCTAAAAATTAGAAAAAAGTGTAAATTTCAATATTTATTCGTTAAAAGTATGGTTTTTTGATTAAATTAAACATTTTTATTCAATTAATTCGATGAAAATACCAGAAATAACCATATTTTTTGAAAAAAAGCTTCTTTTTATAGAATATTAATACAAAAAGCATTCTTTTATGTCAAAAACAACAACAATTAATCTAGAAACTGACCACTATCAGCAAATTCTATAACTTGTATTACTAGTTCGGCTTTGCAATTTTTATCAAACGATCAACAACTGAATTGGCAACGTAAGATAATTCAACTTTATTTACATCTTCTAAGTTGTGAAAATCATTGTCGACGACAATTAAACCCAACATGCCCATATTTAAATGAGGCGAGCAACCATACAAATAAACCCCTGGAGTATTAAAAAGAATTGAGTGAAATTCGTTTATCTTAGAATTATTTGGAAGAGAATCCATATCAGGACCCGCTAGAAACTCTACATTATGCCCTTTGTTTTTTGGGAGCCACTCAATAGTGTCACCAACATCAATGTAAGCTACTTCGATACTATAAGAGTCATTTTCGGTAAACTCGATTTGGACGGTTTTAGCTAGAGTGCCTTTTGAAATTATTAGCAAAGCCAATAAAATATATAGCCTCATTAATTTATTGTTTTTACTGAACAACGATTACTAGCGCTGGCCTTACAAGCCTTCCATTCAGAGTAAAGCCAGTCTGAATAACCTCTAGTACAGTATTTGATTTTTTATCGGGCATTGGCACCATAGTGACAGCCTCATGAAGCTCAGGATCAAATTTCTCATCAATTGGGTTAATGGACTCAACACCAAATTTTTCTAAAGTGCTATTGAAAACCTTCATAGTAAGCTCTAGGCCCTCTGTTGTGGTTTCTATTGTAGCCTTTTCATCTTTAGCAGATTTAATACCCATTGTTAGAGAGTCACTAACCTCAAGAAGCGCTTTTACAAAGCCGTCGAGTGCGAACTTGTGCGCATTTTCTAAATCTTTTGTCGTCCTTCTTTTTAAATTCTCCATTTCGGCTTGCGAGCGCAATAATTTATCCCAATTGTCCTTGGCAGATTGTTGTGCCTCTTGAAGTTGAGATTCTAAATCTTCAATTTTTGAGTTATCTTCTAACTCTTCTTTAGCTTTATTGGAGGCGCTTTTTTGAGTTTTTTGTTCCTTCTTTTTTGTCATTGTGTTACCAAACTAATGTATATTTAATGTGATATTTAGTTACTCTTTAGTATATTTCAAGGCCTATGTTTAATTCAGTTGGCATTATCTGTAAACCAAATGATTTTACCAGTCAAAAAACTGCTTTGGAGCTTGGTGTGCTTCTCAAGGATCTTGGTGTTGGCGTTCTTGAGGGTGCTAAAGAAATAAATCAAGAAGCAGACCTCATAATTGTTGTTGGAGGTGATGGAACCATTCTCAATACTGCCAGAACTTATGTTGATTCTAATATTCCCATTTTAGGAATTAACCTTGGCAGGCTTGGTTTTTTGGCCGATGTTTCAGTTGATTCAATGGCTTCCGCGGTAACTGAGATTCTTGATGGCGAGTTTATTAAAGAACAGAGATCCTTGTTAAATTGTCAAATCGAGAAAAATGGTAAAGTAGTCTCTGAACACTTGGCTTTTAATGAAGTAGTGATTCATCGAAATGAAACTCCCAGAATGATAGAGTTTGAGCTTCATGTCGATGATGACTTTGTTAATAATCAAAGGGCTGATGGAATTATTGTTACAACGCCAACAGGATCGACCGCTTATGCGTTGTCTAGTGGTGGACCAATAATGCATCCAAGCACGAATGCAATTTGCCTGGTCTCAATTAGCCCTCATACAATGAGCCATAGGCCATTTATCCTTCATGGCGAAAGTGAAGTGTTTATTTCTCTTTTAGATTGTGATGAAAGAGCTACTATAAGTTTTGATGCTCAATCCTCAGTTTCCGCATCTGAGGGCGTTTCGCTCAGAGTCAAAAAACATGATAATTTTGTTCACCTAATCCATCCAAAAGGTTATGACTATTTTGAAATTATTAGGTCAAAACTTCACTGGGGACAAAAGGTTTAAAGGGTTATAGTATGCTCGATAGCCTGAATATTAAAAATCTAGTTGTTGTTGAGGATCTAGATATTGACTTTAAGTTAGGGATGACAGTTATTACGGGTGAAACTGGGGCAGGAAAATCAATTATTGTTCAGGCGTTGGCGATGATTGCTGGTAGACGTTCAGATGCCTCGCTTGTTAGAAAAGGGGCTCAGAAAGCAGAAATTACCGCCTCCTTCAGTATCGAATCAAATCCAAGTGTACTTGCTTACCTTGAAGGCCAAGATTTAGAAAATGACTTCGAGTGTATTATAAGAAGAGTAATTCTTTCGGATGGAAAGTCTCACTCATATATAAATGGTAGCAAAGTGCCACTATCAGTCCTGAGTGAAGTCGGAGGTTTTTTGATTGACATGCATGGACAAAATGAACATCAGCTCTTATTAAGACCTAGCCACCATAGAATTCTTTTGGATGACTATGCTGGGTCTCAAAAACTGTGCAATGAAGTTAATGATATTGTTAATAGTTATCAAAAAATCAAAGGCAAGATTGATCACTTGCGAAACAACAACTCACTTCTTTCTGCTCAAAAAGATTTGGTAATACACCAGTTGAATGAACTTCATGAGGCTGAACTATCCGTAGATGAGCTGAGCAGCATTGAAGACGATTATAAAGCCTCGAAAAATTCTAGCCAGCTAACTGAGAAAATATCAAAGATATTAAGCGCATTGAATGATGATCATGGAGTAAACAATATTCTTATTGATGGAGAGACTGTTCTTGAGCAGTCAAAAGAGATTGATTCACGATTAGATTCCATTAGAGCTTTGATTGCTGGAGCTCAGTTACAGGTTCAAGAGGGCATATATGATCTTACCGACTACCTTACTAAAATAAGCAGTCAGGAAGATAATTCTATGCAGCTAGAGCAAAGAATTACATTCCTTCATGATTTAGGTAGAAAGCATAATTGTCAGATTAAAGAGCTCATCAACATACAACAATCTTTAGAGAAGAGCCTGAGGGAACTAGATAGTTCGAATGAAACACTAGATAAATTAAATGAAGAGCTAAATCAATTAGAAACTGAATACTATATTCAATCTACTGAGCTATCTGCTAAGAGAAAGAAAGCCAGCAATGCTCTCTCAGAAGAAGTTACAAGCCTTATGCAAAAGCTTGGAATGCCCGGTAGTGAAATTATATTTAGGATGGTCGATTTGGATAAAGAGGTTAGATTAAATGGCGCTGAAGATATCAACATCCATGTTAAAACAAATGCTGGACAAGACTTTAAACCACTGAATAAAATTGCTTCTGGTGGAGAGCTTTCAAGGGTTTCTCTGGCACTTTCAGTTTCAGGAAGCAATACTGAGCTCACACCTTCCGTAGTTTTTGATGAAGTAGATGTTGGAATCAGCGGCTCAGTTGCAGAAATTGTTGGTCAAATGCTTAAACAGCTGGCAAAACATTATCAAGTTATTTGTGTAACCCATCTGGCTCAAGTTGCGGCTCAAGGTAATCATCACCTAAAAGTTGAGAAAATACAAAAAAATGATATGACATTCACTGAAGTAGTCTCATTGAATAGGGAGCAGAGGGCAGATGAGATTGCAAGGATACTCGGTGGAATCAAGATTAGTGAAAAGACCCGAATTGCTGCAGAAGAAATGATTAGTTCTGGCTCCTAGTGCCTAGACAAATTGCCATTGAATTAAACTCCTTCATTAGTTGAATTTTTTTTAACTTTAGACAATATATATTCAGCTTTCAACGCTTGACTATTAAACATTAAATTGTATAATGTTGCGTTTGTGCACAATCAGGGTGGTTAAGTAGCAAGTGAAATCAGTTGGCTCACTTATTCAATACTTCTTCCTTGCTTTAATTGTTATTTACTATGCCACTAATGGTTTTGTTCTTGCCGCGTTATACGGGGCCTTAGTTAGTTTGAGCAATACCTTGATTTTTAATTGGTATACAAATAGGCAAAAAACATTAGTTGATATTGATGCGCAGAAAAGCTTTAGGATGGCGATAAATAGTAGTGTTACTAGAACATTTTCTCTTATCCTTTTAGCTTTAATTGGGCTTGGTTTGTTAGAGCTTGATCCTGCAGCTCTGTGTTTGAGTTTGGTAGTTGGTCAAGTAGGTTTTATATTAGATAGGTTAAGGCAAAAATAATGGCAAGTGGTGAACTAACATCTAGTGCTTATATTAAGCACCATCTACAAAATTTAACGTTTGGGAAGTTTCCTGATGGTCATTGGGGTTTTGCACATACTTCTCAAGAGGCTGCTGACATGGGCTTTATGGCTGTGCACGTCGATACTCTTGGTTTTTCCTTTGTATTGGGAGCTTTATTTTTATTTTTCTTTGCTAGGGCGGCAAAGAAAGCCTCAATAGAAGCGCCGAGTGGATTCCAAAATTTTGTTGAAAGTATCGTTGATTTTATTGATGAAAATGTCCGGGGTTCGTTTAATGGTAAAAACCCCCTTGTTGCTCCTCTAGCACTTACCACATTTATTTGGATTGTGTTAATGAATACTATGGACCTTGTTCCAGTAGATTGGCTCCCAACTCTTTTTGCAGCAATGGGTGTTGAATATTTGAAAGTGGTTCCAACAACAGATCCAAATGCAACATTTGGAATGTCAATTGGTATATTTATTTTAATCCTTTATTACAGTATCAAAGAAAAGGGGTTAGGTGGATTTGCGGGTGAATTAACACTACATCCTTTTGGGAAGTGGATGTTGCCTGCTAACTTATTTTTAGAAGGGGTGAACTTGCTGGCTAAGCCAGTTTCGCTAGCACTGCGTTTATTTGGAAACATGTATGCAGGCGAAATGATCTTTATTCTAATTGCACTGTTGCCATTCTGGATTCAGTGGAGCCTGTCTTTGCCGTGGGCTATTTTTCATATCTTAATCGTATTGCTTCAGGCGTTTATCTTTATGACCCTAGTAATTGTATATATGGATATGGCACACCAAAAAGAGCATTAATTTTTTTTAAATAGTTTTAATAAGTAGGAGCAAAAAATGGAACAAAGTATATTATTTTTAGCAGGATCTATTTTAATGGGTCTTGGTGCACTTGGCGCCGCTGTTGGTATTGGTATTCTTGGTGCTAGATTTATCGAAGGTGCCGCTCGTCAGCCGGAACTAATTCCAATGCTAAGAACACAAATGTTTATCGTTATGGGACTAGTTGATGCGGTACCTATGATTGCAGTTGGTATCTCAATGTATATCTTGTTTGCGGTTGCAGGGTAAATCGTAATCTTTTTCAATAAACAAGGGTATTAGTTATGAACATTAACCTTACGCTAATTGGACAAACAATTATGTTTGCCATGTTTGTCTGGTTTTGCATGAAGTTTGTCTGGCCTCCCCTAGTTGAGGCGATGGCGGCTCGTAAAAAAGCTATTGAAGACGGACTAAAGGCTGCAGAGCTTGGAAAAGAAGAGCATGCGTTAGCCCAAAAAAATGCAGAAGATTTAATTGAATCTTCAAAAACTCAGGCGGCTGAAATTATTGCAAATGCTGATAAACAGGCAAGCGTAATGATAGACAACGCCAAGGGTGCTGCATCTGAAGAAGCAGATAAAATTAAAGCTCAAGCAAAATCTGAGCTTGATCAAGAAGTTGTTAAAGCGCGTAATGAGCTTAGAGATCAGGTTTCCACTTTGGTTATGCAGGGAGTAAATTCTGTATTGGATAAAGAAGTTGATTCTAAAACTCATAAAGATATGCTTTCTAAGCTTTCACAGTCACTATAGGGCGATAAAATGGAATTATCATCAATTGCAAAGCCTTACGCTCAAGCGATTTTTGAAGTTGCAGAGCAAAGCAATTCTATATCGGCATGGAGTTCTTTTCTTTCAACAGCAAGCGCTGTATTGAGTGATGAAAGCACTAAAGCTTTTATTGCCTCTCCAGGTAAAAGTAAAAATCAAAAATATGATTTGATTTCTGCGTTAATTGCAAAAGCCTCATCAAAGGAGCTAAGCAAGCAGGAATCAGCATTTATTGGGCTTATTTTAAAGAACGATCGTTCTTCTGCGATTGAGAGTATTGTAAGTTCATTTGAAATGGCAGTTTCTGATTCTAATCAAAGTAAGAACTTTAAAGTTATAAGTGCTTTTGAATTGAGTGAAAGTGAGAAAAAAGCAATTATTGATGATTTAACAAGTAAACATAAAACAACAGTATCAGTAGAAACTGAAGTTGATGAGGCTCTCAAGGGCGGCATCATCATAAAAGAGGGTGACAAGGTTATTGATACATCAATTAAGGCAAAAGTTGACGCTTTGAGCGTCTCATTGTCTGTAAATTAATTATATATAGAGAGGTTTGTTATGCAATTAAACGCTTCTGAAATCAGTGATTTAATTAAGAAAGAAATAGAGGGCTTTGACTTTTCTGCAGAAGCTCGAACTGAAGGCACAGTTATAAGTGTGAGTGATGGCATTGTTCGTATTCACGGTCTAGCAGATGCTCAATTTGGTGAAATGCTAGAGTTTCCTGGAAATACATTTGGCCTAGCGCTTAACTTAGAGCAAGACTCGGTGGGTGCGGTTGTTTTGGGAGACTATCTTCATATTTCAGAAGGCGACACAGTAAAGTGTACAAACCGAATCATGGAAGTGCCAGTAGGAAATGAGTTGCTTGGTAGGGTTGTCAATCCATTAGGAGAAGACCTAGAGGGTAAAGGCGATATTAAAGCTTCAGCATCAAGACCAATTGAAGTTGTTGCACCAGGCGTAATTGAGAGACAATCTGTTGACCAGCCAATTCAAACTGGAATTAAGGCGATTGATTCAATGGTGCCAATTGGCCGAGGCCAGCGTGAGCTTATTATTGGTGACCGTCAAACTGGAAAAACTGCTGTTGCTATTGATGCAATTATTAATCAAAAAGATACAGGAGTTAAATGTATTTATGTTGCTATTGGACAAAAAGCTTCATCTATTGCTGCTGTAGTTCGCAAATTAGAAGAGCACGGTGCTTTGGCGCATACAATCATTGTCTCTGCATCTGCTTCTGATTCTGCAGCGCTTCAATATATTGCACCATATGCTGGCTGCGCTATGGGCGAGTACTTTATGGAGAGGGGTGAAGATGCACTTATTGTTTATGATGACCTCACCAAGCAGGCTTGGGCTTACCGTCAAGTTTCGCTTCTTTTAAAGCGACCGCCAGGACGTGAGGCTTATCCAGGTGACGTTTTCTACCTTCACTCTCGTCTTTTGGAGAGAGCCTCTAGGGTAAACGCTGAATACGTCGAGCAGGTTACTAATGGAGAGGTGAAGGGCAAGACTGGGTCACTAACAGCATTACCAATTATTGAAACTCAAGCTGGAGATGTATCGGCTTTTGTTCCAACAAACGTAATCTCCATTACTGATGGTCAAATCTTCCTTGAGACAGATCTATTTAATTCAGGAATCAGACCTGCGATTAATGCCGGTTTGTCTGTATCTCGAGTTGGAGGTGCCGCACAAACTAAGGTTATTAAAAAACTTGGTGGAGGTATTCGTCTCGACTTAGCACAATATCGTGAGCTTGCAGCGTTCGCTCAGTTTGCTTCTGATCTTGATGCTGAAACAAAAGCACAGATTGACAGAGGTCAGCGTGTAACGGAGCTTATGAAACAAGGACAATATTCACCATTAAACGTGGCTGAAACTGCTACTTCATTGTTTGCTGCAAATAGTGGTGCTCTAGATGACATCGAAGCAAATAAAGTAGTTGCATTTGAGGCAGCACTTTTGGCGTATATGAATACAAGCCAAACAGCTTTGATGGATGAAATTAACGAGTCTGGTGACTATAACGATGATATAGCTGCCAAGCTTCAGGCTGCAATTGATGACTTTAAAGCTAATAATACTTGGTAAATAATTATGGCAGTTGGTAAGGAAATTAGAACACAGATTGCGAGTATTCAAAATACTCAGAAGATTACTTCGGCCATGGAAATGGTGGCAGCTTCTAAAATGAAAAAAGCACAAGATAGAATGCAGGCATCTCGACCATATTCAGAAAAGATTCTTAATGTGATTGGTCACCTTACGCATGCTAACTCTGAGTTTAAGCACCCTTACATGACTGCTTCAAAGGAAGTTAAAAAAGTAGGCATTATCATCATTTCTAGTGACAGAGGCCTTTGTGGAGGTTTAAACACTAATTTATTTAGAAGTTTGTTGAAAGATATTGCAAATTGGCAATCTGATAAGGTAGATGTTGAGCTTTGCACAATCGGGAAAAAGGCAACATCCTTTTTCAAAAATACAGGCCTTCAAATTAATTCAGTTTTAACTGACCTTGGCGATAATCCTAATTTTGATGAGTTGTTAGGCACAATTAAAGTCATGTTAGATAAATATGATTCGGGTGAGATTGATCAGATTATGATTGCCTACAATCGTTTTGCAAATACAATGACTCAAGTGCCAACAGTAAAACAAATTGTTCCAATGGAGCTTACTGAAGAAGAGAGCATGGATCATCATTGGGACTATATTTATGAGCCAGATGCTGAAAAGGCACTTGGGGCATTATTGGTTAGATATATTGAGGCGTTAGTTTATCAAGGCATAGTTGAAAATAACGCATGCGAGCAATCTTCAAGAATGATTGCAATGCATAGTGCGACAGATAATGCTGGAGACATGATTAAAGAGTTAGGATTGATTTATAACAAGGCTAGACAGGCCGCAATTACTCAGGAAATATCTGAGATAGTTGCTGGTGCTGCAGCTGTTTAAAGTTTACAAAATAGGAAAAGCAAATGAGTACAGGTAAAATTACACAAATTATTGGCGCGGTAATCGATGTCGAATTTCCATCAGACGCAATACCAAAAGTTTATAACGCTCTAAATGTTACTAAAACAAACCTTACACTAGAGGTTCAGCAGCAGCTTGGAGACAATGTTGTTAGAGCCATCGCTATGGGAGGATCTGAGGGCCTTCAACGAGGCCTTGAGGTGACAGATACGGGTAAGGCAATTGTTGTTCCAGTTGGAACCAAAACTCTTGGAAGAATCATGAATGTTCTTGGAGAGCCAATCGATAATGCTGGCGAAATTGGTCAAGAGGCAGATTGGGAAATCCACAGAGCTGCACCATCTTATGATGAGCTGGCACCAGCTGCTGAATTACTAGAAACTGGCATTAAGGTGATTGATTTAGTTTGCCCATTTGCTAAAGGTGGAAAAGTTGGTTTATTTGGAGGAGCTGGTGTTGGAAAGACAGTCAACATGATGGAGCTTATTCGAAACATCGCGATCGAGCACTCAGGTTACTCGGTATTTGCTGGAGTGGGTGAGAGAACACGTGAAGGAAATGATTTCTATCATGAAATGAAGGAGTCTAATGTACTGGATAAGGTGTCATTGGTTTATGGACAGATGAATGAGCCTCCAGGAAACAGGCTTCGTGTAGCGTTAACTGGTCTTACAATGGCTGAATACTTCCGTGATGAAGGAAGAGATGTACTTTTATTTATTGATAATATCTATAGATATACACTTGCTGGTACAGAGGTTTCTGCGCTCTTAGGTCGTATGCCTTCTGCGGTTGGATATCAGCCAACCCTTGCTTCAGAGATGGGAGCTCTTCAGGAGAGAATCACCTCTACTAAGACAGGTTCTATTACATCAATTCAAGCTGTATATGTTCCTGCTGATGACTTAACAGACCCATCACCAGCAACAACTTTTGCTCACTTGGATGCAACAGTTGTGCTTTCACGACAGGTTGCAGAGCTTGGAATTTATCCTGCGGTTGATCCACTAGACTCAACATCTAGACAACTTGATCCATTAATTGTCGGACAAGAGCACTATGATGTAGCCCGCGGAGTACAGGGTGTTCTTCAGCGCTATAAAGAGCTGAAAGATATTATTGCGATTCTTGGTATGGACGAATTGTCTGAAGAAGACAAACAGACTGTATCGCGAGCTCGTAAAATTCAAAAATTCTTATCACAGCCTTTCTTTGTGGCAGAAGTTTTCACAGGATCTCCAGGAAAGTATGTTTCATTGAAAGAGACTATCTCTGGATTTAAAGCTATTTTGGATGGTGAGCATGATGCAATCCCAGAGCAAGCCTTCTATATGACTGGATCAATTGATGAAGTTAAAGAAAAGGCATCGGAGAACGCATAAATGTCAGTAATCCACGTTGATGTAGTTAGTGCAACTGAGGAAATATACTCAGGAGAGGCAAAATGTGTTTTTGCACCCGCTACTATGGGTGAGATTGGTGTTTATCCAATGCATGTTCCTTTGATTAGCACGCTTAAACCAGGTGAGGTTAGAGTTGAAACTGACAGTGGAATGGAGTCAATTTTTGTATCTGGCGGTATTATTGAGGTGCAACCTGATGTTGTGACAATTTTCTCTGATACTGCAATTCGAGCCAATGATCTTGATGAGTCAAAGGCTCTAGAAGCTAAACAAAGAGCTGAAGAGGCAATGTCAAATGCTCAAGGAGATCAAGACCTTTCAACTACTCAGGCTGCATTAGCTGAGTCATTAGCACAGCTACAAATGATTACAAAGATGAGGGGCAAAAAGCGTTAGTTAGGCTTCAAAAAGAGTCGATTGAAAATCGACTATCTTATTATCTGATACCACTACGCCTTCTTTTTGAAGGCGTTTTATTTTGACCTTTATATCTGTTGCAAAGCCTCCTAAGTCACCATTAGATTTTACTACTCGATGACACGGAACTTGAGGTGCATAAGGGTTTTTGTTCATTGCACTTCCAACTGCCCTGTGAGCTTTGGGCCTTCCTACCATTCTAGCTAGGCCAGCATAGGTAATAACTTTTCCTTTGGGAACTTTTTTGAGAGCCTCATAGCACTCAGATTGGAATTTAGTCATTTTAAAAATGACTGCATTAGGTCATCATACTTGTCTTGAGATTTTAATAAAAAGTCACAAACTTCTCGAACTGCACCAGAGCCGCCAGCATTATTTGTAACCATCAGAGCATTTTCTTTTACAAATGAATGCGCATTCGCTACAGCTATTGGTAGTGCAACTTTTGACATAGCAGGGAGATCAATGACGTCATCACCTACAAAGGCTGATTCACTTAAATCGATAGAAAGTTTTTCAGAGAGCTCTTTGAGTGCAACACCTTTGTCCTTTATCCCATGGTAGTAATTTTTGATACCGAGTGTTTCAAGCCTATGGGCAACTGAGCGAGTGCTTCTTGCAGTAATGATTGCAACTTCAACACCCGATAATTCTAGTAATTTAATCCCACAACCATCCTGGGAATCAAATTTTTTATGCTCTGTGCCGTTATCGTCAAAATAAATACCACCATCTGTTAGAACTCCATCCACATCCAAGATTAGAAGTTTGATATCTTTTGCTATTGATTCGGCTTTAGAGCTATTACCCATAATAAACTAGTTATCCATTAATTTTTTTATTGATGTACATTTGTTGGGCAATTGAAAGAATATTATTAGTAACCCAATATAATACAAGTCCTGATGGGAACCAAAGGAAGAATACTGTAAATACAATTGGAAGCATTTGCATAATCCTTGCTTGGATTGGATCTGCAGGTGGCGGATTAAGTCTTTGCTGAAACCACATCGACGCACCCATTATTAGGGGCAGGATGAAATAAGGATCTTTTGCAGCCAAATCTGGCAGATATAAGAAAGGAGTTTGGCGCAATTCTACCATCTCTATAAGAACCCAGTAAATTGAAATAAACACAGGAATTTGAACTAGAATCGGCAGACAACCAGCGGCAGGATTGATTTTTTCAGTTCTATAGAGCTCCATAGTTTTTTTACCAATTTTCTGTTTGTCGCCCTCATAAGTTTCTTTAATCTTTTGAAGTCTTGGCGCTAATTTTTTCATCCCAGCCATTGAGCGAAAGGATTTTTCAGAGAGTTTATAAAAGGCAAGCTTTATTGCTAAAGTTACCAAGATAATTGATATAGCCCAGTTCTGAACAAAACTATAAATCCAGTGAAGGAATACAGATAAAGGCTTGGCTACAATAAACAGGAAACCATAGTCAACTGTTTTATCCAGTCCAGGTGCTAAATTTTCGAGGCGAACATGTTCTTTTGGTCCAATGAAGAGCTGATTTTTTCCAATATTCACAGAGGAGCCCGCAGTAATTCTTGAGCTAGGATTCACCGTGGTTAAAAGGAAATTGTCCCTACTAGATTTGGTTGAGTAGGTATGTTTATCTTTTTCGTTTGGAATCCATGCTGAAAAGAAATAATGTTGAATCATTGCTGCCCATCCACCAATTGATGTTGTTTTTGGGCTAGAGTCAAAGTCTTCAAAATCAATCTTCTCAAAGATTTCCTCATCGTTGTAGATAGCGCCTCCATTAAAGTTTTGCATTCCCATCATAAAGCCGCCAGATTTTTGAGAGGCGCCATGAGCAAGCTGTGTGTAACTACTAACAACGCGGTCAGAGGAACTGTTATTGTCAATTTGATAGTCCACATCGATAACGTAACTATCGGGCTTAAAATGAAAGTTTTTAGTTACAGTGACGCCATTATTATCAGTCCATTTCAATGGAACAGTCAATTCACTCTCCCCTCCTAAGAAATATTCTTCTCTTTCTGAAGTGTATTGATCTTGATGGGTTGGCATTTGGTCTGCAGGAATTAATCCACTTTGTGCATGGAAAATTCTATCTGGTGAGTTGCTTAACAGCTCAAATCTTTCTTCAGAGTTCAAAGTTTCAGGGTATTTGTTGAGTAAAGCGCTGATTATTGTTCCACCCTTATGTGAAATTTGAAGTGTTAGAAGATCTGTAACAACTGTAGTGTATCCACCAGAATTAATTGGCTCATTTATTGATGGGGTTGAATCTTCTGAGACTTGCAATTCTGCTGATGGAACATCACTTGGAAGAGGAACGTCATTTGTTTCTGTTGAAGAGTCATTACTTACTAGTTGTGTTTGGGTTATAACATTTCCATTTTCATCTACAGACTGAGTAAGCTCCCATTTATCCCAAAGAAGAAAAACAGTTAAAAAAATTGCAATAAAAAGAAAGAGTTTTTGAGTATTCATAAGTTTTTAAATTGTTTTAATTTTTTTTGGGACAGGGTCATAGCTTGCTTCTGACCAAGGATGACATTTGCTTATTCTTTTTACGCCAAGAGCAGCCCCTTTAATGGCGCCATGATATTTAATTGCATCGTATGTATATTCAGAGCAAGTAGGAATATGACGACAATTACTACCTAAAACAGGGCTAATGACCCATTGGTAAAATTTGATGAAAGGTAGAAGCAAAAATTTCATCAGGAGGCCGCCCTATTTGTTGCTTTTGTCATAAGTGCAAGCAGATCATTTTTCATTTCAGTATTATTTATGCTCTGGGTCTTTTTGGCCATGACAACATAGTCTAATTTCCCTAAGTTATCTTGATTTATTCTGAAAGTCTCACGAACCAGTCTTTTTAAATGGTTTCTATTGACAGCCTTTTTGTATTCTTTTTTGGATATCGCAAGCCCAAGTCTTGAGAATGAGTAGTCAGAATTACTGGCTACTATTTTCCAAAATTTACTTTGAGAATGGCGCCCCTTTTTGAAAACATGTGCGAATTCTTTGGCATTGGTGATACGCACACTTCGAGCAAGCGAGCTAGCCATTGTATTAGGCTGCTAAGCGCTTACGCCCTTTTTTTCTACGTGCACTTAGAATAGCACGTCCAGAACGAGTTTTCATTCTAGCTCTAAAGCCGTGGTTGCGCTTACGTTTTAGTACGCTTGGTTGGAAAGTTCTTTTCATAATCTGTATATGCCAACAAAAAATTTTGCAATTTTACCATACTTGGATTGAATCGGTATGCCTGATAAACAAGAGATTCTAAGCTATTAAGGCTTTATTAGAGCCCAATTTAGATAAAGATGTGGATAATGAAGGTAACAAATAATGAGTTGCTTTAATATAGAAATCACTTTATAACTTAAGTGGAGGTTGAAAAAGTGATTGTTGCCCACAAATAAAAGCAAACAAATAGGCTCTTTTTAATTCATTCTAAGAGTCTAGTTATTTATAAATTAGTAATATAGGTTAATTTTTAAGAGGCTCTATGACTAACAACATTCTTGATGTACTCACCTTTATGTTTGACTTTCTTTTTGAATCTGCTGAGCAGGATTCTACCCAAGAGTTGGACGATGATTTGCTTAAGACTCATCTATCTGAGGCTGGATTTGATTCAGAGAGAATTGAAAAAGCTTTGATTTGGCTTGAGAATATTGCAGCACTTCAAGATGGAAAAATTGCAAGTTTTAATACAGTTCATAATTCCATGCGAATTTATAGTGAACTTGAAAAAACTAAGTTAGATTCTAGAGCAAGAGGCTTCATAATGTTTATGGAAAATATGGGCCAACTAAACCCGAGTCAAAGAGAGATAGTTATTGATCAAGTAATGTCTCTAGAGGATTCAAAGCTCAGCATTGATGATTTGAAATGGGTTGTAATGATGGTTATTGGAAATAGTGCTGAATCGGCTGTTCCATCGCAATGGATTGAATCTATTGTGTTTCACGACGATAACCCTACTCTTCAGTAGGACTTTTTATGTCAAAAAATCTTGTTATTGTCGAATCGCCGGCGAAAGCAAAAACCATTGAAAAGTTTTTGGGGCCAGACTACGTTGTTAAGTCTAGCATTGGTCATATCAGGGATATGCCTAAGAAAGATATGGGTGTCAATATTGAGAATGACTTTCTACCCACTTATGCAATAAGCTCGGACAAGAAAAAAGTTGTTGCCGACTTAAAAAAATCCGCCAAATCTGCTGAGAAAATCTTTTTAGCTACTGATGAGGACCGTGAAGGAGAGGCGATTGCATGGCATCTTCAGCAGGCGCTATCTTTAGATTCAAATACTCCTAGGATTGTATTTCATGAGATTACAAAGGGGGCGATAACAGAGGCAATAAAGAATCCAAGAACAATAAATACTGATCTTGTAGATGCGCAACAAGCTCGAAGAATCATTGATAGGTTGGTTGGTTTTGAGATTTCACCAGTTCTATGGAGAAAAATTTCTGGAGCGCGTTCAGCAGGTAGAGTGCAATCTCCAGTTGTACGACTGGTGGTTGAAAGAGAGCGGGAAATTTCAGCTCATAACCCAATAAGTACATTTAAGGTTAAGGCAAACCTAACTAACAAGAACAATCAAAATCTTGAGGTAAAACTCAGTAAAGAGTTTAGCTCTAAAGAAGACGCTCTCTTTTTTGCTAAGGCTTTGCTAGAAGCAAAATTAATAGTTGATCTAGTTGAGACAAAGCCATCTAAAAGATCACCAAAGGCGCCATTTATCACCTCTACTTTGCAGCAAGAGGCTTCACAAAAGCTTGGTTTTTCAGTTAAACAAACTATGTCAATTGCTCAGAACTTATATCGTGAGGGAGCAATTACGTATATGAGAACTGACTCATTAAACTTATCTGAAGTAGCAATTTCTGCAGCTCAAGAAGAAATTATTTCAAAATATGGAAAGGAATTTCATCAAGCCAGAAGATATAAAACAAGCTCAAGTGGTGCTCAAGAAGCACATGAGGCTATCAGGCCAACCGATTTGACTAAGCCAACCATTCTTGGTCTAGATGAACAATCTTCAAAGCTTTATTCTTTAATCTATAAAAGAACGCTGGCCTCACAGATGAGTGATGCACAGTTACAAAAAACAAAAGTCACTATTAGTATATCTGGACGAGACGAACACTTTATCGCGGATGGCGAGGTACTCTCTTTTGCCGGATTTCTAGAGGTATATGACTATATGTCTTCTGATGACAAGCTATTGCCAGAAATAAGTAAGAGCGATATATTGACATTGGTTGATATGAGTTCAAGAGAGTCTTTTTCAAGGGCAAAGCCAAGATATACAGAGGCATCTCTAGTCAAAGAGATTGAGCAAATGGGAATTGGAAGACCTTCAACTTTTGCAACAATGATCACAACAGTTCAAGACAGAAATTATGTTGTGAAAGATACTAGAGAGGGAGTTCAGCGCGAGTATCAATGCATTGAGATTTCAAATGGTAATATCTCAGAGTTAACTCAAACTGAAACAACTGGTGCTGAAAAGAATAAGCTTTTTCCAACTAATGTTGCCTACCTATTGGTAGATTTTTTACTTAAAAACTTTAGAAATATTATTGGTTATGAGTTTACAGCTAATCTAGAAAGTGATTTTGATCTTATTGCTGAAGAATCTAAATCATGGACTGGAGTTGTTCGTAATTTTTATGAGCCTTTTCATGAACAAATTGAATTAGCCAAAGATATTTCAAGAGATGAGACGCATGGCAAAAGAGAGCTAGGCGAAGATCCTGTTTCTGGTAAGCCAGTGAGCGTGCGTTTTGGCCGTTATGGTGCATTTGCTCAAATCGGAAGACAAGATGATGAGGAAAAACCAACTTTTGCGTCATTAAGAACAGGACAGGATATCGAAAATATTACTCTTTTAGAGGCTTTAGAACTTTTCAAAATGCCAAGGACTATTGGTGAGACTGAATCGGGTGAAACTATAAAAGCTAACTATGGAAGATTTGGACCGTATATTCAATACGGGAAAAAATATGTTTCTCTTAAGGAAGAAACACCAGAGGAAGTGACTTTAGAAACTGCATTGGAGTTAATCGCTGCAAAAGAAAAATTTGATGCAGAGAGAATCATAAAGGTTTTTGATGATTCAGATATTCAAGTATTAAACGGCCGTTTTGGGCCCTATATTTGGAATGGAAAAAAGAGGGGAAAAGGCCAGAAAAATGTCACCGTGACAAAAGTTTTTGGAGACAAAGAGCCTGCTGATTTAACCTTAGAGGAATGTAAAAAGGCTATAGAAGGTAAAATCAAAGCAAAAGCCAAGCCAAAAAAAAGAAAAAAGAAGCCTACTCAAAAGAAAAAATAAATAAGCTTGATTAGAAGATGTTTATTTATTTCATCCAATGCAATGGATGCCTATGAGAAAATCTTAATATCAAATAAAAATAAACAATAATGACAAAAGTTAAGATTTGTGGATTTACTGACCCTGTCAATGCGAGAGATGCTTCAATTGCTGGCGTAGATGCAATTGGCCTTGTGTTCTATGACAAGTCACCAAGAAATGTTGATGTTAATAGAGCAAAAGCGATCATTGATGCTTTGCCACCCTTTGTGAATAGGGTTGGATTATTTGTGAATGCAAATCCTAGCTTTGTTGATGAGGTTCTTTGCGAAGTACCCCTAGACACGCTCCAATTCCATGGCGATGAAAGTCTTCTTGACTGCTCTCAGTATCAAATGCCATTTATTAAATCATTGCGAGTGAAACCTGAGACTGATGTTAACCAAGTTGCTGAACACTTTTCAAGCGCAAGTGCAATTCTTCTTGATTCATACAACCCTTCTGTTTATGGCGGGACGGGTGAGGCGTTTGATTGGTCATTAGCTTGCGTTGATATATCTCTACCCATCATACTTGCGGGAGGGTTAAATCAAGACAATGTGTCATCTGCAATTAGTCAAGTTAGTCCATATGCTGTAGATGCTTCCAGTGGTGTTGAAAGTGCTCCAGGTGTTAAGGATATTGATAAAATAGTATCTTTTATCAGAAATACTAATTCATGAGTTATAACCTTCCAGATGAGCACGGTCATTTTGATCAATATGGTGGCATTTTTGTTGCAGAAACTCTTATGTCGGCAGTAACTGAGTTAAATGAAGCCTATGAAAAATACAAAGATGATCCAGATTTTCTAAAGGAGTTTGAGTATGATCTTAAGCATTATGTAGGCAGAGAGACGCCACTTTACTATGCTGAAAACCTAACAAAGAAGATTGGTGGAGCAAAAATATATTTAAAACGTGAAGACCTGAATCATACTGGCGCGCACAAAGTCAATAACACAATTGGCCAAGCTTTGCTCGCTAAGAGAATGGGTAAAACTCGTATCATCGCAGAAACAGGCGCTGGCCAACATGGTGTTGCGTCGGCCACTATTGCTGCCAGATTAGGGCTTGAGTGCGTGGTCTATATGGGAGAGGTTGACGTAGTCAGACAGGTACAGAATGTTTATCGAATGAAGCTTCTCGGCGCAACTGTAGTCCCAGTATCATCTGGCTCAAAAACACTTAAAGATGCTTTAAATGAGGCAATGCGAGACTGGGTGACTAACATCGATGACACCTATTATATTATTGGCACTGTAGCAGGCCCTCATCCCTATCCAATGCTCGTAAGGGACTTCCAAAGCGTCATCGGTAAAGAGGCCAAAGAGCAATTTGATAAACAAGTCGGAGGTCTTCCTGATGCCATAATTGCTTGTGTTGGAGGAGGCTCAAATGCAATTGGGCTTTTCCACCCTTTCATTGAGGATACTTCGGTCAGAATTATTGGTGTTGAAGCTGGAGGACGAGGTATCGATCTCGGGCCTGATGCACATGCTGCGCCGCTAACAGCTGGAAGTGTTGGTGTTCTGCATGGAAATAGAACTTACCTCATGGAAAATGAAAGTGGCCAAATAATTGAAGGCCATTCTATTTCAGCAGGTCTTGATTACCCTGGAGTTGGACCTGAGCATGCTTATCTAAAAGATATTGGCAGAGCGGAGTATGTTGCTATTACTGATAAGGAGGCTCTTGAGGCATTTCATCTTTTAACTGAGGTAGAGGGTATTATTCCAGCACTAGAGCCATCGCATGCTATTGCTTATGCAGTGAAATTAGCAAAAGAATGGTCTAGTGATAAATCAATTATCATTAATCTCTCTGGCAGAGGCGACAAGGATATGCAAACGATTGCTGAGGTTGAAGGGATTGAATTTTAGCCAACTTTAATTTTATACCTGACTCCTAATAATTCTCTTATACTGTCTAGTTAGAGACATTAGCCTGGAGAGTTATGGAAGAAAGTCAACCAATTAGCAGAGAGCGTTCCTTAGTATTTTCAATCTACTTAGTTGCTGTATTTCTTAATGCATTTGTGGATTTAGGCCACAAAATCATCATTCAAAATACTATCTTTATGATTTATGGTGAGCAGCAGCAAATAATTTTGACAGCTGTTGTAAATGCCATGATTCTGGTGCCCTTTATCCTACTTTTCACGATGTCTGGATACCTTTCTGACAGATTTGCAAAGACTAGTGTGATGCGTTTTAGTGCCTTTTCGGCAGTGCTAATTACCTTGGCAATTACCTACTGTTACTATAACGGTTTATATAAAACTGCGTTTGGATTCACGCTTCTGCTTGCAACCCAAAGTGCAATTTACTCACCTGCCAAAATGGGGTACATTAAAGAGTGCCTTAGCAAGGCTGGCTTAAGTAAAGGGAATGCGTATCACTCATCAGTAGTATTAATCGCAATTCTATTGGGTACAGTTTTCTTCTCTTTTTTATTTGAAGCCTATCTAGGAACAATGCAAGTTGTCACCCCCGAGGCGATTCTAATGAAAATAGCTCCTGTAGGCTGGGTTTTAGTTGGATTATCAACGATTGAATTCTTGGCAACTCTTGGAACTCGCTTCTATCCTGCCAAGTTGAGTGAAGTAAAACTTTCAATTGGAAAGTTAATCTCCTTTCATTATTTATCCACAAACTTTAGGGCCATGAGGGCGAATGCAATTGTCTGGTACTCTATTTTGGGCACAGCAATTTTTTGGGGTATGTCGCAAAACTTAGTGGCCGTGATACCTGCTCATGCGAAAGTTAATTTTGGAGTAGAGAGTCCACTCGTTGTCAATGCAATGCTTGCATCATCAGTTATCGGAATTATGATTGGAGCATTTTTGTCTGGCAGAAAAAGTTTCAATAATATTCGCATTAATAATATTTATAGTGGGTCAATTATGATTACAGTATGCGCGATACTGGTGCCAGTAATCTCTAGCCTAAGTTTTATTCCAGACTCTACAGCACTCATTTTGGTTACCACTGTTATTTTGTTATTTGGGGTTGGCGCAGGCATGATGATTGTCCCACTTAATGCCTTAATGCAAGCCAACTCACCAGAAGATGGGCTGGGAAGTATGCTTGCAGGAAAGAACTGGCTTCAAAATATTGCAATGATAAGTCTTTTAATCTTTACAGTTTTTCTAGCAAACCTAAGTTTTGGAAGTGAGTTTATACTTTACTTCAATGCATTCATTGCGGTTGTTGGATTCAGTATTGTATTGAGAAAACTTAAAGCCATTCTTTAATATATGCGCCAACTTGCAGGTCTCCTTTTATTCGGATGGCGTTATCGACTAAAAGTTCATGGAATTGAAAATATTCCAAAGAGCGGCCCTGTTTTACTTCTAGGAAATCATATTAGCTATATAGACTTTGCCTTTATTCAGTGGGCAACTCCAAGAACAATAAGATTTGTTGTCCACGATGATTATTACAGAAAGCCTATTTTCAATACGATTTTAAGAGCTGTTGGTGCAGTCTCTATAAGGCCTGAGAATAGTAGAAATGCGATGCAAAATATTGTTAACCTATTAGAAGATGATTGTGTTGTTGGCTTGTTTCCAGAAGGCCATGTCTCAACTTCAGGAGAGTTGAGTGATTTAAAAAGAGGCTTTGAAAAAGTTTTATCCCAGTCCAAGGAGGGAGTCAAAGTTGTTCCTTTCGCGATTAACAATATGTGGGGTAGTTTTTTCTCCAAAGCACCAAGATCAGTCAAAAGAAGCATGAAGTTCAGTTTCCGTCGAGATGTCAATGTCAGGATTGGAAAGGCCTTAGATTCTAGTGCAACAAAAGAAGAAGTAAAAAGAGGTATTGGTAGCCTGCTTCTAAAGTGATATCATTAAAATAAGAAAGTTAATTAAGGAGTTTTATGAAAAAAATTATTGTCGTTGGTGCAACAGGAAGACTTGGAAGTGTTGTAGTTGGTGGACTTAAAGACTATGAGGTTATTCGAGCTGGCCGCTCTGGACCTGATTTAAAAATTGATGCCTTAGACTTTGAGAGCGTATCAGCTGCATTTGCAACAATTGGTCCTTTTGATGCTTTAATTTCATGTGCTGGTGTTCGAGCTCCTTTCAAACCATTTGAGGAGTTGACAATGGAGGACTTTGCTGTAGGAATATCTAATAAGTGCTTAAGCCAACTAAATTTAGCAAAAGCAGCAATTCCCTATCTCACCGAAAATGGTTCGATCACTTTGACAAGTGGAATCATTGGAGACGAGCCAATTTTGTCAGGTTCAGCCGCAGCAGCAGCAAACGGCGCATTAAACATGTGCGTTTCAACATTGGCTGCAGAGTACGCTGGTAGGCTCAGAATAAATATAGTTTCACCCTCTATTATTGAGAACTCTGTTGAGCATTATGGAATGGTCTTCGATGGATTCGAGCCCACTTCAGAAAAACGAATTGTTGAGGCCTACAGAAGAACGATTTCTGCACCAATAAGCGGAAGAGTGCTTTGTCAAACCAGGTCTCTCTAAGCTTCGTCTTGACCTCTTTGGCCTACAAAATAACCCAGACCAAAATCATCAGTTCGGAAGGTGATAACGCTCCCTTTAGGAAAATAAATTAAATCCCCTTTGCTTGCTGTAATCTTTTCACCTGAGCCATCACTGATATGAAACTCTCCGTCAATGATTAACTTCATTTCTTCATAGGTATAGTCGTAAGTAATTGACTCACCCTTCTCTAGCCGAAACAGGCCAGCAGTAATCGGCGCAGCTTCATCATTTGAGGTGGCAAAATCTTTTAAGTAAGCATTGTCACCCTCAAAAAGAGGGAGTGTCTCAGATGTAATATTGCCTTTCAGCTCCATTTTTTTCATTTATTGACCCCTTATTTTTTATATTGACATTTGATTATATTGTTTATTTTTTAAACTTATATAAAAAAAATCAATAAAAACTATTAAATTTATTAACTTGAGATAATTTTTTATTTGAATTAACATTGACTTAGATCAAATCTAACATTTTTCGAATTAGTTTTTTTTGGAGTGCTTATGTCAAATCGTCGAAGAGGAGAAGGAGGTCGTTCGGCAAAAATTGCAGAACGAAAAAAATCAGAGCAGATTGACCCACCAAGATATTTGACTCGAAATATCAAGTGCTATGATATGCTTAGTGAAGAAGAGCTTTCAAAAATCGATGATCACGTTGATTGGATCCTGAAAGAGGTTGGTCTCGAATTTTGGGATGACGAAGAGTCTTTAAACTTATTTAAGGATGCTGGAGCAACTGTTAAAGGAACTCTTGTAAAGTTTGATAAGGGCCTTGTTCAAAATCTCTGTAAGACTGCTCCAAGTGAGTTCGAAATGCTTGGAAGGAATCCTAAAAGATCAACCATATTTGGAGGCAATAAGTTAGTGCTAGGTCCAGCATATGGATCTCCTTTTGTATATGATCTTAAGGGCGGAAGGCGGCAAGGCAACATGCAAGATTTTAATAATTTGATAAAGCTCTCCCATATGACTCCATGGCTTCATCATACAAGTGGCACCAACTGTGAGCCGGTTGATATTCCTGTCAATAAACGCCATTTAGATATGGTTTATTCCCATATTAAGTATTCTGATAAGCCTTTTATGGGCTCAGTAACGGCACTTGATAGAGTTGAAGATTCAATCAATATGGCGCGCATTGTATTTGGCGAAGATGTATTGGATAAGAACTGTGTTATTCAGGGTAATATCAATGTTAATTCCCCGTTGGTCTATGACAAAACTATGACTGATGCCCTCAAAGGTTATGCAAGAGCGAATCAGGGCGTCGTCATAACGCCATTTATTTTGGGCGGCGCAATGTCCCCGGTCACGATGCCAGCAGCTATTGCGCAAGCTCATGCAGAAACATTAGTCGGGGTCGCACTCACACAACTTATAAGGCCTGGCTCAAGTGCGGTATATGGAAACTTCTTGACAACAATGGATTTGAAGTCAGGAGCACCTACTTTTGGAACTGCCGAGTCAAGCCTAGCAACTTATGCCGTTGGACAGATGGCCAGAAGAGTTAAGTTGCCTTTTAGGGCGGGCGGCCACTATACTGCTTCAAAGGTTGCCGATGCTCAGGCCATGCAAGAGTCTGTAGACTCCATGTATCCAGCAATTCTAGCTGGTGCCAACTTTATGCATCAGGCTGCGGGTTGGCTTGAAGGAGGGTTGGTTGTTGGTTACGAAAAGTTTATACTTGACTGTGATCGACTTGGAATGCTGCATCGCATGTTTGAGGGATTGACTATTGATGAGAATTCCCTAGCCAGCAGTGCATTTATGGAAAATTCTCCAGGCGAGAATTTCTTGGGAACTCAGCACACAGCTGAAAACTTTGAGACTGCGAACTATCGAGCAGAGCTTCCTGATAACAATTCTTATGAGCAGTGGGTGGAAGATGGCTCCAAAGATTCTGAGCAAAGAGCTTATGAGCGTTGGAATCAGATGTTAGAAGAGTATATAGAGCCACCTCTAGATGAGTCTATAGACGAAGCCTTAATAGACTATATGGCGAAGAAAAAAGAAAGTATGGCAGATGAGTGGTATTAGACTTTATCCCCTACTGCCCGGCTTATTCCTTCTGGTTTAGGTAAATTTTTATGCGCGTTATAAATGCGCTCCATTCTATCCATTACTAGATCGCTAGGCATACTAGCGCCGCGCGTTTTTAGGTCAACATGAATCAACATGTGTTCCGCTGTTGCAAGGAGCCTTCCATCATTATGATGGAGCCAATGAAAGAGGTGAAGTTTTTTGTTCTGACCATAAATCACTTGCGTTTTGGAGTAGATTCGTTCGCCTATTAATACTTCATCTAGGTGCCTGATGTGTGTTTCAACTGTAAAGTAGGAGCCAACTTTAGCAATATATTCTTCATCAGCGCCAATAATCGACATTAACTCCGTTGTTGCCTCTGAAAAGCAATCAAGGTATCTCGCTTCAGTCATGTGGCCATTATAATCGGCCCACTCTTTGGGTATGTGAGTCGAATAAGTATCAATAGGTTGAGATAGATCAAGCTCTGAAAATTCTAGTTTATTGGCTGCGTTTGATAGAGCCTCATCGTATTCTTTTAATAGATTTCCAGCACCCCATCGATTCTCTTTTAGAGCTTTCAAAAAATCAACCAAGTTGTCATCACGCTTCTGCATTAGTTCATCAATGCTGTATTGCCCAGATTGAGCATCAGATTGGCTGGAGACCTTGTCAACGAGTTCATCAGTGAACTCTGGGACATCCATTAGATGGGTCCAGGGCCATTCAAGACAAGGACCAAATTGAGAAATGAAGTGTCGCATTCCAGCCTCACCACCAGCCAGTCTGTAAGTTTCAAAAAGACCCATTTGAGCCCATCTTAAGCCAAAACCATAGCGAATTGCATCATCAATTTCTTCTGTTGTAGCAACATTATCATTAACCAGCCATAAGGCTTCTCTCCAAACTGATTCAAGAAGTCTGTCAGCAATAAAGGCAGGTATCTCTTTTTTAATATGAAGAGGAAACATGCCAATATGAGTAAAAATAGTTGAAGCTTTGTCAATCACTTCGTGAGCTGTTTGCTTTCCACCCACTAGCTCTACTAGTGGCAATAGATAGACTGGATTAAATGGATGTGCAACTATCAGCCTCTCTGGATGTTTCATTTCTGACTGCAGATCTGAGGGCAGTATTCCTGAAGTGGACGAAGTTATAATTAAATCTTTAGAGCCATTAGACTCAATTTCATCATAAACAGATTGTTTTGCAGAAAGTCTTTCCGGAACTGCTTCAATTATTAATTCTGAAGACTTAGAAACATCAGCAATAGTTTTTGCAAATGTAAGATTTCCTTTCTCAGGGAGCTTTGACTTGAGTAAGTTTTTGTATGCCCTTTCAGCATTTTGAATAACTTTGTCAACGTTTTTAGGAGCTTCTTTAGAAGGGTCAAAGACACAAACATTAACACCATTTAGAAGAAGACGAGCTATCCATCCGCTTCCAATAACGCCCGCTCCAATAACACCTGCAGACTTTATCTGAGCCATACTTAACCCCAGCGCTTTTCTAATTTTAAGTTTTTACGCACTTGCTCAGGACCGAGTATAGTGCACCCCATTCCCTCAGCAGTTTGAACTGCTTTTTTAACAAGATCACCGTTCGTAGCGAGAACTCCTTTCTTTAGATATATATTATCTTCCAAGCCAACACGTATATTGCCACCTGCAAGAACTGCCATTGCGACAAAAGGTAACTGGTTTCTACTAATTGAAAAGGCTGAAAAAGTCCAATCTTTGGGGATACTTGAAGTCATCGCTAAGAAGGTATGCATATCATCTGGAGCGCCCCAGGGGATTCCCATGCAGAGCTGAATCATGACTGGATCATCGATTAGTCCTTGGTTCTTAAGCCATATTGCCAGTTGTAAGTGACCTGTATCAAAACACTCAATCTCTGGTCTGACCCCAAGCGCTTGAACCTGGCGAGCCATTTCTTGAAGAACAGACGAAGTGTTGGTCATTACATAATCACCATGACCAAAATTCATAGTGCCACAATCAATGGTGCATATCTCTGGAAGTAGATTCCGAACATGTTCTAGTCTTTCTGTTGCTCCAACCATGTCTGTGCCAGCTTCATTCAGAGGAAAAGGCTTTTCAGCTGATCCAAAAACAATATCACCACCCATACCAGCAGTAAAGTTGATAACCATGTCAACGTTTGATTTCTTGATTATTTCAATCACCTGACTATAGAGATCAGGATCACGAGCTGGGACACCTGTTTTAGGATCTCGAACATGAATGTGAACAATTGCTGCACCAGCTTCAGCTGCTTCAATGCAAGAATCCGCTATTTGCTGAGGCGTAATAGGAACCTTATCAGATCTTCCAGTTGTGTCACCTGAGCCGGTAACAGCACAAGTAATAAAGACTTCTCTAGATGGTTGCAGGTTTGTCATATTCTTCTCCCCTTAAATACAAATTTGAATTTTATTTCAAAATTCAAATCAAAAAATAGATAAATTAGTAAATTTTTTTTGCATAGGAATGCAACATTATCTTTAAAAGAAAAAACCTTGTGCTATAATATTTTGCAATCGTATGCATTTGCTTACATTCCTTAATTTATAAGAATTAGTTTACACAAGAATATTATGGCAGAAATTGAATTAAAAAATCTTACAAAACGATGGGGTAATTTTGTTGGTGTAGATAACTTTAACCTTACTATACCTGACGAAGAGTTTTTAGTTTTGTTAGGGCCATCAGGTTGTGGCAAGACAACGACAATGAGAATGATTGCTGGCCTTGAGAATGTTACAAGTGGCGAGGTTTTAATAGATGGAAAAGTGGTTAACTCTCTTGAGCCAAAAGATCGAGATGTTGCCATGGTATTTCAATCTTATGCGCTATACCCCAACATGACAGTGTATGAAAATATTCGCTTTCCTTTAAAGGTCAGAAAAATTGATAAATCTCTCCATGATGAGAAAGTGATGAGGGCCTCTGAAATGGTTGAACTGAACGATTTTCTTCACAGAAAACCAGCAGAACTCTCTGGAGGGCAAAGGCAAAGAGTTGCATTAGCAAGAGCAATTGTAAGAGAGCCCACGGTTTTTTTGATGGATGAGCCATTATCAAATCTCGATGCTAAATTACGTGTTTCTACTCGCGCACAAATAAAAAATTTACAGCACAGTTTAAAAGTTACCACTATTTATGTGACGCATGATCAGGTAGAGGCAATGACTTTGGCAGACAGAGTTGTTGTAATGAATGCTGGGATCGTTCAGCAAGTTGGAACACCTCAAGAAATATACAACAAACCCGCCAATAGTTTCGTTGCAAGCTTTATTGGGTCACCAGCCATGAATCTATTGAAGGGCTCAATTAAGGATGGTGTTTTTACGTGTGAAGGCGTAAAGATTGATGGTTTGAGTAAAAAACACAAGGGCAATGTGACTCTTGGTTTTAGAGCAGAGGACGCAGTTATTGTTAAGTCAAAGGGTGCTATTTCTGCTCCAGCATTTTCAATGGAGCTCCTTGGAGATATGACAATGGTATCCATCAAATCTGGAGGAGAGTTGATTTCAATTAAGTCTGATAAAAACTATCACGTTGATATTGGTTCTAAGGTTATGGCTAATATTTCTGCAAATTTATGCCTATTATTTGATAGTGAATCAGGACAAATGCTAGAAAACTAGTTATGGAGATATAGAATGAGTTATGATGAAAAATCCCAAAAAACCCTTGCAGTAGTTAAGGCAATGGAAGAAGCATTGGGAGCTAATTCAAACAATATGGATAAGCACTTTCATAAAGATTTTCGCTGGATGGGCAACCAAGGATGTGGAACAAAAAATAATCTTGAAGAGTTTCGAAACAACTGGCAGCTCCCTTTAAGAGCAGCTTTTACAGATAGAATCTACAAAACAGACAAGTTTCTTGTGGATGGTGAATGGGCTTCATGTTTTGGGCACATCGATGCTGTTCATAGTGGAGAATTCATGGGTATTAAACCTACAAACAAGCGCGTGAAAATTCATTACACAGATTTTTGGGAAGTTAGAGATGGCCTCATTGTTGATAATTGGGTCAATGTAGATTTCCCAAGTATTCTTGCTCAACTTGGAGTTGATGTTTTTAATGGCCAGGGCTGGGAAGCTTTTGATCGGGGTGAGGCTGAACCACCCAAACCTAATTAATTGGAATTACTATGGCAATATATTATTTAAAAAAAGGAAAAACTGCTGAAGATAAGGCAATCGACGATGCTCAGGTGAGTGAGGTAGTTAAAAACACACTAAAAGTAATTGAAGAAAAAGGTGATGCTGCTGTTAGAGAGTTCTCAGAAAAGTTTGATAATTATTCACCAAATTCTTACAAACTAAGCTCAGCTGAGATTGATAGTCTTATTGCAAATGTGTCCGATAGAGACATGAAAGACATTAAGTTTGCTCAAGAACAAGTGAGGAACTTTGCACAAGCTCAAAGAGACTCAATGCAAGATATCGAAGTTGAAACAATGCCAGGAGTTATTCTTGGACACAAAAATATTCCTGTTCAGTCAGTAGGCTGTTATGTTCCAGCAGGTAAGTTCCCAATGGTCGCCTCTGCACATATGTCCGTTGTTACGGCTAGTGTTGCAAAGGTTCCTAGAATTGTAGCTTGCACTCCGCCCTATCAAGGTCAGCCTAATGCAGCGGTGATTGCTGCAATGCATCTTGGTGGAGCTCATGAGATTTATGTCATTGGCGGCATTCAAGCAGTAGGTGCTATGGCCTTAGGCACTGAAACGATTGCCCCAGTCGATATGCTGGTCGGTCCTGGTAATGCATATGTGGCTGAAGCTAAAAGACAACTCTTCGGACGAGTTGGAATTGATCTTTTTGCTGGCCCAACAGAGACTATGGTGATTGCAGATGAGACAGTAGATGCTGAATTGTGCGCAACTGATCTTCTTGGTCAGGCTGAACATGGCTATAACTCGCCAGCGGTCTTAGTAACTAATAGCCAGGAGCTTGCAGACGAGACTCTTAATGAAATTGATAGAATACTAACGATTCTTCCTACAGCAGATACTGCGGGCGTTAGTTGGGAGGAGTATGGTGAGGTTGTTGTTTGTGATACCTACGATGAAATGCTTGAGGTTGCCAATGAGATTGCCTCTGAGCACGTTCAAGTAATGACTGATCGAGACGACTGGTTCCTAGAAAATATGCACTCTTATGGGGCTTTGTTTTTAGGGCCAAGAACCAATGTATCAAATGGTGATAAAGTAATTGGAACTAACCATACGTTGCCAACAAAAAAAGCGGGGCGCTACACTGGCGGGCTTTGGGTTGGTAAGTATCTAAAAACGCACAGCTATCAAAAAATTACAACTGATGAGGCGGCTGTAAAAATCGGCAGATATTGCTCAAGACTCTGTATGCTTGAGTCTTTTGTTGGACACGCTGAACAGGCCAATATTAGAGTTAGGCGTTATGGCGGTGAAGATGTGCCCTATGGTAAGGCAGCGCAGTAGTGCATAGAAATAACTTGCTTAAGGAGCTAATCAAGCCTCTCAGGTTAAGTATGTACAATTTCTCTGAAAAGAGAGTTAAAAAAAATCTAAGTGCTTTGTTTCATGAGAAGGCGGATATTCATCTTTCATACCCATTTGGAGATATGTCAGGACCGAGTGATTTTTATAACAAGTCTTTGAAGTGTTTATTTGAGTCTATGCCAGATCTTGAAAGAAGAGATTATATTGTTATTGCTGGGAAAACCGAAAAAGATCTTGAATGGGTTGGGTGTGCTGGATTTTATACTGGAACATTTTTTAAGCCTTTTTTAGATATACCGCCAACAGGACACATTGCGCATATGCGATTTCATGAATTCTATCGCTTTGAGGGCGATAAAGTGGTTGAAGTTCAAGCTTTGTGGGATATTCCAGAGCTGATGATGCAATCAGGCTCTTGGCCTATGGCTCCAACACTTGGAAGAGAATGGTGTGTTCCAGGTCCTGCAACAATGGACGGAGTTTCAGATATGCCTTATGATTCTGCTAAAAGTGACTTTTCAATGGAGCATATTTTAGGTATGGCGAATGCTATGAAAAAACATCCATCAGAGGGTGGCCCTGAGGTCATGGAAATGGATTACTTTTGGCATCCTAAAATGAATTGGTATGGGCCATCTGGTATAGGAAGTGGAAGAGGAGTTGAAGGTTTTAGAAACTGGCATCAAATTCCATTTCTTAATGCTATGCCTGATAGAGGTAAGGACACATCCTATGGAAAGAGAGATGGTTGGGGAGACAAAATAGGCTACCATTTTATTGGAGATGGTGACTATGCAGCTGTTACTGGCTGGCCAAATATGAAACAAACATTGACCCATGATGGATGGATGGGGATTGCTCCAAGTAATAAAGAGGTTTTTCTTCGTTCACTCGATTTTTGGAGACTAGAAGACGGAAAAATAAGAGAAAACTGGGTGATGATTGATATCTTAGATATTTATGATCAAATTGGTGTTAATGTTCTTGGAAGACTAAAAGAATTTAATAAAGCAAAGAGCTTAAAAGCATATTCACAATGAATCTCCCTACTTCACCCTCATTTAGATTAGATAATAAAACTGCTCTAATTACAGGGGCGTCATCTGGCATAGGCCTTGGATGTGCAATTGCTCTTGCTGAAGCAGGAGCTCATGTCGTTTTAGCTGCTCGGAATTTA
>Ga0228626_1000107_pt1 | contig 37374 bp, 35 predicted proteins | sample 31DmetaG_FD_183028 | JGI IMG/M metagenome (GOLD analysis project Ga0228626, IMG submission 183028) | Seawater microbial communities from Monterey Bay, California, United States - 31D | ecosystem: Environmental > Aquatic > Marine > Coastal | place: USA: California | collected 2016-10-26
TAAAAAAGGGTTGCATAAGTCCTACAGGGTCAGTAAAAACTCCTAATAATAGCCCAACTCCCATAAGAATTTGTATAATACTAATTATGGGAAAAATAAACTTTGATTTCATTATAATTGATTTATGGTTAATAAGCTACTAATATAGAAAACTTTATCTACTCCGTGTTTTTCTTCCTCAACTTACTGAAGAGGATATGCCGATGATTTAGTCTTCCTTGATTGATTTCAACTCATTCTGAAATTCTGTACTGAAGTCTGATATATTGTTTTCCAGCATTATATTAACGTATTTATCTTCTAGTAGTTTCTTTATTATTCTTCTGTATGCTTGCCAGTTATTTTCATCAAATAATCCTAGTCTGTATTGGTAAAATGAATTATCAAAGTCTCTAAAGTTAAAGGTCTGAAATTGAATAATCATATACTGCTCGTAATCGTCTAATGGTAAATCGTTATCAATTTTATAAAGTGCTCTAGTAATTGCGTCTTTATCCATACTCATTTCATATACATCCATATCTGTTTCATTCAAGGATTGTCTGATTGAGGCTTTTGCTAGAATATTACTTTGATTCACCTCTAGCCCAAGAAAAACTAGTGATAATACAATTGCCAAAACACTAATTATTTCAATTACAAAACGAAATTTATTATTCATCAAAAATAATATTTATTCAATATACAAATAACTCCCTGAACTTAATGAAGATGATATGCCTGTGGTTTAATCTGGAGTATATCCAGATTCTCCTTGGTCATTATCTTGAAATATAGTTCTTAATACCTCCTTACTTGGTATAGAAATTACTGACTTAAAATAAGTGTTATAAAGTTCATAACCCAGAGGGTTATTGGCTAAAACACCTTCTGGAGTTCTTGCATTATCATTCCATTCTGGAGATAGACTTCCACCTTCCCAAAACTCACTAAATTCCCACATTCCATAGGTCAATAAATACTGGTATTCTTTAAGCATAACTGGCCAAGCATCGCGGTTATTGATATCACCTCCATAACCTTCAATATCAAAAACCCCATTTGTATAGGCTTCTTTCATTGCAAGAAATATATCTGTATTGGTGATATCTTCTTCCTCTGCTTCTATATTTAAAGCTTCAGTTGAGCCCTCAACTCCTCCTCTTACTCCAAAACGATGAAGAGTGTGGAGTGTATGTTCAATAATTTCATTAATGTCATCATCTCCTGTACCCTGGCTATCAATATTTTTGTACCAAACCATATCATCCAAAGCTAAAGCATCTTCAAAAGTCTCTATCCCCGGATATGATTGATTGCGGCTATCGTTTAAAAAATTTGGAGAATATTCATTTCCGCCACCTCTTGCAATTCTTTGACCACTTGGCCTTCCCTGATGCCACCCAATTTCACCTTTAAGAGTTTTAATCATATTTAACTGTGATTCGGAATCAATTCCTTCTGAATCTTTATCAATAAGCAACTTAAATACCTGTGCAGTTTTATATATCCACTTATCTGGAACAGCTTCTTGACCTCCAATTTCACCAGCAGCAATTAATTTGATTCCATTAATAGTTAATTCTCTATCATAAAAAACTACAGATTCAATAGCTATTATATCTCCACTTGAATAGTAATTTGTTGCTACTTCAATTAATTGAAAATTAGCAGTAAGTGTAAGGTCTGTATTTACTGTAATACTGACTTCATTAGAAGTTACTTCACTCCCAGTCCAGCCAATAAACTCATATCCATCGTTAGGTGATGCAATAATTGTTAGAACAGTGCCTTCATCAAATGTTCCACCACCAGTTACACTTCCACCATCTCCTGCTGTTACCGTAAGGGTATATTGAACAACTACTGTTTCAGGTTCTGGGATTGTAGTTTGAACATTATTAGTTGGTGCTTGTGTTTCTTCATCTGGGGAACAGCTATAAAATACTAATAAAAAGATAGGTATTAAAAATAGGTTTTTCATTTTACTGATTTTCAGATACTTAAATATACAAATAATAAATAACTAAATATATCACACAAACAAAGGCAAGTCTTCACTTATTTCATTAGTAGTTTGTTTCATTCTTGGTATAGTGTATTGAAGAACTTACTGAAGATGATATGCCTGTGGTTTAAAAAAAACCCTCCGCTTGGGAGGGCTCTTATCTGATATATATATCACTATTGCATAGCTCTTATTACAGGAGCTCCAAGTATTCCTGAAACACAATATTCATTCGTTAACGCAACTAATTCTGAAAACATTTCCTCTCTTTGTTGCCCCAATTCCATGTGAGCACCAGCTCCTTCAGGACCTTGATAAATTTCTGTAATACCATAGAGTGTATTTCCCGTCTCGCCACTAGATGGATCTAATGGGTTATTTAGCTCTGGTGATTTTAATACAGCGTAGCACAAAATTACTGGCTCAATCTCACCTTCAATATGGTGTGTTTCTCTCATAAATTTTTCATGGGTCTCCAAAAAAGACTCCATCCTTTGCACCGCTTCTTTTGGAACTGAAAAGGCAATATGGAAACCAACTGTTCCTGTCTTAATATTCATTTTAATTGATTTATGGTTAATAATACCTCCAAGATAGAGAAAATTGGGTTTATTTCAAAACACGTTACAAACTTTCCCCAAACAACTACCCCCTAAAACCACTACACAGGCATCTCGTCTAAAGGCAATGAAATCAATTAGTTAGAAAGGATTTGGATTGTATCCATTGGTGTAAAAGAAAACCCTCCGCTTGGGAGGGCTTTAATTTATTCAACTAGCATTAATACTTCATCATGCCAACCATTAGTGTACTTTGACAAAACATCACCAACATCTTTTCTGAATGCACCTGGTCCATTTATTTTATCATACTCAGCTTGAAATCCTTTGGGAAGACCATTTGAATTTGAGAATCTTGTAAAAGTTTTAAAAGGATACACAAGAGTAATATCATCTCTGTCTTCACTTCTGAAAACACTTTCATATACTCTTCTAGGATTGGGAGCATTTATTTGAGCTAATGCTTTTCCAATTTTAGTTACAGCCTCTAAAACCTTTCCATAACTATCCAGATCTTGTTTAATTTTAAAAGTTCTCCAAAGAAGATATTTAGGGCTTCCCCATGAAGGCGGACTGTAGCTTGCCTCCCAATTTAGTTTAGCCATTTTAACAGTTTCATTGGTGACATTATTTCTTATGTTTTTTTGCCAATTTTCCATATGTGATGAGTCCGGCATATTGTCATAATCTGACATTTTCATAGGACCATTGAGCCATACATATTGACCAGAATGTTTTCCTACTAGAACAGAGTATAAAGAAGCCGTAGTTTCACCTTTACTATGAAATTTTTGATTGTGTTTTTTTACTCCTTCAACTAGTAAGTTTTCATTTGATTTTAATGGGCTAAGAAAAATATTTTCATACACCACTTCTTTCTGTTGAGCAAAAATTGATGTTGAAATAAAAATAATAAATAATATTTTTTTCATTGTTAATTGATTTATGGTTAATAATACTTCTAAGTTATAAAGTTTAGGTTACATATCAAATTCCATCTCCCTGTTTAAACAGAAAAACAGTTTTCTAAAACCCATGCCCCTGTATTTGGATTAATGCTGGATGGAAACTTTTAGCTTGTTGCCAACGTGCCGTGTATGGTGTCGTAGCATCCCACAGGGTGCTATGCATTATACACATTGTTAGCTAACGTTATTTTTTTTGTCCATCTAATAAAGCTTTGACCATTGAGTGATTAGCTTCTCTATAGTAACTACTACAGAATGTCATATGATTAAATCCAATATCATTATTTTTAAAATTAACACGTGCACCTTTTTCTTTATAAAATTTTGCAAGCCAAGCACCTATCTCAGGAGGGCAAGCAGTATCGTCTGAAGCATGCCATATACAAATGTTTTTAGTGTCTATTTCTCTTGGATCAAAACCCCATAGATAGGCTACATCTAAAGCGGATTCCCATGTGTTTCCTGCAGATCCTCTTATCATTGAGCGATTAAAAGTATAACGCATCATTTCTACAAGAGCTGTATCATTTTTTACGTTTTTTCCCATGCTAACTAAAGTTTTAGTAGGTGCATAGGGAGCAAATAAATCAACATATAAGTACAAGCCGAAAAACCAATAGGCATTCCAAAATTTATCGAGTTCTTCTGTTGTTTTTAAACTTTCATTTGCAAGAGCACCTGCAATACCAATTTCATCTGTGACATCATTAGGAAGTAAAGGAGCATTTAATCCGAGACCTGTAATTCTATCTTTAAAATGATAGGCAGCAGCCATTGCGTGAGGGTTACCCTGGGAGTGTCCGGTGATCATAAAAGTGTCTACATTTTCTGCCTCTAAGACAGCTTGTAGGTCTTCAGACGCCCAATCAACTACCCTTCGTCCTTTTTTCATATCTGTATTACCTACACCTGGCAGAGAAATGGCAATGCCTCGAACACCTAATTCTTCACATGCCTTTTGATGTAAAGCTTTTTCAAAGGTGCCGTCAAGTCCAGAACCATGCATATTGATTATTACAGGAGCATTCCTATTTGCGCTTCCATATATAAAGTACTCAATTTTTCTTCCGTTTTTGTCCGTTGCAATTTTAGCATTATCTTTAATTTCCGAAGCTTGATTGATTTCTGATTGTCCTTGAGATTTAACAATCAATCCACCAATAATGAATGTTAGATAAATGACTACGATTCCAACAAAAACAAATTTTAATATTTTGATGACTACCTTCATAACCTATTGTATTTAATGTTTGCTAACTCCTTACATGTGGAATAAACCTCCTGTTTATAGGTATATATTATCGTATAAAAGGAACTTTTGTTCTATTTAACATTTTAATTCAAATATAATGAAACTGACGATAAAGAAACTTTTAGCTTTTAAATACAATGTCATAGTCCACATCTTTACCAGTATATGGATTTGTGTTTCCTCGTGTTGAAAAGTTATCTCTGTTTGTTCCGTTTGGTGCTGAGCGATAGTGGCCAGGAACAACTGTTCCGTCTTTTCTAGTATATCCCCTAACGTATACATCTGACGATGATTTTCTCTGAGCTACTGCAGAAGAAAAAGTAATCAATAGAGCCAAAAAGAGGAATAGAAATTTCTTCATACCCTAAAGCTAAAAAAAATCTGTTGAAGTAATGATGTTTCCAAATTAAAATACAGCACATATACAGCGTAAAAACTGCCATTTAAGGTTCCATAACCTAAGGCTAAAAATATGGATTTGTAAGAATTATAGACCAAGTAAATGAAAGGCTTGCAAACAGTAAATAAAGAAACCACTTTGGATAGTACTTCTTAAAATATCTACAAAAGAAAAATATTGACGCCAAGATTAATTGTATAAAATGAACACCTATTGATTCAGCAATTCTAAATGAAATATTATAAAAAATATTTGTATCCATCTTTCTTTCTATATATTGAGGAGTAGTGCTTGAATCACCATATTTCTTTGTAAAGTCGTTCTCTACAAATTTATCAGGTACAAGTGGAGCGTATGCTAAAATGCTTATCAGTATTGCTACCCTAACATACCATTGCCTCCCTATTTTTTTAATATCCATACCCTAAAGCTAAAAAAATCTGTTGAGGTAATTATATTTTTAGTCAAAATACACCGAAAATACAGCAAGAAAACAGCCATTTAGGGTTACGGAGTAGGCTACTCTCGAACCCCTATTAATTCTAAGGGTTTTTTTTGTAGATTTAGTTTATGGATAAAAAACTCACACTCCGATACATATTTGAAATTATAGTTATTGTTTTCTCAGTTACACTGTCATTTTATATTCAAGAAGTTTTAAGTGATAGAGAAAAAGAAGAATTAAAAAATAAAAGCTTGGCCGGGGTTTTAGAGGACATCGAAATTGATAAACAATTTTATACTATGGCTATAAATAATTTGTTTGGAAGAATAAAAGCATGTGAAGATGTTTTAGATGGAGATGTTTCAAACGAAAAAATAAACTATTTAATGTCAACTTGGGGATTTGTTGGTCAAGATGCTAATTATAAATCATTAATTTCAACAGGAGCTCTAGAATACATTGAAGATAAAGCTCTTCACAGAGAACTCACAATATATTATCAAAACCAATATGCTATTTTGGAAGATATTTCTAATCAGTATAAAAAACTCTATTTAGAATTTCTAAATTTCATGAAAATGAACTACCCGATAGAATCAATGATTAAACTTGATAAAGAGACAAAAACATCAAGTCCTATTGTTCCATACGGTTACAATGATAAAATATTAAAATTGGCTCTGAATGATGAAATCTTCAGAAACCATGTTTATGAAATTAAAAGAATGGTTTTTGTTTATGCTAAATTTTATGAATCTACTTTAGGCATGCAAGATAAACTTTCAATATTGATAGAAAAAGAAACCAAGTAATTCCAGTTCATCTTTACTTGAGAGGCTAGTTCTTATTTATATTTAAATACAGCACAAATACACCGAAAATACAGCGAGAAAACAGCCATTTAGGGTTACGGAGTAGGCTACTCTCGAACCCTAGAATAAAATAGGAGTCAAATAAATCATTTTATAAAACAAGACTCTAAAATTCTGTTTTTAATAAAGAAGGCAACTTTACTCGTCTTTTTTAAATTTATTCCCTTTAAAAGCAAACCAAATTAGCATAATCGTTAAGTAAATTGAGTAGGCCATCACAGCAATTTTTGAATTCCATAGATTTATTAGGATTAAAAAGACTACAGTTGAAGTTCCTGCCAGAACTAAGAAAAACTTTTTAAAAAGGATAAGGTAGTTTTCAATATCATACTTTTCTCTTTCTTTTTCTGACATGGTGTTATATCCACTAAGAAGGTATTTGGCATTGTCTTTATTCAATCCCAAAGCCAATGCGATAAAGAGAATATCTGAAATTAAAACGGCTATAAAAGAAGTATTCATACTCACTGGTTTTTTTGAAAAAACACTAATTAAAAAGAAAGATTTTCTTTTTTCAATTTTCAGATTTTTTATGGAGTAACACTTCAATGGTTCCGTCTACTTTATTTCCTTTTAAAGTGTCAATTAAAATTTTCATTTGTTCCACATCAAAATCTTCAGGAACAGTTATGTCTACTTTTATGGTTTCAGGGAATCTCACAGAGACGCAAGAATATATTGAGAGAGAAGCTAGAGCAACAAAAAATATTTTTTTCATGTTTTAAAAATTTTATTCAAAAATACTCATTCTCAATTAAACATTTTTTTAAAAAAAGCTTACAATTAGATAAAGCTTAATAAGGATCTTCATCAAGATTAATTAGTCTTTTTATTATTCCTGTTTATGAATGCTTTTTGTTTTTTCTCTTTCTTTAGCTTCAAAAGTTTCCCTCTTTTTTTGAAGTTTATCAATTAATTCCCAAATTTTAGAACTTGTTATATTAAAGGTTTCATTTTTATCTTTTTTAAATGGGAATTTAAATGCTTTTAATTTGTCATGCATGTGTTTTTCAAGCTCAATAAAATACTCAGTTTCTTTAGTGTAAAGCATTTCATATCTCTCCCTGACAGAAGCAACATTTCCTTCAGAAATTCTTGTTTTGGAATCTCGGGTAGTCATACCACATTTAATCCAACCTCTTTTTAATTCAGATTCTGTTGATGCTAAATAAACACTCCCTATTTCTTTACTTGACATTGATAGTTTTTATTACTTGAAACAACTTTCATAAAAGTATGGAAATATGTTTGGGATCAAAACTATATTCTAAACAAAGACTACATCCCTATCGGAGTAATAATTATCTGTCTGAGGTGAGTAATAAGTGAGTAATTGAAAAATAAAAAAGGCTCACTTTACGTGAACCCTTATTATACTTGGTGGAGAAGATGGGACTCGAACCCACGACCTCTTGACTGCCAGTCAAGCGCTCTAGCCAGCTGAGCTACATCCCCATATGGACATGATTAATGCTTTAAGCACCTATGAAATTTGGCTAAAATTCCATTTAGGCAGTAGCTAACGCATCTCTTAGAAATACTCTACATTAGATTATTTAATTACTACTTAATATACTTACATTAGAGTATAAAACTAATGATTTAACTATAAAAAATAAAGGGTTTTTGTTTTCATTGTGAAATAAAGTTTTCAAAAAATAAAATAGATTTATTGTGAATCAAATAGCAAGAAATAGTCTGAATATGAGTAAAAATCAAAGATTACTTTTTATTTTCACTGATCACTTTAATAACAGCATAGACAACTAAACAGAGTAAAAGAAAAAGTGGCAACCCCAGTTGTATAAAATTTTCCCACCAAAAACCCATTTTTATTAAGTGTGACATTTTACTAAAGTAATCAATTATTTAAGAGCTAAAAAACCCTATTTTTTAACCTTTCACCTTTAACGCTGCAAGAGTAATGGGTTAATCAAATAGTTCGCTTTTTGGACTTTTGATATATATGTATTTAAAATTAGTAATCATTAATTATTATATTCGTTATTCTAACAATCATAAATCAATTAAAATGAAAAAAACACTATTAATATCTTTTCTGCTATTATTTATCAATGTAATTTCTGCACAACAAGATCTCGCATTACTAGGCTACAGAAACATTCCTCAAGAAGAAATGAAGACTTTTATTCAAAATGAAGCCATTTACTGGAGTAAAGTGGCAGCAGTATTAAAAGGAAAAAATCAAATTACGGGATGGGCCATTCACGCTAAAGTAGGTGGAGGTAGAGCCTCAGAAGCAAATATAATGACTCGTGTTGCACCTGGAACCTGGGAGAACTATGAAAATTTAGGGAAAAATTATGCTGCAGCAGAGAAACAAGTAAGAGAGGAAATGGATCCTGCGTTATGGGCATTACTAGAAGATGATTTAAAGCAGGACAAATACAATGTTGCAAGCCTTTTAGTTCAAAATGCTTCAAAAGGAGTATGGGCTAAAAATTCGAATTGGAATTATGTAGTTCAAAATTTTGTTAAAGCGACTAATCCTGTAAATTACCTCGCTGAGGAAGAAAGAATTATGGCCCCTTTTTTTAAGAAAATGATTAAACAAGGAGGAACAAAAATGAAAGGATGGACAACTGTAACAGTTCTCTCTCCCACGGGATATGATTATTCATTCAACGTATTCACAGTTGACTTTTATGAAAACCTAAGCGATGTGTTTAATCCTTTTACATCAGACTCAGTGGAATGGCCAAGTGAAATGGCAAGTCTAGGTGAAATGAAGACACCCGGATTCTGGAAAAGAGTTGTTTGGAAAAGAGCCATGTATTTGGATGACAATAACAATCTAGTAGATAATAGATAAAACTCCATAACCCTCCCTAGTGGAGGGTTTTTTGAATCCCAAAATCTTTTTAAACTCAACATATATTCTTCTTAAAATTATTTAACTTCATCTAACCGATAACGAAATCGTAAAGAATGAAAAGTAAAGTGCTTTTAAAGGGATTATTAAGTTTAAGCGTTATTTTTTTATTGGGTTGTACTCAAGTCAATAAAACACCAAAAGCGATCCAATCAATCCCAGAAGGAATGGTATTAATTCCAGCAGGAATATATACTATGGGAGGGCGCTCTTCCCAAGCCTACCCAGATGAGTTTCCCAAACATCCAGTTACAGTTTCTGCTTTTTATATGGATAAACACGAGGTGACTAACCAAGAATTTTATGACTTTGTAGAAGCGACAAATTATAAAACGATAGCCGAACGCGATATTGATTGGGATGAAATGAAAAAGACACTACCCCCAGGAGTTGCAAAACCAGATGATAGTTTACTCAGAGCAGGATCATTGGTTTTTAAAGCAACAAAAGGGCCAGTAAATTTGCAAGATTATTCCCAATGGTGGCAATGGAAAACAGGGGCAAATTGGAAGCATCCTGAAGGTCCAGAAAGCAACATAGAAAATAGAATGAACCACCCCGTAGTTCATATCGCTTGGGATGATGCAAAAGCATATGCAGATTGGGCCAATAAAAGATTACCCACTGAAGCCGAATGGGAATGGGCAGCTCAAGGTGGAAATTCAGAAAACATCTATCCTTGGGGAAACACTTCAATTGAGGAAGCCCACATCAAAGCAAATTTTTGGCAAGGCGTCTTTCCATACAACAATCGAGAATCAGATGGATATTCAAGTACTGCACCTATTTTGACTTATCCGGAAAACGGATATGGTCTCTATGATATGGCAGGAAATGTATGGGAGTGGTGTGAAGATAAATACGATTATAACGCATATCAAAAAGAATTAGTGAAAGGAACCATCCAAAATCCGGAAGGGTCAAAAGTATATTATGACACTGGAGAACAATTAGCACCTAAACATGTAATGCGAGGCGGTTCTTTTTTATGTAACGACTCTTATTGTAGTGGGTATAGAGTATCTAGAAGAATGAGTTCCAGTAGAGATTCTAGTTTTAATCATACTGGCTTTCGTTGTGTTCAAGATTTATAAACTAGAAATACATTCTATAATACTCGAATATTAATTAAAATTTTCATCAACAGGAACGCTTCCAATAGAACTTCCTTCTACCGTAAAAGCTGTATTGGAACAAAAGGAAGATCTTCCATACGATTCAGAAAATCCTTTATTTGAATTTGGTAATGGATTACAATATGCTAAAATTAATGAGTAGCTTTATCACTATTTAATTTAATAACTATTCTTATGAAAAAAGAAATAATATACCTTGTTTTGGCCAGTCTTTGTTTGGTTATTATAGGTTGCTCTGCAACAAAGAGTTCCGCTTCAGAAAAGAAAGAAGCTGTGGCCCAAAAAAAAGAGGTTAATTCAAATGTCAATTTAATTGATCGTTTAAGACGCTACTCAGGTCTTTCTATTCGAGGAGACGGTCAAAATGCACAGATTTTCTTGAGAGGAATTTCCAGTATTAATAATCCAAGAGAAGTTTTATTCATCATTAATGGAGCTCAAGTAGGGAATTTTTCCAGGGCGGCTTCTCAGCTAAATCCACAGGAAATCAAACGTATCGAAGTATTAAAAAACCCCTCTGATATCGCATCATACGGATTTATGGGTTCGGGGGGAGTTGTACTGATTACTACAGAATAATTTTCCTTTTAAAAAGAACGTCAATTCCTTTAAAAATTAACTTGATTGTTTACTTTTAAAGTAAGACAACCGTAGTATATGATTGTCTTAAGGTTGAAAATGTCAGGACTATAGGAGTAGTTACTTTCATTTTTTGTAAAGTAATTGAGAGATATTTTCTCTATGAATATTAAGATGAAAAACGACTAGGATGCTAAGTTATTGGGAAAAATCGGAAATGTTAGAGTACGATCTAATTGTTATTGGCGGTGGAATTACAGGAATGTTTTGTGCCCTTTGCTATCGTGAACTTTACCCAAAAGCCCGAATTGCTGTTTTAGAACGCGGATTGTTTCCTTCTGGTGCTAGTACAAAGAATGCAGGTTTTGCTTGCTTTGGTTCTCTTACAGAACTGATGGACGATTCCTCTAATATGGATCAAGAGTCCATGCTTAATATTCTAGAGCTAAGAGTTAAAGGACTTGCCCTGCTTCGCAAAACATTGGGCGATAAAATTATGGATTACAAAGCGCATGGAGGCTATGAATTGTTCTTTGAAAAACAGCCCAAAGCACTGGATATGATCTCTCATTTCAATGCCTTACTTCAACCGCTTTTTAAGGCGGATGTTTATCGCACTTCACCTTCCAAAATAAAAGCATTTGGATTTGATAATCGAAAGGTGACGCATTTAATTGAAAATGCTTTTGAAGCTCAAATCAATACGGGTAAAATGATACAAGGGCTTCGCTCTAAATTGAATCAAAAAGATATATTTTTCTTTTCCAATACAGAAGTAACGCAGTTGGATACAGATCAAAAAAAAGTTGTCACAAAAAGCAATGGAGAAAACCTCTCGTTTCGATTTAAAAAACTAGCCCTTTGTAATAATGCTTTTGTGAAACAATTTTTTAACGATTTAGAAGTAGATCCTGGAAGAGGCTTGGTTTTAGTAACAACACCCATTAACAATTTGAAAATCAAAGGCTCTTTTCACTATGAGGAAGGGTATTATTATTTTAGAAATTTTGAAAATAGAATTATTTTGGGAGGCGGAAGAAACCTTGATGTCAAGACCGAAACCACTACTGATTTTGGTATCAATGCACTCATTAAAGAAAAGCTACTTTATGATTTAAAATCTTTTATTCACCCAAATTCTCCAGTAGAGATTGAAGGGGAATGGTCTGGGATAATGGCTTTTGGAAAAAACAAAATACCCTTAGTCGAAAAGCGCGGAGACCATCTGGCTTTAGGGGTTAGATTAGGAGGAATGGGAATTGCAATAGGGAGTGTCATAGGGAAACAAACTGCTGAACTATTAAAGGACTGAATCGCGGTTTAATCCTTTTTTTGACTAGGATTAGTTTTACTACATTTATACTATGAAAAAATTATTTTACTATTTTGGTTTTTCTTATCTAAAACCCAAGCAGTATTGGCCATTGAGAATTGTCATTCTTCTTTATTTTTTAATCATTTATTCAGGATTGATTTATGATCTTACAACGGAGAAAGTCAAATACTATTCTACTACGAGCGGATATCTAAACATTCTTTTTCAGGACAGTACGTTTTATTATATCTATATCATTCCATTAATTGTCATTTTTGTTGGATCTTATCTCTGGGAATTTTTTCTGACAGTAGACAAGAAAACCTCAGAGAATAAATAAAAAAAACCGCCTTGAAAAAGGCGGTTTTACAAACAAATTGAATTAACTAACTACTAAACTTTAAGAATTCTATTAGAGGGTAACTAAGCCTCAAGAATCATATCTTATTTAAGCTGAAAAAGTTCAAGAAAAACATGTTTTCTTTAAATTTTATACAAAGATAAGTTCAAAACGTTAAATATTATTTTACAAAAACATCAAAAAGTGCATTTTTGCTGAGAATTTAATAAACAATATTGTGATTTATGAAATTACTAACAAAAAGACCCTTAAAATTTGAAGTATTTAATTTAATCCGGTGATTGTGTTGATTAATCCTCACTATTTAATGAGATTTTTAGTTCTAAAAGATGGGAATTTGATTTACGAGTAAGAATGCTTAAGTTTGAGTTTGTCAAAGTAAAAATTATGAAAAAAGCGTTTCAACTGTTGGTTATAGTGTTCTTTTTTTCTTGTAACCATCAAGAAAAAAATGCTTCACCCAATATCATTTTTATATTGACAGATGATCAAGGATATGGAGATTTAGGAGTATACGGAGCAAAAGATATTCAAACGCCTCATCTTGATCAATTGGCCGCAGACGGAGCAAGGTTTACCTCATATTATGCAACTCAGCCTGTTTGTTCGGCATCTAGAGCTTCAATTTTAACGGGTTGTTATCCCGACCGAATAGGAATTCATAACGCATATAGCCCTGGATCCAAGCTTGGACTCAATCCAGAAGAAACTACCCTTCCAGAATTATTAAAAGCCAAGGGATATGCAACAGGGATTTTTGGTAAATGGCACTTGGGTGATGCTCCTGAATTTCAGCCCAGAAAGCACGGTTTTGACGAGTACTATGGTATTTTATATTCTAATGATATGTGGCCGCAACATCCTCAACAAGGAGAGTGGTTTAATTTCCCAGATATTTATTTATATGAAAATGAAACTCCGCTTAAAGCACTGAAGGATCAAACTTTTTTAACCGCAGCCCTTACAGATAAGGCCATTGATTTTATAAGACGAAATAAAGAGAATCCATTTTTTGTTTATCTCCCACATCCTCAACCCCATGTCCCTTTATTTACTGCAGATAGTTTAAAAGGAACTCAAAAGAGAGGGCTTTACGGAGATGTTATTCATGAAATAGATGCTTCAGTAGGTCGAATATTGACCACTCTTGAAGAAGAAGGTTTGAAGGAAAACACCATAGTGGTTTTTACTTCAGATAATGGTCCTTGGTTATCTTATGGAGGTCATTCAGGGTCAGCTGGGATTTTTCGAGAGGGGAAAGGAACAAATTGGGAAGGTGGTCATCGTGTACCGAGTATCATTCGTTTTCCGAACAAGATTTCACCCAATACACTTATTGAAGCACCTGCAATGGGTATTGATTGGTTGCCTACACTTGCAGGATTCGCTCAAACGGATCTGCCTGAAAAGAAAATTGACGGGGCCTCTTTGATTCCCTTATTGACCGGACAGAGTACTAATTCTCCACACGAAAATTTTTTCTTTTATTATCGAACAAACGAGTTACATGCAGTACGTCATCATGATTGGAAATTATACGTTCCACATACCTATCGTTCACTCAATGGAAGAAGTGGGACCAATGATGGATTTCCCGTTCCCTATGATATGAACGAAATAGAATCAGCAGCTCTTTTTAATCTTTCTACTGATCCAAAAGAGGAAACGGATGTTGCGACTCAATATCCAGAGATGGTAAAGAAAATTACCAAAATAGCCGATTCTGTTCGCCTCGTTTTGGGGGATCAATTAAAGGGGATTAAAGGGAGGGAAGTACGCCAAGTAGGACGTGTTTTAAATTAATTTTTCTTCCTTGCCCAAGGACCGTGTTGGAGTGTTTTATCATTTGAATCTGTTCTGAGAAATCCATGAGCACCAAAATAGTCTCGTTGTGCTTGTATCAAATTCGCACTACTTTGTTTTTGAGTAATGGACATGAAATACTGCCAGGCTGCACTAATGCAATTTAAAGGGATCCGCAGTTTTATTCCTTTTTCTAGTAACTGTTCCCAAGCCACTATATCAGTATTTATTTGATCAATAAAAGGCTCCATTTCTAAAATTGAAGATTTGGATTTGAAATGATCAATCAAAGAAAACATGAGATTCGATTTTATGATACAACCTTCAGACCATAATAAAGCAATAGTCGACAAGTTAATATTCCATCCATAGAGTTGAGCAGCTTCACGAATCATTTCAAATCCTTGATGATGATTGATTAGTCTGCATAGATCGTAGGTTTTTTTAAGTCCTTCTAAAGAGATTTCTTGATGTCTCTGCTGTTTTGGAAATGTTTTGGCGTTTTGTTCTCGAATTCCTTTATTTGAAGAGGTAAATCGACTGTGAAGTGCCGCAGCCATTAAGCTGTTGGCAGTGCCTAATTTTGCCCCAGTAGCTGTTGCCCAGGCTCCTGTTCCTTTGTTTGAAGCTTCATCTCTTATCAATTCAATAAAAGGGTTCTCGTTTTCGCTAAAGCCTAAAAGCGCATGTGTAATTTCTAAAAGATAGCTCTTACTTGAAGTTTTAAGCCATTCTCCCAGCATATTTTGAAGCGTATTAATGTCCTGATTTGGATCTGATATTACAAATTCATAAACTTCAGCAAGTAATTGCATTTCAGCATATTCGATCCCATTGTGAACCATCTTTATGAAGTGTCCCGCACCTCCCGATCCAAGATATGCACAACAAGGAGCACCCTTTTCGTTTTTAGCAGCAATCATTTCCAGTTCTTTTGCTACAAGTGGGTAAGCTTTCTCTGCTCCTCCTAACATGAGTGAAGGCCCGGTTAATGCACCTTCTTCTCCGCCAGAAACCCCCATTCCTAAGAAATGAATTCCTGCAGCTTCTAGTTTATCTGCTCTTTTTTGTGTGTCTTCAAAATGAGAATTTCCCCCTTCAATAATAATATCTCCTTTCTCCAGTAGTGGTGTCAATTGATCAATTACAGAATCTGTTGCTGCCCCAGCTGTCAACATGAGGAGTATTTTCCTTGGAGATTGAAGTGCATTGACAAATAGAGATAAGTCTTCAAAGGGAAGCGCTCCCTTTAGTTCAGGGTACTTGTTACAATGTTTTTCTGCGATTTTTTCCTCTTTTCCCTCAAGCCGTCTATTAAATAGTGCCAGAGAAATCCCTTTTTGAGCAAAATTTCTGCTTAAACTTGTTCCCATTACTCCCAAGCCAATTACGCCCCAATTTGGTTTATGCATCATCTAGGTTTGATTTTATTTGTTGGATTAGTTCATTTAGTTCAGACGTAGCATCCAGATGTAGTCCTTTTTTAGGGATCTCTAGTGTATCAAGTTGACTTTCAAGTAGCGAAAGTGGCATAAAATGAGAACGGCTCTCCATCCGATGTTTGAGGGTCTCCAAGCTACAATCTAGATAGACCCATAGCAATTCATCTGTAGTTATATTCTGGCTTAAAATATCCCGATAACTTTCTTTTAACGCAGAACAGGCCAGAACAGCTCCCATGTCTTTTGTTTTGATTAATTGTTTGTTAAGTTCAAGCAGCCAGGGTGCCCTATCTTTATCATTGAGAGGAATTCCACTTTTCATTTTGTCAATGTTGGCAGTAGAATGAAAGGCGTCACCCTCTAAAAATGGAAGGCCTAAGGAAATGGCTAATGCCTTGCCCAAAGTGGTTTTTCCAGAGCCACTGACTCCCATTATTATGATTGATTTTGACACCCTCCAAAGGTATGAAAAACAGCCTTTAATTTTTTAATCTATATTTCTTTACTCTAAGAATTTGTCTCAGAAGACCAATAGTAATTACTTACTCATAAATTATAACTCAGCTAGTATTTAACAATATTGAATAAGTGTCAGCGATGACTTATAAGTAAATACTTACTTATCATTAAATCATTATTCTAAATAATCCCAAGCTAATGTTTTCTTTTCTTGAGCTGCGAGACGCGCAAGGCTTAAAATTTTGGAAACAATAAGGTTGTTTTCAATGCTATAAAGTGAATTTTTTGAGATTGTTTTCTTTTCATGGACAACTTCATAAAGCAATCGAAATGGATCTTTTTGTGAGGGTTCAATGGATTTGGGGGTATGAGAGTGTTCCCCTTCAGATTCTTTCTCCATGAGTTTCATTTTAGTTCCATTCAAACAATTTATATACCCATGCGCACCATACAATTGCATATCTTTCCTATTGTGGGACCAATTCCATGAAGCTTGAATGACTACCTGCTGTTTTTCATATTCCAAAACTATGGTTGTATCATCATCTACTTTTGGATAGAGATCAGGTTTAGTTTGTTTGGTGATACAACTAACAGTAAGAGGCGTCTGTCCGTCAAGAAGCCAGGTACTGATATTCGCTCCGTAACAACCAAAATCAGTTAAGGCTCCTCCTCCATTTAAGACGGGATCAGTAAGCCATTCCAAAAACTCGGGAGAGCAACCTATTTCTTTTGGGCCAGGATGCCCTGTATTGAAAACAAGTTTATTGAGGGTTCCAATTCGATTTTGTGATACTAACCTTTTCGCTTCATAGATACTTTCATACCACGAAGTTTCGTAATTAATTAAAATAGGGACATTGTGTTTTTTTGAGAGTGCTGCCATTTCCATTGCATCCTCATAGGTTGTTGCCATGGGTTTTTCTACCATGATTGGGATTTTTTTTGGTGCAAAAAAAGCGACAACCTCTAGGTGGTTTTTTGTAGCATTAAAAGCAGAGACAGCTTCTGGATTTGCTTTGTTATATAAGTCTTCATAGCTTGTAAAAAACAAAGAGTCATGAAGCTTATATCGTTTTTGATAACGAGCTATGGCTTTTGCATTAGTTTCAACGATTCCTACTATAGAAACGTCTTTTTTTGTTCTGTTAAAAATCCAACTTACGTGATCATGAACCAATCCAATTATCCCTAAACGTAACGTTTTGTCTGATTTATCTTCAACCTGGGCGATGCTTTTGTTAGGTAAAAACAAACAAAAGAGTATCATAAGAACAAAGAATGTACTAGTGTAGAGGAATTGTGCTTTCATAATTTTAGTAAATTGAACTTCAATTTAATCTATTTTCTCTTTACAGATACATTATGCAAAAATTAAGCGTTTTATTTTTCTTTATTTTCTCAACTGTTTTGTTGAATGCTCAAACTGCTCCCAAAAAAATCGTAGCTATTTTTGCTCACCCAGATGATGAGCAATCCATTGCACCTATTTTAGTCAAATATGCTGAGGAAGGCGTTGAGATTACCTTGGTGATTGCAACCGATGGACGATTAGGGGTTAACCAATACAATGATTATGTAGCGGGGGATGAATTGGCTGCACGACGGAGAAATGAAATGCAATGTGCCGCAGAAACATTAGGTGTTGATTTGATACATTTAGACTATCATGATCAATTAAAAGCTGCGGAAGGTTTTGATGGTCATATTCCCCATGTTCAACAATTGATTCTTGATTTGAAAAAGATTGTTACTGAGATTGAACCAGACGCCTTAATTACTTGGGGTCCTGATGGTGTGACAACACACATGGATCATCGCTTGGTTGGGGCTTCTGTCACTCAAGTATTTGTATCTCAAAAATGGAATAAACCCATGGACTTATTCTATTTTGGAGTGCCTTCAGATTTTTTACCCGACCAGAAGGCGAGAACACTAAGAGGTCAAGATCGTAGTTATTTAACCACACAAATTTCGTTTACCGAAGCGCATTTTGATCAAGCTTATCGTGCGTTATTATGTCATGAAAGTCAATATCCAGCTTCAGTTGTTGCTACTATTAAGAAAGAACGTGCACAAATGGGGTCAACCCTCTTTTTAAGAAAGTTTCAAGTACCAAAAACCATACAAAAGTCTCTTTTCTAAAGTGCGATTATAAGTTCTGTGGAAGGAAAGGCGGGTTTATTTTTTAGAATGGTGTTAAGACTTACTTTTGTGTTCCAAAGAAACACCTTCTTTAAGGAGGGAATTGATTTGAGAATCTCAAAAACATCATGATTCACTAATGTACTATGAAGATTTAGTATTTCCAGATGTGATAGCGTATTTAATGGAGCCAAATCATTGGTTCTAATGGAATTTTGTTGAAGATTTAATCGAGTTAAGTTCTCCAATTTAGCGATGGTTTTAAGATCTGAATTGGTTATTTTACAATTACTTAGATTAAGCCAAGTAATATATGGTGCATAAGTTTCCATGAGTTTAAGTGCTTGTTGAGACAGTTTTTCTCCTTGGTATCGTAAATCCAATAAGGGATTGTTTTGTGAAAGCGTTCTCAAACTAAAATTAGCTTTTTCTAGGGCGATAACAGCCGAAGGGGGCAAAGGATCCAGCTTTACTTTTTCTACCCATGGCTTTTCTCGGGTGTCCAAACCATATTGTTTTAAAAGTAGCGTTTGTATTTCTGGAGTAATAGAGAATTCATTTAAAGAATCTGTGTAGTTAGCCCCTTCTTGAATCCACCATTGCACCAATTGAATTTCATGATAAGAAAACGGGATTCCAGTAGGAGGCATAAATTTTTCATTGTCTTGTGAAAAACTTATCCTTTTAAAGATTAAACTTTTACTCGGATTTTTACTTACAAAAGCAGCTCCACTTCTCCCTCCTTTTTTAATACTTTCAATAGTACTGAGATTGAGGCCACCACGAGAAATGTTATTATTATGACAAGCAACGCATTTTTCATTTAATAAAGGTTGGACAAAATCTTTAAATACCACTATAGAATCTAAGGTATACTCTTCGAATAATTTATTTTTATATTCTTGTTTGGATGTAATAAAATCTGGAGTATGCTTTGTTAAATAATCAGAACCATGAGTTAGACTTCCTCCCAAGTGACCAACTAAAATCAGTAAAAAAAGAACAATGAGATTGTTAATTCTGATAAAAAAGGAAGGCATGCTAATTTGTTTAATTCGCAATACCCAACCAAGACAACTAAAAAACACCAAGAGGATTCCTGTGTATTGATGCGGAGTTAGATCAGCATCAATATAATATCCGTTTTGGGCCAATAACCATCCCATTAAGGCTGAAAAAAAGGAACTTATAAAAGCAAGGAACCAGATAATTTTAAGGAAATTAAAGCGAGTCCCTTTATCTTTAAACCATTTTAGGTCGAAAAGGAGGGCCAAAAGAATAAACCCAATGGGTAAATGAACTAATAAAGGATGTAATCTTCCAAAAAACGCTGCTAAATCTAGTCCTATCATTAAATACGTTTTAGTTTAAGTGGATACGTTTTTCCTGAATTCCATTGGGGTACATAGATATTTTCATCATCATCAATACAAACATCGTGGGGATTTAAAAATGTTTTTTGGTCATATGCGGGCGATTGAAATCCTTCTTTAGTATAATTGGGTATGCTTCCTCCAGGTAGAGATACCACTTTATTATCTTCATTTAAAACAGCAAGCATTCCATCATAAGTTCCCCAGTCTTTGGTTACAATTACAGCAAAATAGAGAATATTATTTTTCAATACAGGCCTACATATGTAACATCCTGGTAGAGAAATAGTTTCTAAATATTTTCCGTCTAGAGTGAAACGCTTAAAGCTATTTTTAGAACGAGAAGTGATCAAAAGAGTAGGTGATTTCCCCCCTCGTGTATCTAGAGTGATTCCATGGCAACAATCAAAATGATGTGCCTCGGTTCCTTTTCCTCCAAAATGGCGAATATAGTTTCCTTTTGCATCATATTGAATAATATAATCCAATCCATAACCGTCGGCAATATAAATATCTCCATTAGGAGCTACAGCTGTTTCAGTGGGTTTGAATTGTTTCTTAGAGGTGTACGCCTCTACTTCTTTTGGCATTGAAAATTCTAGAAGTTTATCTCCTCTTAAAGTTGTTTTGCAGACTTTGTGTGAGTCTGGATCTGTGATAAATAGAAATTCTTCCTCTCCTTCTTCAACCAATGTTAATCCATGTGCTCCCGGGTAGTCAGTTCCCCAAGCGTCTAAAACTTTCCCAGATCGATCATAAATTAAAATATTATTTTTAGGATGGGTAGTGGTCATCAAAAGTCTTTTGTTTTTGTCCATTACCATTTCATGACAATCATTTACGGGGAATTGAGAAGGGTCCTGCACCCCCCATTTTTTATCAACTCTATAGGTAAAATCTCCATGTCCTACAATTGGATTTTGTTCAAAAGCACGTTTAGTGATGGTGAAAATACTTTCAAAAGGGGCAACTGTAATTCCAGCAGCAATCCCTGTTTTTTTGATAAAATTTCTTCTGCTTTTTTTCATAATTGATTTTGGGTATTTGGTTTAGAGACGATATAAAAATGATTAAGCTAAAATATCTTTAACGACCTTTCCGTGAACATCGGTAAGTCGGAAACGACGGCCTTGAAATTTAAAAGTAAACTGTTCGTGATCAATACCCATAAGGTGCATTAAAGTTGCTTGAAAATCATGAACATGGACAGGGTTTTCAATGATATTGTACCCAAATTCATCTGTTTGCCCATAGGTTATACCTTTCTTAATTCCTGCTCCGGCCATGAATATTGTGAAGCATGCTGGGTGATGGTCTCTTGCATAATTAGTTTCGGTGAGTTGTCCTTGAGAGTAATTTGTACGACCAAATTCTCCACCCCATATCACAAGGGTGTCCTCTAAAAGACCTCGTTGTTTAAGATCTTTTATCAGAGCTGCAGTGGGTTGGTCTGTTTCTTTACATTGAGTTTTAATATTTTTAGGGAGATCGCCATGATGATCCCATCCTTGATGGTAAAGTTGGACAAACTTTACATCTTTTTCAATAAGACGTCTTGCCAGAAGACAATTGGCTGCAAAAGTTCCAGGTTTTCTACTATCCTCTCCATACATTTCGAAAATTGAGTCTGGCTCTTTGGAAAGATCCATTACATCTGGGACAGAAGTTTGCATTCTGAAGGCCATTTCATACTGACTGATACGAGATAGAATTTCAGGATCACCTATGTCAGCGTGTTTATTTTGTTGCATTTTGGATAAATAATCAAGCTGCTCTTCTCTCAATTGCTTGGTTACTCCAGGTGGATTATCTAAATAAAGAACAGGATTTTTTCCAGATCGGAATTGCACACCTTGATGTTGCGAAGGGAGAAATCCATTCCCCCATGAACGGGAGTAGAGTGGCTGACCGTATTTATCTTTAGTAATCAAAACCACAAAACCCGGGAGGTTTTTATTGTCAGTACCTAAACCATAACTCAACCAGGAGCCAATGGAGGGTCGTCCAGGAAGTTGAGAACCTGTTTGTAATAAACTTACAGCAGGGTCATGATTAATGGCATCAGTTTGCATGGATTTAATAAAGCACAATTCATCGGAGATTTTACTTATATGCGGCATTAAGTCACTTATCCATGCGCCACTATTTCCATGTTGGTTAAAATTAAATAGACTTCCTGCCAAGGGGAAAGAGTTTTGTCCAGCGGTCATACCGGTCAAGCGTTGCTCCCCAAACACACTTGCAGGAAGCTCTTGTCCTTGCATTTTGTTTAGCAAGGGCTTGTAGTCAAATAAATCTAGCTGTGAAGGAGCTCCACTTTGAAAAAGATAGATGACACGCTTTACTTTTGGAACAAAATGCGGTAATCTTAGGTCTAACGAATTAGAATTTTGTAGCCTATTTGAAGCATATAAATTTTCAGAGTTTAGCATATTGGCCAAACTTAATCCACCCAATCCCAAGGTGGTTTTGGTTAAAAAGTCTCTTCTAGAGTAGTCCGAATTGTCGTGGTCGTGATTGCAATTCATGTGTTAATATTTATAATAGGATTCATTTAGATTCAGTAAAGTATTGGCAACTATTGTCATAGCAGCTACTCTATCCGCACCAGTCAAACGATTGTATTTTGACTGTCCAACGTTCAATACCTTATAGGCTTCTGAACGATTTTTTTTGTAAAAACGCAATTGGTTTTGGTAGAGTTCATCCAACAATTCAATTTCATTCTCTTTGGGAAACCTTGAAGTTGCTAAACGAAAACCATATGTAATATGATCTTTTATCCCTCCATTAGATTCAGAAAAAATACGTTCTGCAAAAACTCGGGAAGCCTCAAAAAATTGAACATCATTTAACAACACTAAAGATTGCAAAGGAGAAGAAGTGTTTTCTCTTTTGATCGTACAAATTTCTCTTGCTGTAGCGTCAAAAGTAATGAGTGAGGGTGGTGGAGATCCCCTTTTAATAAAGGTATAAATTCCTCTTCGGTATAAATCCTCTCCTTCTGATTCCTCATACTCCAAAAGACGAATGGAAAAGGTATTTTTCTCTTTCCAAAGACCTTCGGGTTGATAGGGTTTAACACTTGGCCCCCCTACTTTTTTTGACAATAAACCACTTATAGCTAAAGCATTATTTCGAATCATTTCTGCAGCTAAGCGATGACTATTTCCACGGGCTAATAAGATATTATTTGGGTCAATTGTGTTTTTTTGATCACCAAAAAGCGCACGCTGTTTGTAGGTTTCTGAGGTTACCATTTGTTTGATAAGACGTCGAATATCCCACTTATTTTCTCTAAAATCTACTGCGAGCCAATCCAGTAATTCCGGATGTGACGGAAGTGCTCCTTGTACACCAAAATCAGTAGGAGTGGAGACTAATCCATTACCAAAAATCATTTGCCAATAGCGATTTACTGCAACACGAGCGGTGAGTGGATTCTCTTTTTGAAAAAGCCATTGAGCTAGACCAAGTCTGTTTTTAGGAAGTGTTTTATCCATTGTGGGAAGTGCCTCAGGAGTCGCGGAAGGGACCTCTTGACTTGGTTCATTATAGTTTCCTCTATTGTATAAATAGGTTGTTCTGGCTTGGTCTAATTCCTCCATCACCATTACTTCTAGTACAGGTTCTATTTCTTTTCTCCATGCATTTAAATTTTCTTTTAAGTCTTTTTGAACTGAAGTATATTTTGGATGATTTTGTATCCAATGATTTTTCGCTAAGGTTTCGTTGATGGGGGTAATTTTGTTACTGTATTGGTCAAAAATCACCTTCAATTCAAGGGGAGAAATAGCCTTACTAAATATTTTTAAATCATCCATTTTTCCCATAAACAAGCCATTGTCTCCAGTGGATCCTTCATAGGTTTTACCAATCAAAATAGCACGTTCCTCAATCGTCATTCCACTTGCAGAGACTGGTTTTATCGACTTGGATAAATTATTAATTAAGGGCTCTAACATGAAGGGTTTTCCATTTTTATAAAAAGTAACTCCTTTTGCTTTTCCAGTTCCATTGTATGAAAATGCCAAATGATTCCACTCCTCTACCTTGATACTATCTTTAGAGCGTAGATGGATCATATTTCCTGGGGACATGTTAATTAAGCGTAGGTTGAGGTGATTAGTGTCATCTAAATAAAAATCCCAGCCTCGCCACCAGTTATTTTTATCACCGGTTGTTCCCAAAATAAATTGTCTAGACTTTTCTTTTCTTTGTCGAGTTTGTGTCCAAATTGCAACCGAAAAAGGGTCGGTCCATTCAAAATTTGAAATTTCTTTATTGATTGAAAAACGATCATAGTCACTTTCAAATGCAAAAGCCTCTCCTTTTATGCCTTTTACAACTTTGGGTGCTTTGTTCGCTTTTACATTTCTATTTTTATCTGCAATATAGTATTCAGAGCGAACTTGAGAAAGATTGTCAAAGGGGTAATGGCCCAGTAAATATTGATTTATTTCGGTGGATTTTGGGAGTTCATCTATGTATTCATATACCTCAGCAAGCTCTTTCTCGGTCAGCTGCATTTTAGTTTGTGTTTCTTGAATTAGGGTTTGTAGTTTTTGTAATTGTTCTTCTTGATTCGCCGTTGGAAGGTAAAGTAAGGGTCCAAAATCGCCGTCATCTCCAGTCATTCCGAGTTCCCTTACATTATTAAAAAACCCACTAAGCTGATAATATTCTTTTTGTGAAATAGGATCAAATTTATGGTCATGACATTTTGCGCATGCAACTGTCAATCCTAAAAAAGCCGTACTAAAAGTTTCGGTTCTATCAAAGACGTAATTCAGTCGCCATTCTTCGTCTATTACTCCACCCTCTGCAGTCATAGGGGAATTCCGATTAAATGCAGTTGCTAGTTTTTGTTCTCTCGTTGCGTTAGGGAACAAATCTCCAGCAAGTTGCCAAGTCACAAATTGGTCATAAGGCATTTTTTTGTTGAACGCATCAATAACCCAATCTCTCCAGGGCCACATGGTTCTTAACCCATCGGCATGAAGACCGTGAGAATCAGCATATCGTGATACATCCAACCAATCTAGGGTGAGTCGTTCTGAAAAAGAAGGGGTCTCCATGAGTCGTTCAACCAAACGCTCATAATTTCCGGGTAAAGTATCGTTTACAAAGCTGTCAATCTCTTCCAGGCTTGGAGGTAAACCTCTGAGGTCAAAACTGAGTCTTCTAATCAATGTTTCTTTTGGTGCTTGCGGCTCAAAATTCAATTTGTTTTCCAGAAGTTTGTCATAAACAAATTGATCAATTTGATGAGCGTATTTTTGTTTTGCTGTAGCGCTTGGCTCTTCTTTTTTTGGAGGAGTAAAAGACCAATGTTTTTTCCAAATTGCCCCTTGTTCTATCCATTTTAAAATTAGGGCTTTTTCACGTGAAGATAATTTGAGATTAGATTCTGGAGGCGGCATCTGCAGCTCAGGATCAGTGCTAATAATTCGATGTGCACTTTCACTGTTGTACAAGTTTGCTTTTGAAAAGGCTCTTTTTCCACTTTCTAATTTTGAAAAAGCGAGAGTTTCTATATCCAATCTTAGCCCTGCCTTTCTTGTGTTTTCATCTGGTCCATGACATTTAAAACAACGATCAGAAAGAAGGGGTTTTATATGATAATTGAAATCCACAACTTCAGGGAGACTTTCAATCTCTTGAGTAATTTCCTCTGGAATGACCAAGCTACATTGTATAAAAAAAAAGCCAATACACAGAAAACCACCTAAAACACATATTGATTTTTTAGTTTGGTTAGCCATTAGGATGATTCTTAAATATATCTGTAAGATAAAAAATATTTTACAGACTATAATTTACAAGCTATTGATAATCAATTATTATCGAAATGTCTTTTTACAACTTAAATTGCTGCCCTTTTACTGCAATATGATATCCCTGTTGGATAACCCACTTTGAGGCTTCACTTTTTGGGTTAAGTAAAGGGTTGGTGTGATTCATATGAATAAAGTACACTTTATTTTTTAAGGCTTTTGGTGTTGAAGATAAATACGCTGCTGTTTCTTTAACAAGAGGATGTGGGATCTCTGCAATTTGACGATGATTAATTTCTTCTGCATCAAAAAAGGTTGCATCAATAAACGCATAGTCTACTTTTTTTAATTCTTGCTTTAAATTTCGTTTCCACTTTGACCATTTATTAATGTCTGGAATAAAGAGTACTGACTTTTTAGGGCCTTGAATTCGGAAACCCACGGTTTCAGAAAATTCATCTCTGTGGGGAACTCGTATGGGTGTGACGTAAATTTGATTTGAGGGAGAGATTGTTTTATTTTCTTCTAAAGCAATAAGTTTGATGTTTTTTAGGGAAACAAGCTGACTCCAAGGGCCGTTTTCACTCAAGAAGCTTTTCATCTTTGGCATTACATAGACGGGTATATTTTTCGCTCCCAAAGCTTCACGTCCCAAGTGCATAAGTCCTGTGTAGTGTCCTATGTGGGCATGTGTCAAGAAAATAACAGGAGATGTTCCATCAAGTTCTTTCCATTGTGAAATAATATCGGGAGTGGCTTCAAAAAGAATACTAGAATTCCTTTTAGGAAGAATCACTGCAATTGAGGTGACTTTTCTTTCTTTTTTTTGTTCGGCATTTAGAGAATTACAGCATAATTTTAAGCATCCAATATGAGGAGAACCACCATCTTGAACCGTCCCTAATATCTTGAGGTAGGGGATGTCTTCTTCAAATTGAGACCAAAGCATGGAGGGGAAAAGGCTTATCCCAAGGTAAAAAAGAGTAGTCTTAAAAGAACTACTAAAATGCATTTTATTTCAATTCGTTTACTGTGGTGATTTCAATCACACCTGCACGACCCAATTGCCCCCATTTGTTAGTCTCTGAAAGGGATTCATAAACTTTTACCTCTCTAATGTTTTGGAGAGCAATTACTTCTGGTGGAGAATAATATTGCTGTCCATCAACAACCCACAAGGGGTAAGCTTGGGCGTTTGAAAACGATTCAGACTGTCTTATAATTACCAGACCTCTTTGGGTATCAATTCTTGCAGAGCCTAAATGTTCTCTGATGGCCATTACTAAGTTAGGAGCATTTTCATTAATCCCCCAGGCATTTAAGCCTCTTTTGGCATAACGCGATTTTTGTTTTTCAAAAGCCTTTTGTCTTTTGAGTTCTCTCAATTCTTTTTTGGTAAGTTCTTTTGCTTCAATTTGGGATTGTCCAAAGCCAGCAACACTAAACAGTGCGAAAAATAGGACAAGGATAGGTTTTTTCATAAGTCTAAATAGTTGTATTTTGAATTATTTCCTACAAAAGTAAGTAGTTATTTTTAAAAAATAGATTTAGTGAAGATAGACAAAAACTTGTATTCTAAAAACTATTGATAAATACCTTGAAAATAGGCTATCAGTGCAAAAGATTTTTATTTATTTTGAATAAAATAATATCATGAAAAAATTCTGGAAAACAAAGTCATTCTTATTACTATTAACTTCAGTGATTATAATAAGCTGTGGCAAAGAAGACGCACTCCCCCCTGACAACCTTATTGGCGAATGGAACGTTTATTCAATTTCTAATAACACAGATCCAGTGATTATATGGGAAGATCTCAAAGCGAGCGTAGTGGCGTTAATTCCCGCCTATTCTTGTATGGAGTTTACTACCGTAGCAACAGAACAGATTGTAACCACACGTTATGTCTTTATTGATCAAAATTCTGCAGGTTGTAGAAATCCGGTTATTTCTGCTTACACTTGGAGCAAAGATTCGGAGTCTGGATTGTATAATTTTACACAAGGAAATAACATTGTCCAATATTCCATTACATTTTCAAATAATGACAACCGTATGACTTGGATTGACCAAACGAGTGGAGATATTACAATTTGGGATCGTCAAGTAGCAGCGGTTACAGTTACTGAGTAGTCAATAAAAACATTATATTTATAAGCATTAATACCATGTATATGAAAAAAACACTCACAACACTATCACTACTGTTTTTAATTGCATCCTGTGGTGCACTTAAAAATACAGCCAAAGACCCTTATGTTGGCTCTTTTGATTTCACCATTTTTGAAGTTGATAATTTTGGAGACATTCCAATTAAAATGACCCTAACCAAAGAAGGAGAGGAATATATCTCTCAAATGGAGTTTGCCGGTGATGGTCAAGCTGCAGGAGACATTGAGATTAATAGCACTAGCCTTCAAGATGGCGTTTTAACCATAGAAGCGTATACGGCTGGATACGATATTTATTTTGAATTAACCGTTGAAGGAGATGCGATTTCAGGTTCAATGATGGGCATGTTTGACGTTGAAGGAGTACGAATAAAAGAGTAAATTTCCATAAATACATTCAAACGCCTTATACTAATAAGGCGTTTTTTTTAAGACCAACTTACGATTTTTGGGACTCATCAAATAAAAACACTCAAAAAGCATCCTGACTAATTGTAGAGAGTAGTTTGTGAATATTGGGTTGGTTGTAGAGGTTTTTAATATAGGTTGTGTACAATGAAATAAACCGTTTGTTTTCTATAAGGTCTCCAAAAACAGAAGTTAATCTTAAAAAAGAAAGAGGATCTTGCTGTGTTTGTTTTGCACTTTGATGGAGTTCTTCTTTTCGATAATCAATGATTTCAAGGCGAGAATTATTTAAATCGACACCTTTGTCGCTATAATAACACCAAGCTGCCAAAACAAAACTTGCATACTTGATACTACCTCCACTTTCTAAATTTTCCAGTAAAGTAGGAAGTAAAAATTTAGGCAATTTTGCTGAACTTTCCGAACAGATTCTGCTCACTCCGTCTTTAATGTTTGGGTTAGCAAACCGTTCTTCTAAACTATTTTTGTATGCTGTTAGATCAATCCCGTCAACCTTACCAAGTAAAGGACTCACTTCTTTATCCATGAATGCTCTCATAAAAGAGGCAAATAGTGGATCTTCCATGCATGCGTTGATGGTTTGATGTCCATGAAGAGCTCCAGGAATTCCCAAAACAGAATGGCCTGAATTTAATAAGCGGATTTTCATCTTTTCATAAGGGGTAACATCTACTACAAAGTGTACGCCCAGTTTTTCAAGAGGGGGTCTTCCATTCGAAAAATTATCTTCAATTACCCATTGAATAAAAGGTTCGCATACAATGGGCCAATCGTCCTTTAAGTGGTATTCTTTTTTCAAAAAATCAATAGAAGCGTCTGGTGTAACGGGTGTTATTCTATCCACCATGGAGTTTGGGAAACACACTTCTTTTTCGATCCACTTACAAAGGGATGGATCTTGTTTTTGAGCAAAAGAGAGTAGCATCTTTCTGGTAACCTCACCATTGTGTTGAATATTGTCACAAGAGAGAATGGTGAACGAAGCCAAGCCATTATCTCTTCTTTTTCTAAGGGCAGTTGTCAAAAAACCAAAAACAGTTTTTGGGGTATTGGGGTGTAGAAGATCATGTTGAATGTCTGGGGTGTCAAAATTAAAATTTCCAGTATTCGTATCGAAATTATACCCTCCTTCAGTAATGGTTAAAGAAACAATTTTTGTGTCTGAATGTGCCATTTTATCTATGGCTAAAACTGGAGATTCATAGGCAAAAATAAAATCAGTGATAGATCCAATAATTTCAGAGGTTTCTTTTCCATCAGGATGTTGAGTGATCAGGGTGTAGAGTCCATCTTGTTGCTTTAAAACAGAAGCAATCTTTCGATCTCCTTCCCTCAACCCAATCCCACAGATTCCCCAATTTGTATTTAGTGGATCCTCCAATAACTGGTGCATATAGTAGGCCTGATGAGAGCGATGAAATCCTCCCACCCCTATGTGAACGATCCCTGTTTTGATTGATCTCCTCTCGTAATTTGGGCATGAAATATGCGTTGTAAGGGAGCTTAAGTTTTCTTGATTTAGTTGAATTAACTCCATTGATTTCATTTGTTGTTTAATGTCTTTCTTCGGTGCATTGCCCAATAGGCCGTAACAAAATAGAGGAGCGTACAAGCAAAACCAATTTGGTAAAAAAGTTCTCGATTGGAAATATAGGCTTCTTCAGTTGGACTTCCAATCAATGTTTTTAATGCTAGAAAAAAACTCAATCCAAGGGCAGCATAGGCGGTGATTTTTAAGGAAAGTGAAAAGAGGCTTGTGTCCTGTTTAGTTTCAGGCTCTTCCTCTTCTAATTTTTTGTGGTATTGTGCTACCGCTTTGTTGTAGGCTTCTTCCTTCTTCTCTCCTTCAGGATAGGCTTTATTTGCTCCCGATCTTCCCGCCAAAAAGGTATAAACCAATAGTGTAAAAAACCATGTAGGAATGAATAAATAATAGAATGACATTACATCAAGTGCATTGAGACCAAAGCCAAAAACAAGACCAAGTATCCAAGATAAAACAGCTGGAGAACTATTTTTATATTCTTGGAATTTTGACCAATAACGGGTGTAACCAATTTTAGGGAACAGTTGGTGTTCTGCAAAGACGATTGCACCAACGGGTACCACCAACAAACCGGCATAGGTCAATAAGGGTAATATTTGTGAAAACACAAAAGGAAAACAGGCTACTACCACCATGGCAATCCCTACTATAGTTGTTGTTGTTCTCCTGGATTGAGAAGAATAAACGGCTTGAGCTGCTAAACCAGCTCTATAAAGATTGGTGATAGCGGTAGTCCATCCCGCAACAATAACGATGACAAAACCAGACCAACCTAAGGCATAAAAAGCAACATCTCCTGGATCCAATTCTACGATGGATTTTCCAATGATCACTGCAGTTCCCGCTCCCATTATTCCAGCGGCAATCCAAGCAATATAATGCCCAAAAAGCATTCCTGTACTTGTTGCTAAACCATATGATTTTTTCTTGGCAAAACGTAATAACGCCATATCAATCAAACCAAAATGAGTGATAGTATTTGCAGCCCATCCAAAACCGATAACTTCTACCAATCCGATTCCAGGACTACCTTCACTATTGATTCCTGTCCAAATGGATTGATTCCCGATTTCCACAAAATCAGACCAAGCGCTGGGAAGAGTCACTCCCAAAACATCTAACGAAAGTGCGGGAAGTAGAACAATAGCCCCACAAGCAAACATCGTAAACAACCAAGGTGCACAAATTCCTGAAAAATCTGAAACTGCTTTAAAGCCGTATATAGCAACAAAGACGACAAACACACCCACCAATATAACAATCAAAACAAACCATAAGTTGGTAGGATACCAATCCAGTTGTGCAGGAATACCAAAGGCAAATCGAACTGCAGTGGAAGATACCGTTACCATTGCTGCTGAAATAACGGTGAAGATCAAAATGTTTGCCCAGTTATATAATTTAGACATAGAATCCCCAGCAATTTTATTGAGGTAGGTGTATAGACTTAGACGGGTCTCTACTGCAATTGGTGAAGTGATTAAGGTCCAACTGAGAACTGCTAAGATATTTCCAATGAGCAGACCCAAAATAATATCCATCGTTTTTGCTCCCAAGGCAACAAAGGTTGCACCAATGACAAACTCAGTAGCGGCAACATGTTCGGCAGCATATAAGCCTGCAAAATGAGTCCAACCGTGTAATTTATGTTTTGGAACAGCCAACTGTTCTTCATCTAGCTTTTCAAATTGTTGGAAATCAGTTGTTTTGTTCATTCTGGTTTTTTAAATGTCAAAAAAAGTTGAGTTAAAATGTTTTGAATTACAAAATAGTGATATAATCATCAATATAAAATTTGAGCAAATTTTTTATTGATAAAACGAAGTAATTGCAGTCTTTTGTATTTGTTCTAAAAGAAATAAGAACCATACAAAATCTACATTCCAATAGTCTTAAACAGTATAAGATTGAATCTTAGAATTTTATAAGGATGAAGGTTTTTTTCGACTTTTTAGAAATAAAAAATCCAAAGAACAAGGGCTACTTTTTTTAGAATTCCAAAAGTAAGTAAGTAGTAAAATGTTTTCTTAGAAGGGGTTTTCATTTTTGATCTTTATTTTTCATTCCTTTAATACCAGCATAGAGCATCCACAGCACCAAAGCTATGACTCCATATACCAAAAGATTACGAATAAAATATCCCATTGAGGTTGATTAAATACGTTCTTGAATTTCGATAATGAATCCAAAAACGAGACAAACTGCTAAACTTGCTAAAACGATACCGCCCACACCCATAATTTTTTATTTTAAATATATTACTTTTTTGAAAGTATCCTAGTAAAGTTTTCATTAGAATTTCTCAAATATTTTTTACTTTTAAAAGGAATTACTCAAAATTTATTTATTAAAAAACACCCATGACAAAAATAGGCAGAAGAAATTTTTTAAAGAAAACCTCTCTTTCGGCGGCTTCTTTATACATGGCAAGTAATGTAGCTTGCGCAACAGAAAAAGAAAATCAAGCCTCTGGAGGAAGCTATATGGGCGATTTTGCAGCCCCTAAATTAGACATCATTCGTATTGCACTTATTGGAGTGGGTGCTAGGGGGAGTGGTCACGCAAAACAACTGGCTAGCATTGAAGGCACAGAAATTGTTGCTATTGCTGATGTTTATGAAGATTTGGTGGACCGTTCTGTGAACAATTGTATCGCCGTTGGCAAAGGAAGACACCAAAATATTGCACGTTATTTTGGCGCTGAGGGAGAATGGAGAAAAATGTTGGCCGAGGTAAAACCCGATGCGGTTTTTATCGCAACCAACTGGAATAATCATGCGCCTATGGCTATAGAAACCATGAAACAAGGAGCGCATGCCTTCGTTGAAGTTCCCATTGCTGTTACCCTACAAGAAATGTGGGACATTGTAGATACCTCAGAGCAAACTCAGAAGCATTGTATGATGATGGAAAACGTCAACTATGGCAGGGAAGAGCTGCTCTACTTAAACTTATGTCGTCAAGGAAAAATTGGAGAAATTTTACATGCCGAGGCTGCCTATATTCATGAATTGCGTTTTCAGATGGAAGAGCAAGAGCGGGGAACAGGTTCTTGGAGAACACCACATTATGCAAAAAGAAATGGGAATTTATACCCAACCCACGGTTTAGGCCCTGTAGCTCAATACATGAATTTGGGACGAGGTGATGACCAGTTCAATACCCTAGTTTCTTTTTCAACTCCTGCAAGGGGACGACAGGCTTATGCTGAAAAGAATTATGCTCCTGATCATAAATGGAATGCATTAGATTATAAAGGAGGTGACCTAAACACTTCTATTGTTAAAACACAGTTAGGGCGCACCATTATGATTCAATGGGATGAAACTAGTCCAAGGCCATACTCACGACACAATTTAGTTCAGGGAACCAATGGAACCTTGGCAGGTTTTCCTACTCGGGTCGCTTTTGAAGGTGGTGTAGAAGGCGCCACAGATAGCCACTACCGTTGGGCACAAGGAGATCAATTAAAAGCACTTTACGAGCAATATGAACACCCAATGTACAAGCGATTAGGTGCTTTGGCAACTAAAATGGGAGGACATGGAGGAATGGATTTTATGATGTTATATCGAGCAGTAGAGTGTTTGCGAACTGGAACACCCTTAGACCAAAATGTTTATGAAGGCTGTTTGTGGAGTTCCGTAGCCCCCCTCAGTGAAGCATCTGTTGCCCAAGGAGGAATGCCCCAAAAGTTTCCTGATTTTACCAGAAAACAATGGCAAGAAACTAAGCCTTTGGCGATTGTATCTTAACACTAATGGCTTAATTTCTTTAAAGTGATTAAATCTGAAGCTTTTGCACGAATTTGTTTCTTTGGTGACCATCAAGATTACTTGAATCTTCCTGTAATCTCTGGGACAATTGATCGGAAAATCACGCTTACTGCGACGCCAAATAGTGAAGACAAATATATTTTGCATTTACTTGATTTAGATAGCGTTATTGTCATTAATATAAATGAAAATTTTAATAATATTGAAGCAGAAGACTACTTTCGTTCTTCTCTCTCTATTTTACAACAAGCGGGCCTTGTTTTTGAACAAGGATATACCGTCGAAATCACTGGAAATATCCCTGTAAATGCGGGTGTTTCGAGTTCTTCCGCCTTGGTGGTTGCTTGGATACGTTTTTTAGTTCAAGCTCAAAAAACTCCAGTTGCTGTGAGTTCCACTCAAATTGGGCAATGGGCATACGCAGCTGAGGTAGGGTTTTTTAATCAGCCAGGAGGCCTGATGGATCAATATACTATCGCTCAAGAGGGCCTATTGTATATTGATACTCAAACAGGATCAACTTCTCGACTGAAACCCCATCTAGGACAATTAGTCGTTGCTGAATCTGGTATTGCCAAAGAAACCCTGACCGTTTTACACAATGCACGGGAATATGGTCAAAAAGCGATAGAGGCTGTTCAGCAAGTGAATCCAAACTTTGAGCTTTATACAGCCGAACCCAAAGATTATGCTCTTTATCTTGATAAAGTTCCTAAAGTGTATCAAAGACATTGGTATGCTGCTGTACACAATTACCATTTAACATTAAAAGCAATGAACGCCTTACAGTCTGCTTCCACCGATTTATTCCAAATCGGAAAATGGATGAACGAACATCAGTATATTTTACAAGACTACATTCAAAACACACCCAAAGCCATGGTTTTACAAATGGAAGCCGCACGAAATGCAGGCGCTTTGGGAGCCAAAATTATTGGCTCAGGAGGAGGAGGTTGTATGCTTGCTATGGTAACTGAAAAGACAAAACAGAAAGTAATTGATGCCTTTTTATCCAATGGAGCTGTTGCTGCTTATGAAATTCAATTAACCAGTCCACTATGAAACCCATCACAAATTTATTGATTATGGCGGGTGGGGCTTCTTCACGTATGAAACGTTCTTTGGAAGATGCGCAACTGTCCGAAGCAACAAAAATCATTGCACGTTCTGTACATAAAAGTTTAATCCCTCTAGGTAAAAGTCAAAAACCTTTATTGTATTATTTGGTTCAAAATGCAGTGGAAGCGGGTTATACGGACATTTACTTAATTACGAGTCCTGAAAATGAAGCTTTTCAAGACTGGGTAGGAACAAAAAAGAGCCACAATACTTTTGCTGGAGCAGCAGTGCATTTTGTTATACAAAACACTCCAACGGGGAGAGAAAAACCCCTTGGGACTGCCGATGCTGTCCAGCAAGCCATGGAACAATACCCTGATTTGCAAACAGAATATTTAAGTATTTGTAATGGAGACAATTTTTATTCGGTAAAAGCTTTGCGCCTCTTACATAAAACGCGAGACACTCCACATGCCTTGATCAGTTATGCGAGATCGGGATTGCATTTTGACAACGAGCGTATTGCTAAATTTGCTGTTATGGATATTGATACGCAAGACTTTTTAAAGAATATTATTGAAAAGCCAGATCCTGAACTAGTAGAAAAGTACCGTGACGAAAGTGGAGAAATACGGGTGAGTATGAATGTCTTTAGTTTTAAAGGCGACTTGTTGTATCCTTATTTGAAAAATTGCCCAATCCATCCTGAACGAAATGAAAAAGAATTGCCTGAGGCAGTTCGCAGCATGACTTTGGACAAAGACCACCCCATTCGATGTTTCCCTTTAAAGGAACATTTGCCGGATTTAACCTCTGCGGATGACATCTTTTCTTTTTCAACCTTGGAATAATAGAGATTTTATTTCTTTGTCAAATGAATCTGAATTTTAAAAAAAGTAAAGTATAAGACTAATAGTTACGACATGAAAAAAGAGACTTTCCTTCTTTATATTAGTTTAATTTTCTTGACTTGTGATACAAACCTTAATCGTATTGAGAACGTCTTAAAGAATACAAATCCTAAAATTCAGCACCTAATTAAGAACGCAGCTGCGCATGAGATTCAGATTTTGCTAACCGAGATAAAGCGTGATACTCTGGGTCAGCCGCGTTTTATTGAAACGGCATATCAAGTAGATGAGGAACAATATTTTTATCCTGCAAGTACTGCCAAGCTCCCCATTGCTGCACTTACATTACAGAAAATAAAGGAGTTAAATGCCAATGGTATTTCTATTACGGCCCATACACCTTTCCAAATAAACACACCACATGGAGAAAGTTTAGTGCTTCAAGATTCAACTGAACTTGAGGGCAAACTTACCATTGCCCATTTGATTAAAAAAATCTTCTTAGTAAGTGATAATGAGGCTTATAACTATCTTTTTGATTTTTTAGGAAGAGATTATATTAACGCTGCCTTGAAAGAAAAAGGCTTAACAGATAGTCAAATTCTGCACAAATTTTTATTCAATGCAGACAATGAAAATACCTGGGAATATTTCTTTTTTGATAAAAATGGAGACACGCTTTATCACCAAAATTCCATCAAGTCCAGAGAGCAACTAAATAATTCAAATTTAAAAGGAATTCATAAAGGGAAAGGCTATCTAAAAGAGGGCGAATTAATCAATGAGCCTATGGATTTTAGCTTTAAAAATAGAATTTCAATCAAAGACTTAAATGGGATACTCAAGCGCTTGATTTTCCCTGAAATTTTTTCAAAAGAACAACAGTTTAACTTAACAGAAAGTGACTATACGTTTTTAAGATATTGGATGAGTCGGACTACGACAGAGAGTAAAATAGATGCTTACAACACAGGCGAATATTGGGATAGTTATGGAAAATTTTTGATTTATGGAGATCAAAAAGGGGCAATGCACAATGGAATTCGTATTTACAATAAAGTAGGATACGCATATGGGACACTCACGGATGTTGCTTACATACACGATTTAGAAAATGAGCTTGAATTTTTTTTGACAGCAACTATTTTAGTGAATTCAAACCAAATTTTTAATGACGATATCTATGAGTTTGAGCAGGTGGGAATTCCATTTTTAGCGGCTCTTGGACAAGAGATACTTACGGACCTTCAAACGAATAAGTAAACGGAATTACAGCAGTCCTAAGGCAACTAAGCGTTGGCGAAGAAACGCTCCAGCAGTGATGTCTTCGTGTTTTTTAGGATGAACGTCATCGATCATTTGTGGTAAACAATCCAAAGGCATATGCGGAATAGGATGCATGAAGAAGGGAAGAGAGTAGCGCGCATTTCCCCACTCTTCTTTTGGAGGATTTACAACGCGGTGAATGGTCGAGGGTAGGTGATTGTTAGTAAGGCGTGAAAGCATATCACCAATATTAATCATTAATTCATCAGGTGCGGCAACAGCGTCAATCCACTCATCTTTTCGGTTGAGAACTTGCAAGCCTCCTCCCTGTGAGCCCATAAGAAGCGTGATTAAATTGATGTCCCCATGAGCAGCAGCGCGCTCGGCATCTTGAGGCGCTTGAGAAATGGGTGGATAGTGAATCGCCCGTAAAATAGAGTTTCCCTCACGGATAAAATGATCAAAATAAAACTCATCTAACCCTAAATACAATGCAATGGCTTGAAGTA
>Ga0228626_1000110_pt1 | contig 36872 bp, 39 predicted proteins | sample 31DmetaG_FD_183028 | JGI IMG/M metagenome (GOLD analysis project Ga0228626, IMG submission 183028) | Seawater microbial communities from Monterey Bay, California, United States - 31D | ecosystem: Environmental > Aquatic > Marine > Coastal | place: USA: California | collected 2016-10-26
GGTGTCGATAATTCGATTCCACCTTCGGTAAGAATTTAAGTTAACAATAACAATAATTTAATTTGGCTCTAAACTCCAAGAAATCGCTTAAATCAAAAACACACTTTTTGCCGTGTTTCTGACTATTTTGAGAGCTGTGTGTTGGCCCCCTAAAACTGTGCCAGTATTTGTTGACCAAGGGAGTTGAGAAAAATGGCACGGAAATGGTATTCGAATGAGCAAGTGCCTCCAGTTAGCTGATTGAGTAAGGGGTGGTAAGTTCACCACGTGATTCACGTAGGAACCAAGTTAAGTTCGTCAATCCTACGCCAGCAGAAGGGAAGCCAGAAACTGACTTCGGTTTCTGAGTATCAAAATGTAATGGACTTATGTTGACTATGGGTGGGGCAAACGTGCTCCACCTTTAGTCACGCATCAATTTCAAGCAGAACCGCGCCGCTGCTCTTACTGACTGGCGCCAACTATTGAGCGCATAGATCAGCAAGCGCTTGCAATCTGATGCGAGTTCTCATCTGTCTGATAGCACCTGCCATAGCCATATTCAATTTTGCGGTTGATGTTTTTGTTTAAGCTGGTCGAAAATGTCGAAAGGGTCAACGTCTACGCCTCAAAAATTTTACCGTTTGATAAAAAAATAATCTGTGCAATAGTGATTCTGTAATTTGATCTACGGAGGATCTATGACTAACCCCATGACGCCAGGCATTGCAGCGGATCGCCTAAGCAACGAAGCGCTTGCACAAAACTTTGCAGACCTACATGTGCCGCTTGAACCGCATGAAGTACGGGTTGCTGCTGATCGCTGTTACTTTTGCTATGATGCACCCTGTGTGACCGCTTGCCCGACCGATATCGATATTCCGCTATTTATCCGTCAAATCAGTACGGATAGGTCAGAGGCTGCGGCCAAAACGATTTTTGATATGAATATTTTGGGCGGAATGTGCGCCCGTGTTTGCCCAACGGAAGTGCTCTGTGAACAAGCCTGCGTACGTGAAGTTTCAGAAGGCAAGCCTGTTGAAATTGGTCGCCTTCAACGCTACGCCACTGATACTTTGATGACAAAAAATATCCATCCTTTCAGCCGCGCGGCCTCCACCGGCAAGAACGTTGCGGTGGTCGGGGCGGGACCCGCGGGGCTATCCTGCGCCCACCGATTGGCATTAAAGGGCATCGACGTAACGATTTATGATGCGCGTCCTAAAGCAGGCGGCTTAAACGAATACGGGATTGCCGCCTATAAATCTACATATGACTTTGCCGCGAAGGAAGTGGCGTGGTTGTTGTCGATCGGTGGTATCACGATTGAAAACAACAAAACGCTGGGCGTGGACATGACGCTTGACGGCCTTAGCTCGGATTTCGATGCGGTTTTTCTGAGTGTTGGTTTGGGTGGCGTCAACGCCCTGAGCATGTCGAGTGAAGATGATACATGTGTTTCAGACGCAGTTGGGTTCATTGAAACATTGCGACAAACGACTGACCTGGCCAGCATACCGATTGGGCGGAACGTGGTTGTTATCGGTGGCGGGATGACGGCGGTTGATGCTGCGGTGCAGTCGAAACTTCTTGGTGCAGAGCAGGTCACTATCGCCTATCGACGGGGCCGCGAAGCCATGAGTGCGAGCCGCTATGAACAAGACCTCGCAGCGTCACATGGCGTGAAGCTTTTATTCAATGTCCAACCGGTTAAGCTTGAGGCTTTGGGATCAAGCACGGCGCTTGTCCTTGAATATACGGCTACAAACGACACTCGGTTGACAGGTACAGGGGAGACTGTGCGTATCGCAGCGGATCAAGTATTTTCTGCTATTGGTCAAACACTTACTATGGACGGTGGACTGGCGCTTGATGGGCGCAAGATTTCTGTGACAGGCGCAGGTCGCACAAGCCGCGATCGGGTTTGGGCAGGTGGCGACTGCGCCTCCGGTGGTGATGATCTGACTGTAACTGCGGTGGCCGAAGGGCGTGATGCCGCAATGGATATTTATGCAACCTTAATAGGAGGGGCAAACTAATGGCTGATCTAACGACAGATTTCTTAGGTATCAAAAGCCCAAATCCATTCTGGCTGGCTTCTGCGCCGCCAACTGATAAAGAATATAATGTGCGCCGCGCGTTTGAAGCCGGTTGGGGCGGCGTTGTTTGGAAAACTTTAGGGGCTGAAGGCCCACCAGTGGTCAATGTGAATGGCCCACGCTACGGCGTCATCCACGGCCCAGATCGCCGCGTTCTTGGGCTGAACAATATTGAGCTGATAACCGATCGACCACTTGGTGTGAACCTAGAGGAAATCACCCGTGTCAAGAAAGATTACCCAAACCACGCTGTTATCGTGTCCATCATGGTGCCCTGTGAAGAACAGGCATGGAAAGACATTCTGCCTAAGGTCGAAGCGACAGGTGCAGATGGGATCGAGCTCAATTTCGGATGCCCACACGGAATGTCCGAAAGGGGCATGGGCGCGGCTGTTGGACAGGTTCCTGAGTATATCGAAATGGTCACAGGCTGGTGCAAAAAATACTATTCCAAACCAGTGATCGTCAAGCTGACGCCGAATATCACAGATGTGCGTTTTCCGGCTGCGGCAGCGAAACGAGGTGGCGCGGACGCTGTGTCATTGATCAATACCATAAATTCTATCGTCTCAGTGGATCTGGATAGCATGAGCCCAGAACCATCCATAAATGGCAAGGGCACGCATGGGGGCTATTGTGGTCCTGCGGTTAAGCCGATTGCAATGTCTATGGTGTCTGAAATTGCGCGCGGGCCTGAAACTGCAGGATTGCCCATCTCAGGTATTGGTGGGGTCACAACATGGAGGGACGCAGCTGAGTACATAGCGCTTGGCTGCGGTAACGTCCAGGTTTGCACCGCGGCGATGACATATGGTTTCAAGGTTGTGCAAGAAATGATCAGCGGTCTGTCGCAGTGGATGGATGAAAAAGGGCACAGCAGTATCCAAGATTTTATGGGCGCTGCGATCCCCAACACGACTGATTGGCAATACCTTGACCTTAATTATGTCGCCAAAGCAGTGATTAACCAAGATGACTGCATCAGCTGTGGACGTTGCTTTGCCGCATGCGAAGATACATCGCATCAAGCTATTGTAATGTCTGAAGATCGTAAGTTCTCTGTGATTGATGCGGAATGTGTGGCGTGTAACCTGTGTGTCGAAGTGTGCCCTGTTGAAAATTGCATAACTATGGTTCAGCAGCCTGCTGGCACTGTTGATCCGCGCACAGGTCAAACCATTTCGGATGACTACGCCAACTGGACAACGCATCCAAATAATCCGGATGCTGTCGCGGCTGAATAAAGGATGACCAAATCGGCGTGTGGGTAAACCCACGCGCCGCCTTAAACTGTCAACATGCGTCTTAGCATGTCTTCTAAATATTGCTCGGCATCCTCAAAATGATCTCTTTCTCCCCAGATCGCCTTCACTTGAACTTCAAAGTCAGCATAATGTTGCGTCATGGCCCAGATCGAAAAGATGAGGTGATAAGGATCGACAGCACGAATCGATCCAGAGTCCGCCCAGTGGTTGATTAAGAGCGCTAAGTTATCAACAACGTCACGCAGTTCACCGGTCAAAACGGATTTGATCCGCGGGGCGCCTTGGATGATTTCAGTGGCGTAAAGGCGACTTTCACGGGGATAGAGCCGGCTCATTTTCAGTTTGTGTTTGGCGTATTTTAGTATTTCTTCAACAGGGTCGCCGGCGGGGTCAATATCGCGAACAGGCTGCAACCAATCGGTCAATAACTGGGCCAATAGTGCCTCGTAAATAGCCTCTTTGGATGCGAAGTAATACAAGATGTTGGGTTTTGACAGACCAGACTCCGCTGCGATCTGATCTAATGTCGATCCGCGAAACCCAAATTGGGCAAAGACCTTTAGCCCAGCGGATTTGATAGCTGAGTGGTTTTTTTTCTGGATACGGGTCTCTGTCTTTTTCATATGGGTCTATCACATGGAACAGTTGAGGGAGTAAATGACTAAATCCAAGGCAGTTGGGCAATGGATTTGAAAATTATAAAAGCAATTCCTTGACACATGTCTGGCCTCTGATAGCGTTAGTTTGACCAGTTGGTCAAATTCTTAATTAAGAAACCATAAATATTCGAAAGTAAAGGACCGTCCCATGGCTGCTATTGGCGAAAATCTGAAGATCAACAGCGAACGTCTTTGGGACAGTCTTATGGAGATGGCCAAGGTTGGGCCGGGTGTGGCAGGCGGCAATAACCGTCAAACTCTGACGGATGAAGACAGCGAAGGCCGTCAACTGTTTCTGGATTGGTGCAAGGCGGCTGGCTGCACGATGGGCCTTGATCAAATGGGCAATATGTTTGCCAGTCGCGAGGGAACAGACCCTGAGGCCCTGCCAGTTTATGTGGGGTCACATTTGGATACCCAACCCACTGGCGGGAAATATGATGGGGTGCTTGGGGTTCTGGGTGGCCTTGAAATTTTGCGCACGATGAATGATCTAGATATCAAAACTAAACACCCAATTGTTGTGGTTAATTGGACGAATGAGGAAGGGACGCGTTTTGCTCCGGCGATGTTGTCCTCAGGTGTGTTCGCCGGTGTTCACACCCAAGATTGGGCCTATGATCGCGAGGATGCTGAGGGCAAAGCCTTTGGAGACGAATTGCAGCGCATTGGCTGGCGTGGTGATGAAGTCGTGGGCGCGCGCAACATGCATGCCTTCTTTGAACTGCACATCGAACAGGGTCCGATCCTAGAGGCAGAAGATAAGCAAATTGGGATTGTGACACATGGGCAGGGTCTGTCCTGGACCCAAGTGACGATCACAGGCAAAGACGCCCACACAGGATCGACCCCGATGCCCATGCGCAAAAACGCAGGGCTCGCCATGGCACGGGTTTTAGATAAAGTTGAAGCGATCGCGCTGTCTTATGCACCTCACGCGGTCGGCGCGGCGGGTCATATCGATGTTTACCCCAATTCGCGCAACGTGATCCCCGGCAAAGTCGTGTTTACGATTGATTTTCGCTCTCCCGATTTGACTGTTATCACTGACATGGAGGCGCGTTTGCGGACCGAAGCCCAAGCCATCTGTGAAGCGATGGGGATGGAGATTGAGTTTGAAAAGGTCGGTGGGTTTGATCCTGTCGCCTTTGACGCAACATGTGTTCAGGCCGTGCGCCGCGCGGCGGAGCGTTTGGGATATAACCATATGGATCTCATTTCAGGCGCGGGTCATGATGCCTGTTGGATCAATAAGGTTGCGCCCACGGCAATGGTCATGTGCCCCTGTGTGGACGGCTTGAGCCATAATGAGGCTGAGGACATCAGCCAGGAATGGGCAGCTGCGGGCGCAGATGTCTTGTTGCATGCCGTTTTGGAGACGGCCGTAATTACACCTTAAGCCGCGGCGCATATATCAATAGACAGGGAGATTATCATGAGCACAGTCATCAAGAACGGTACAATAATCACGCATGATTTGACATATGAAGCAGATGTTTTGATTGAAGATGGTAAGATCATCGAGATTGGAAAAAATCTATCTGGCACGGATGAATTGGATGCAACAGACTGCTACGTTATGCCGGGTGGCATTGACCCCCATACCCATCTTGAGATGCCATTCATGGGCACATATTCTTCAGATGATTTCGAAAGCGGTACCCGCGCGGCATTGGCTGGGGGCACCACGATGGTTGTCGATTTCGCGCTCCCGAGCCCAGGGCAAGGACTGCATGATGCGCTGAAAATGTGGGACAATAAATCCACCCGCGCCAACTGCGATTATTCTTTTCACATGGCCGTGACGTGGTGGGGCGAACAGGTGTTTGACGAGATGGAGAGCGTGATCAAAGATCGGGGCATTAATACGTTCAAGCACTTCTTGGCCTACAAAGGCGCTTTGATGGTTAATGACGACGAGCTGTTCGCAAGCTTCAATCGCCTTTCCGAATTGGGAGGCATCGCGATGGTCCACGCCGAAAACGGGGATGTCGTTGCTGAACTATCCGCCAAATTATTGGCAGAGGGAAATACGGGACCAGAAGCGCATGCCTATTCGAGGCCGCCGCAAGTCGAGGGCGAAGCCACCAACCGCGCAATTATGATTGCCGATATGGCAGGGGTGCCGCTTTATGTCGTTCATACCTCTTGCGAAGAGTCCCACGAGGCCATTCGCCGTGCACGTCATCAGGGCAAACGGGTTTGGGGTGAGCCATTGATCCAGCACTTAACACTGGACGAAAGCGAATATTTCAATAAGGACTGGGACCACGCCGCACGTCGCGTTATGTCTCCACCCTTTCGTAACAAACATCACCAAGATAGCCTTTGGGCTGGCCTTCAGTCTGGCTCCCTGAGCGTTGTGGCAACCGATCACTGCGCGTTTTCGACAGAACAAAAACGCTTCGGCCTGGGGGATTTTACTAAGATCCCGAATGGCACAGGTGGTCTGGAAGATCGCATGCCGATGCTATGGACCTATGGCGTTGCGACGGGTCGCCTAACGCCGAATGAATTCGTGGCTGTCACATCGACCAATATTGCCAAGATCCTGAATTGTTATCCGCGCAAAGGGGCTATCCTTGTTGGAGCGGATGCGGATGTTGTTGTCTGGGATCCGAAGAAAGAAAAGATGATCGCAGCAAGCATGCAACAATCGGCCATTGATTACAATGTGTTCGAGGGTAAAAAGGTCAAGGGCCTGCCGCGCTTTACCTTAACGCGTGGGCATGTTGCGGCCTATGATGGTGAGATGCGCACCCAGGAAGGGCATGGCAAATTCGTAAAACGCGCTGGCAATACCGCAACGAACAAAGCTCTGTCATCATGGAAAGCTCTGACATCACCACGCCCTATTGAGCGTTCAGGAATTCCCGCCAGTGGAGTTTGAGGCCGTGATTAGAATTTCGTTGACCCATTTTCAGGATGCAATATGACGCAAGAGCCAACCATCGATGCCAAAGGGCTTCACCTGACTTTTGAGACAAATGATGGTCCCGTCCACGCGCTTCAGGACGTGAACCTTGAGATCAATAAGGGCGATTTTGTTAGCTTTATCGGTCCGTCTGGCTGCGGTAAAACCACGTTCTTACGCTGTATTGCAGGGCTTGAAACACCCAGTTCAGGTCATATTTCGGTCAATGGCCTGACGCCGGATGAGGCACGTCGCGCACGCGCCTATGGCTATGTGTTTCAGGCGGCTGGGCTTTATCCTTGGCGCACAATTGGTGGCAACATCCGCCTACCCCTTGAGATAATGGGCTTTTCCAAATTTGAAATGTCAGAGCGTGTCGAACGGGTCTTAGAATTGGTAGACTTGACCGGATTTGATAAAAAATTTCCCTGGCAATTGTCTGGGGGAATGCAGCAGCGGGCCAGTATTGCGCGTGCGCTTGCCTTTGACGCCGATATCTTGCTGATGGATGAACCCTTTGGTGCGCTAGATGAAATTGTGCGAGATCACTTAAATGAACAGCTGTTGCAGCTTTGGGCGCGCACAGAAAAGACGATTGGGTTTGTGACACATTCGATCCCTGAGGCGGTTTACCTATCGACCAAGATTGTTGTGATGAGCCCAAGACCCGGCCGCATCACGGACGTTATTGACAGCAGTTTGCCAAAGCAGCGACCGCTCGACATTCGTGACAGTCCTGAATTCATCTCTATTGCTCAAAGAGTGCGTGATGGGCTGCGGGCAGGGCACGCCCATGTGTAAGTCAATCACCAAAAAAGGGCGGATCGTGTGAAGTCAATTCTACCTGTTTTTACCATTATTGCGGCTGTGCTATTCATCTGGGCCTTGGCGGTTGTTCCTATGAACATGCATCTGACGGCTGACCAAGCACAACGCAGTGGCGCGATTGTTACGCCCGACACTCCGATTGCGCGCAAGGAGACAAATGGTTTTGTTCTTGCGCTCAAAAACCCACATTTGATCCCGCTGACCTACGTTGGGAAACGCCCAAACTTGCCGTCGCCGCATCAAGTTGCGGTGGAAATGTTCGACACCATTTTTGGGAAAAAGATCACCTCGAAACGCAGCCTTGTTTACCATGGTTGGATCACACTGGCGCCAACTTTGCTGGGTTTTGCGATTGGCACCTTGCTCGGTGTGCTGCTTGCGGTTGGTATTGTTTTTAGCCGTGTGATGGATAAATCGGTCATGCCATGGGCCATCGTCAGTCAAACCATTCCGATCCTTGCTCTGGCTCCGATGATCATTGTTGTCCTCGGAGCGGCCGGTATTCATGGTGTCTTACCCAAATCTGTTATTGCGGCTTATCTGTCTTTCTTTCCTGTGGTGGTGGGCATGGTCAAAGGTCTGCGCGGCCCGGACCATATGCAGCTGGATCTGCTACGGACCTATAGCACCAACAATGCTCAAAGCTTTTGGAAACTGCGCTTGCCCTCCTCGACGCCCTTTTTGTTTGCCTCTTTTAAAATTGGCATCTCAGCCTCCTTGATTGGCACAATCGTGGCAGAATTGCCCACCGGCGCAAAGGCAGGGTTTGGGGCGCGCATGTTGGTTGGTGATCAATACGGTCAACCTATCCTGTCATGGGCGGCTCTTTTTGCGGCTGCTCTGACGGCAGCGGCACTGGTTGGGATCATTTCATTTGTTGAACGCGGTACGCTTCGTAAAATGGGGATGAAACCGGCATGATGTATGTAATCGCTGGATTTGCCATCTGGGTTCTGGGGTGGTTGGTGAATTTATATTTGGCAAACAGTAAGTGGTCGGACTATCGGGCTATGAATCTTGCAATTCCGCTCATTTTTGGGCTGACCGTTTTGCTTGTGTGGGAGTGCTTTGTCATGGGCTTTGAAGTAAACCCTGTGTTTTTGCCGCGTCCCTCTGACATCGTCTTGCGGATGGCGATTGAAATGCCACGGTTGTGGGCAGACTTCGTCCAAACCATCATTAAGGGGGCGTTTACGGGATATATTCTCGGTGGCTTGGCAGCCTTTGGCATCGCCGTACTTGCGGATCGATCTGAGTTTTTAACAAGCGGTGTCCTGCCTGTTGGGAGCTTTATGGCCGCTTTGCCCATCGTTGGGATAGCCCCGATTTTCGTTAAATGGTTCGGAAGTAACTGGGAATCTAAGGCGGCTGTCGTGGCTGTTATGGTGTTCTTTCCCATCTTGGTTAACGTCGTCGCGGGGATGCGCGATACGACATCGATGCAGCGTGACCTCATGCGCACTTATGGGGCTGGCTATTGGCCCACCCTGCTCAAACTGCGCCTTCCAGCTGCGATGCCATTTATTTTTAATGGCTTGAAGGTCGCTACAACATTATCTCTGATCGGCGCGATCGTTGCAGAGTTCTTTGGCTCCCCAACCGTTGGAATGGGATTTCGCATTTCCACCAGCTTTGGCCAACTCGCCCTTGATATGGTTTGGGCTGAGATCGTCATTGCCGCAATCGCGGGGACCGCATTTTACGGTATTGTGACATTACTCGAAAAGGGCGTTACCTTTTGGCACCCATCACAACGCTGACAGTCCTATGAAGATTGCAGCAAAACCACAGACTAGGAGGTCTAAACGATGAAAAAGACGATTATTGCAGCCGCTATCGCAGTGGGGCTAGGAGGCACGTCTGCCATTGCAGACGGTCATGCGAACTCCGTTTCATTGCAATTGCAGTGGGTTACGCAAGCACAATTTGCAGGCTACTATGTGGCCTTAGACAAAGGGTTTTATGAGGCCGAAGGTCTGGATGTGACGATATTGGCGGGGGGGCCGGATATTGCCCCTCCACAGGTTCTCGCGGGTGGCGGCGCGGATGCGATGTTGAACTGGATGCCCTCCGCCTTGGCGGCACGTGAAAAAGGTCTTCCGGTAGTGAACATTGCGCAGCCATTCAAAAAATCTGGCTTGATGTTAACATGTTGGAAAGACACTGGCATCACTAAGGTGGAAGACTTTCGTGGCAAGACCATTGGCGTTTGGTTCTTTGGCAACGAATATCCGTTCCTAAGCTGGATGAGCCAAGTGGGCATTCCAACCGAGGGCGGTGCTGATGGTGTCACTGTTCTGAAGCAAGGCTTCAATGTTGATCCACTTTTGAATCGTGAAGCAGATTGTATCTCAACCATGACGTATAATGAATACGGCCAGGTTATTGATGCTGGGGTGAACCCAGATGAGTTGGTGACCTTCAAATACGAAGAACAAGGTGTGGCGACACTTGAAGACGGTATCTACGTACTTGAAGAGAACCTAAATGATCCGGTCTTCGTAGACAAAATGGTGCGTTTCGTGCGCGCGTCTATGGAGGGCTGGAAATATGCCGAAGCCAACGCCGAAGAAGCTGCTGGAATTATTCTTGATAATGACGAAACAGGTGCACAGAATGAAGCCGCTCAAATTCGTATGATGGGCGAAATTGCCAAACTCACAGCCGGTTCCACCGGTGCGTTGGATGTGGCTGACTTTGATCGTACGGTTGCGACCTTGTTGTCTGGTGGATCTGATCCGGTTATTTCTGCGGTGCCCGAAGGTGCCTGGACACATATGATTTCAGATGCAGCTTTGAAGTAGTAACAATTGCTACATTTAAATTTGAAACGCCCTGCGTAATGTGGGGCGTTTTTTTTTAATTTTGAGTAAACTTTGAAGATATGACAGTGCAGAAGACTATTTGAAAGTCTACTTTGGCTAATCCCTTCACGTGGTGGGCGAAAGCGGGCGTGGCAAGTCCACTTTCTTAGAAATGGTCACAATGATCGATTAATTTGCCAAAAAATAGATGCTTAAAAAATTTAATAATTTAGTTTTGAAATTTTAAGGATGTACATAAAAGAATTATAACTGAAACTATTGATAAGATTACACCGCCGCTGATCCAAATTGGTGGGGTTTCATGTTGCAAAATTCTTTCTAAGACCAGCACCCAAATTGGGGTCAAATAAGTGTAGGCCATGACATTAGTTGCAGGCAGATGAATTGATGCAAATTGCATGCATAGAAATGAGAGCGACGTTGCGAACACTGCAAGATAAACAATCGTTCCCCAGATCAAAAATGTTAACCCTTTCCAGTTAGTTTGCAAAATTTCTTCCGCACCGTACACGCTAAGTATCACTGTACCGCTTACCAACATTCCATAAGTAACCATGATGGCGTTCTCGCCACGGTTCAATTGGCGAAAAAGGATTGGTAAAAATGCATGCGCGATGCATCCAAGAAAATAAATTAGTTCTCCTGTGCCAACCCTAAATACGACTAAAGCAAGCATGTCTGCTCGAAAAACAACCCATAAAGAGCCAATGGTTCCAATAATAATCGCTACCAAGCTATATGAACTAGTTTTCTGTTTTAAAATAATAAATCCCAAAAAACTGGACATCGCTGGCATCAGAGTAAACACTGCAGCTGCAGAAATTGGAGTAGCGCTTCTCAGGCCTTCAAACATCAAGACGAAATAAAGGCTAAATGTACCCCCAAGAATAAAATAACGCCAAGAAGATTGCATAGCACTTTTGGTGATTTTTCTTGTAAAAAATGCAACTAGCCCGATAATGCACGCTGCTAACCCAAAACGTACTGCCGTTAATGCAATTGGAGAAATATCATTCGCAATCATTGACCCAAAAGAAAAAGATCCAGATATTAATACTGAAAAACAAAGCATTGCGGCATGACTTTGTAAAGTTTTATTCACAAGAAACTTTCAGGGTTTGGGTTGTACGGTTGGAAGTCTTTAGACGCTTAATGAAAAGCTCTGGAGGTTTACGATAACACTAAAACAAGGTACCGTCTGAGTAAACTGGCTTTTAATCAGCCTAATCTGACTGGTCCATGTTGATTGTCAGCGCATAATCGATCCGTGCTCCATAGGGATTTTGGCTTTTGGTGGTATTGTCAGACAAAACCAACTTGAGACGGGGCGGGCGGTTTTGTAGCCTCGCTGTATGACAAAACACTCCCCATTCAGGTACTTTAAAACGAGCCTAGAGATCATCCGTCCGGCTGTGGTGCTGACCGTTAAACTTAAAGTTTAACTATTCGCTTCTCGTCCCTAAATCCCGAGAAATGCGTCTGTGCGTCCGTTGCGCATGTACTTTAAGTAACTCTAAGACAGCTTAATTTCACCAATAAAGTCTATAGAAAACTCATGCGCAACATACTCACAGACGCAATCGTTAACCAATGTTCAGCAACAAGAACACCAACAGCCCTTTAGTCCCCTTTTGGTGAAACCAAAGATAACCAAAAGCCCGCTGGGCCTCATTTGTCATCCATGGGACCCTATTTGTCTCAGGCCACTACAGAGGCCACCAAAGGTGCCCTAGACAGACACAGGTGGCTGTAGTTAAGCTGTTGTTATCGCTTATGCCGGTGTGTTGACTGATGCCGTCTTACGGAACCAATGTCCTCTTCTGGGCACCACAAATCCAAGCCAAAATATTGTAATACCTTACTAAACGATAATTTTTAGTCAGCCGTAGACCATGCTGGCAACCAAATCTAATAGCTACACGTTTCAAAAGAGTGGCGTTTGGTATTTCTCTCGTAGGATTCCCGCTGATTTACGTCAGCATTACAGAACTGGTAGGATTGCTTACTCGCTTTGGACGAAATCCATCAGGGATGCCCGTGTTAGGGCTATGAGTGATACCGCTAAGTTAGATCGGCACTGGCATATTCTGAGAATCTCTTCTGATGATTTACCAGGCAAGCATCTACTCGCTGGCGCAGTTGAAGCTGATACCATTGATACGTCAAAAGATGACCTTTCACTTAAGGCCTCCGTGGCCGTGTACTTGTGATTAAAGGGCAATCATCGTCCTGCAACATTTGAGGTAGCAGTTAGGTGTTCCTGCGGTTATCTGATTGATTGCTGTGGGATGAAAGACCTCCATAATTATGCTCGGTCTGATGCCACAAAGTTCCGTGATTACCTGTTTGCTAAGGGTTTAAATGGGGCTTCTGTGGCTAGGATATTTGGTACTCTTAGTACCGTTCTAAACTTGGCATTGAGTGAGTTTGGACTAGCATTCGTCAACCCATTCTCAAACGTCTATTTTGATCACAGCGTTGGGGTAAAGAAACGGCTCCCCTAACGCCTGAGGGCATCAAGAAGGTTCAAGAGGAGTGCTATAAGGCTGATGATGAGAAACGATGGCTGATAGCGCTGATTACTGACACAGGGATGCGTTTAGCCGAAGGCGTTGGACTGCTATGGTCTGACTTTATTGAGCAAGATGGTGTCCGCTGCGTGAACATCAGGCCTCATCCCTGGCGATCCCTGAAGACAGCAAGCAGTGCTAGATTAATCCCGCTGGTTGGTTCAGCTAAGTGGGCAGCAGAGCGCATCCTAGAAAAGCCTGATGGCAGTGAGTTTGCATTTCCCAACTACAACGATGGTCAACGTACCAACGCTAACTCAGCAAGTGCTGCTTTGAATAAGTGGCTGAAGACAAAGATTGGACGAGGCTACATCATTCATAGCTTCAGGCATTCCATGCGGGATAGACTTAGGGCCGCAGAATGCCCTAGCGATGTCATTGATCAGATTTGTGGTTGGCTAACGCCGGGTGTGGGGAATAGTTATGGGTTCGGCTACCCTACCTGTTTACTGAAATTACATATTGATAAGGTTTAATGTGGCTTTGTTGCAGTGATTAGTTTCATTTTTGCTTACGGTTGTGTAGCCAAAGGAAGATGTTAACCATTAGCGAGAAAACAAGTTGCTTTTCAGAGGTCCTTTAATGCTAAACTTAAGTTCTAATTTTATTCTGCGCTATAGGCTTGTCTGTCTTCTGCTTTCAGTGGGTTACTTTGTATACCAATTCATGGCTGCCAATTATGAAAATTTTGGAATTCAATTTCGTTATTTAACAATCTGGGGCTTAACAGGAGCGATGGTATCTAGCTATCTGTTATACAGGTCAAAACGCAATAATTTGCCTGAAACTTATCATGCGTTTGTTTCCGCTGTAGCCGTTCTGAATGCTATGGTTGTTTTCTTGTATTGGAAGCTATATTTTATCGATCCCAGTTTAGTGAATTATTCAGGCTCAATCGTCTGGTTTCAGGAATATTACTTACATGCACTTGGGCCATTATTAATCATTTTTGATGCACTTTTTTTTAACAGGTCGTTCCAACAGATTAGAAACGGTGCGTTAGCTATTGTGGGGATGTGCTTACTTTATGTATTGTGGACGGAGGCCGTGACTGCACCACTGAATTTTACACCTGAGGGTTCTGTGACTAGTGGGCTTCCTTACCCATTTTTGAACAACATGGTATTTATGGAACGGCTTAGCTTTTATGCTACAACCACACTAACTGGGCTTGGGTTTTATTTTTTGGGTTGGCTTTTGACGAAAATTAAGTCGCTACTTTTATCTTAGTTGAGAGCGATTTTTCCTGCTTAACACAATGACCAAATGGGAAACCTACGAGAGAAATATCAAACGCTGCTCTTTTGAACCGTGCAGCTATTAGATTTGGTTGCTAGCATGGTCTACGGCTCACTAAAAATTATCGTTTAGTAAGGTATTACAATGCTTTGGATTGGATTGTGGTGCCCAGAGGAGGACGTGGAATTTTGTATATTTTAGTTTAGTTACAGATGGTTATTTTGCAATTAAAATTAAAAAACGGTCCCGAAAGCGGTCCTATTATATCGGAGGTGAACCAATTGTTTCACGCATGAATTTCAAGCTGAACCGTGCCGCTGCTCTCGCTGAATGGCGTCACTTATAAAGCGCATAGATTCAGGTTTAGCCAGTAATCCGATGGTTAGTCTCATTAGTTTGACGGCACCAAGCAACGGGAAGTGTGTTCTTATTTGTCTAAAACACTTATTTCTGTGATGGTATGTCATTAAAAAATGTTAGGGCTTTTTGGGTGGCTTCTCTTGCCAAAATACAGTCACACCAACGCGACAAATTTTCGGCGTGCTCAATGGATAATCCAAGGTGTTTATGTACACGCAGCCAAGGGAACAGCGCGATGTCGGCGATGCTATATGCATCCCCACAGATATATTTTTGGGAGTTTAATTGTTCATTCAGATATTCAATCGAGCGATTTGCTACAGCGCTGTATTGGGCCAGCGCGTCGGAATTGGGCGACTTAGCCAGTCTAGACCAATATTCGATCTGTCCGAAATATGGCCCTTGAGTAGATGCCTGATAAAATAGCCAAGTGATCAATTTCGCATTCAACGAAGAGCCCTCAATCAGCCCCCAGCCTGTTTTTTGCGCCAAGCTAAGTAGGATCGAATTTGATTCTGTTTGGTGCATATCACCATCCCAAATCACAGGCACCTTTCCGGCTGGGTTTATGGCGCGAAATTTGGCAGAGTGTTGCTCTCCAGCGCGAATATTGATGGGCTTAAATTCATAATTTAGCCCGGCTTCACACAAGAACATCAGCACCTTTAAAGTATTTATGGTGTCATATCCGTATAATGTAATCATGAGCCTAGTGTCTCCAAGATTTTGGCATCTCAGGCGTTTGTGCCAGTAGTGATTTTGTATATTTGGCTTGTGGACTCTGATAGACTACCTCGGTCGTATTGACCTCTTGGATCTTGCCGTTGCGTAAAACGGCCGTGTCATCTGCCATTTGACGCACCACAGCAAGATTGTGGCTGATAAACAGGATGGTTAGTCCAAACCTTGCTTGTAGTTCTTTGAGCAAGTTCAAGATTTCAGCCTGAATCGACACATCCAGAGCCGACGTCGGCTCGTCACAGATCAAGAACCGTGGCCGCGCGAGTAACGCCCGTGCCACCGCAATGCGCTGACGTTGGCCACCCGAGAATTGGTGCGGGTATTTGATGATAGCGTCTGGCTGCATCCCCACGAGTGATAACATGGAGGCCGCCAAACTCGTGCGCTCGGCTGGGTCTTTGACAAAACCGTAAAACCGTAATGGTTCGGTCAGAATATCTCCGATACGGTGTCGAGGGTTCAGACTTGAGTAGGGATCTTGAAACACCATTTGAACCAGTTGTCGCGACGAATGGTGCCGACTCCGAGATGATCCGAATGGCAGCACCGTGTCGCCCAATATCATCGTCCCATATGTGGGTGTCACAAGGCCAGTGATGGCTTTCGCCAGCGTGGATTTTCCAGACCCGCTCTCGCCTACCAACCCCATGATAGAACCGGGTCTAATGGTCAGAGTCACATCTTCCAGAGCGACATAGTGGGATGGTTTGCGGAACAAGGATGTGCGCTGCCCGGTAAACGTCACTGTGAGATTTTCCAAGGCAAGCCCTGTGAGGCCGTATTGTTGTCCTTCAAGCAACCAGCGCTCTGCTGTGTCACCCTGCATCACCGCAGTGTCGTCCGCGGCAGGAACGCGGAAGCGATCTATTTTTTGATCCAATGGAGGCACAGCATCCATCAGCGCGCGCGTGTAGGGATGTTTGGGAGCGCCTAAGACCTGCGCAGTGTCACCTGTTTCCACTACACGCCCCTTGCGCATGACCGTCACGCGGTTGGCCACTTGGGCTATTACGCCAATGTCATGGGTGATCAACATAAAGGCAATCTGCCGTTCCCTGGCCAACTGTTTAATCAAGTCTAGGACCTGCGATTGCACAGCAACATCCAATGCTGTTGTGGGCTCATCGGCAATGATCAACTCCGGATCAGTACAGATTGCTAATGCAATGACAACTCGCTGGCGCATTCCGCCGGAAAATTGATGTGGGTAGGCTTTTATCCGTTGGGATGCGTTTTGAATTCCGATATCTTCGAGGAGATCAACGGCGCGTCTGCGGGCTGCGGTTTTGCTGGCATCTGAATGGGCCTGAATGGTCTCAACCAGCTGATCCTCAATCGTCATCAGCGGGTTCAAGCTGGTTTGCGGGTCCTGAAAGATCATCGAAATGCGATCCCCGCGGACCTCATGCGCTTGGGCGGCTGTTAGATCACGAAGGTCTGTATCGCCCAGCGTCAGTATTCCGTTCGCGACATAGCCCGGTGCTTGCAGTAGGCCAATAACCGCTGCGCCTACCGTGGATTTGCCTGCACCACTTTCACCAACCAATCCGTGAATTTCACCTGGCTTGATTGTCATGTCCACGCCCTCGATGGCACTAAAATCACCAAAGCGGGACGGGAATTTGACGGTAAGGTCTTTAATCGTCAGCATCTAGCGCAGCCTTGGGTTGAAGATGTCACGTAGGAAATCGCCAAGGATGTTGATGGAGACAACCAAGGCGATGAGGAACAACGTGGGGATCCACAAAATCCACCATTCACCGGAAAGCATGAATTGCATGCCAATGCGGATTAGCGTGCCAAGGCTGGGGCTGTCGGCGGGCAGGCCGATGCCAAGGAAGGATAAGGTTGCCTCAAGCAAAATGGCGGAGGCCAGATCGACGGTCATAATCACTAAAAGTGGACCAAGGATGTTAGGCAGAATATGCACAAACATCACCCGTGAGGGGCGTTGGCCCATCATGATTGCGGCCTGCACGTATTCTTTGTTCATCTGGACGAAAGTCGTGGCGCGCGCTGTACGAGCAAAGTTCACCCAAAGCGACAGCGCAATGGCGAGGGTCAAAACTGCAACGCGTAAATCTTGTTGAATGGCAGCCGGCAGAATGCCTCGTGCAATCCCGTCAATCAGCAGCGCTGTTAGGATCGCGGGCAGTGCCAGTTGCACATCTGCGATACGCATCACGACAGCATCAAATCGTCCGCCATAATATCCAGCGGCAAGACCAAGACCTACGCCTATAACGGCCGCAATCGTCAAAGCAGACAGGCCAATAATCAGTGACAGCCGTGCGCCGTACAAGATTGCCGAGATCATATCGCGACCTTGATCGTCGGTACCTAACAGGTATTTCGGGTTTGCCCCATCTTGCCATACAGGGGGTAATAACCCGTCAAATAAGCTGAACGATGCTAGGTCATAGGGGTTCACCAGTGCGATCCAAGACGCGAATATAGCACCTAAAATGATGAGTGTAGCAACCATTGCCGCGACAATCGCCGATGGGGAATGGACGAATAGCCACAGACCTTCATACTTCTTCAAAAAGGCAATCATTCCAGTTCCCTAAGTCGCAGGCGCGGGTCAATGGCAACGTAGAGCAAGTCGACCACAAGGTTCACCAACACAAAGAAAAATGCAATCACCACAAGGTAGACACCCATCACAGGGATATCAACGAAGCGGATCGATTCAAGAAACAATAAGCCCATTCCGGGCCATTGAAATACGCTTTCAGTGACGATGGAAAACGCGATGACACCGCCAAACTGCAGCCCGATAATCGTAATCACAGGCACCATTGTGTTCACCATTGCATGTTTGTAATGCAGTTTCCTCATTGGCACACCTCGCGCCATGGCAAAGCGGATGTAATCGGATCGCATGACCTCCATCATTTCGGCACGCACCAAACGCATGGTGAGGGTCAGTTGATAAACGCCAAGAGTAATCGCAGGTAAGAGTAACGCACGCCATCCACTGAAGGTGAACAATGAACTTTCCCAGTTGCCAATTTGCACGGTGCCACCGCGACCGAACGTGGGCAGCCAGCCCAGTTGAACGCCAAATAAAAATATCAGCATGATCCCTATCACAAAGGTTGGGACCGACACCCCAACAAGGGTGGTCATCAAAATGGTTTGGGTCCAAATGCCGCGCGGTTTTAACGCTGTGTATACACCCGCAGGCACTCCAACCAAAAGAGAAATGATCAACGCCACGACGCCCAATTCCAAGGTTGCAGGAACACGTTCGGTGATCATATCTGCGACAGGTTGGCGGGTACGATAAGAATAGCCAAAATCGCCCTGCAACATATCGCCGGTAAACCGTATAAATTGGGAGACGAACGGGTCGTTCAATCCGAGCTCTTCACGCAGGCGTTCTTGATCTACAACTGAGGTTTCCACCCCTGTCATCTGCGTGATTGGGTCCCCAACGAACCGAAATAAGGAAAAGGCCAAAAAGGCGACAGCCAGCATTACAAAGACGGATTGAATCATCCGCTTCACAATAAAATAAACCATCGCCGTTTTGCCCTAACTTCGGATCAGTTTACTGTAACCCAGCGCAACATGAAAAAGTTGTCAGCGCGTTGTGTCAGATCAATATTATCCTTGGCAGCCCAAATGAGCGGCTGGGTATAAAGCGGAATATACGCGGCCTCTGCCTGAGTAATTGCAACGACCTCATCAACCATAGCCTGACGTTTTTCTGGATCTATTTCCTGCTGGATGCTGGGCAGTAACGTATCAACGCGTTGGTTAGAATACCCACCAAAATTCCACGACCCGAGTTTCTTTTCAGAATTTGGTGTCGATAACAGAAAACGGATCGGATGTTCCATGTCAAAAGTACCAGGTGACCAGCCTAGAAGATACATATCAAATGCATCTTCACGTAGCTGCGGCCAATAATCGCGAACGGGGCCGGTACTAAGTTCAGCATTCAGACCCACAGCCGCGAACATCGATGCCGCCGCACGACATAGTGCCTCATCGTTGATGTAACGATCATTAGGGCATTTCAGGCCAAAGCTAAACCCATTTGGATAACCGGCCTCGGTCAAAAGGGCCTTGGCGCGCTCCGGGTCATAGGCTGGACGAGTTGAATTGGCTTCGGAATAACCTGATATTCCTGCTGGAACCAATTGTGAAGCCCCATCGATCTTGCCCCTGAAAAGCACTCGGTCGATGGACGCTATATCGATAGCGTGGGCTGCCGCTTGACGAACGCGGACATCCTGAAATGGGTTCGCTCCAGTGACGTCGGACGAATAAAGCAGTTCTTCGTGTTCGTGCCCAAAGCCAAACATTATCACCCGAGTTTCTTCGCCCTCGAGAACTTTAAACCCGTTACGGCCTTCGACCTGTGTGACGTCCTGCAAGGGAATCGGTTGAATAAAATCAATCTCTCCCGATAATAAGGCAGCAAGGCCAGTCGCGGCGTTACCAATTGGAGTAAATATTGCTTCGCTAACATTGTGCTCAGCTGCGCCCCACCATCCGGCATTTGGGGTCAAAACAGTTTTGATTCCGGGATCGCGGCTGGTGACTGTAAACGGGCCTGTGCCGTTTACGTTCATGGTGGCAAAGTTTTCAGCATCGCGCGCAGGCAGTTCTGCGCCATTTGCTTCGGCCCAACCTTTATCGAGAATCATAAAGTTAGCGATAGAATCTGGAAATAATGGGTTTGGAGCATTGGTGACGAAATCAATGGTGTAATCATCAACCACTCGAACCTCTTTTACTGGTGCGAACCAAGATCTCACATCAGCAGCTTCGCTCGATGCGCGCTCATAGGAAAACATGACGTCCTCCGAATTGAAGAGGGATCCGTCCTGGAAAGTCACACCTTCACGTAGGTTGAAACGCCATCCATTATCATCGGATAGAGGTTCCCAAGATTGAGCGAGCGAGCCCTCAATAGACATACCCTGATTTCGGCGTACAAGACCTTCATAGATATTGTTTAAAAACGAAAGAACCGGAGCAGAGTTTACTGCATGTGGGTCCATTGTTTGTGGATCGGTATTCGATGCCCAGCGAAATGTTTCAGCGGAAGCGCTAAATGCGGTTAAGCCCATCGCGCCACCAATAAAGGCTAGTTTTAGTATTTTCATTACTTTCTCCCCTGTCGTTAAACAATATTGCTCACTTTAAGATTTAATTATGCGGGGCTACATGGGAATAGTCCATGCTTTGATTTAATGTGCTTGTCAGCCGGTCGTCAGTATTAAAGGCCTGAGATACCAAACTGTGTTTTCAGACAAACTTGAACACCCGTAAAAGGTTTCTCGAGTTAATCATCATGCGGCACAGAAACTGAACCACCCCGTGAGATCGGTTGTCAGAGTAAACCCTCTTGAAGCGGGCAGGGCTCATTTATGGCGTCGGATGACAAAACATTCTCCAGGTCGTCATAACTTCACAAAGTGGTCCTATGGCTAGGTTTTGCAGGCGCCAAGAAAATTTTTATATAATAATTACAGATACTAAATCGTTCTTTTGGCTAAGGTCTACGTCATTGTTGCACCCACTATAGCTGGATAGCCATTCTAGGGTGGTCTGTGGAGGTGTTTCACTCATTCAGGCAGTCTAATGAGCGTTTGGTATTAATGAGGCGACAGACCATGTTAAAACTCATGTGATCCAACTCAGAAGAAGTAGCACATCTATTTCAAAACTCAGCGTAGTTTTCTAAAATATAGTGTCATTTACTCTGGGGCTTACAATTCTGTTAGCTGCATCACAACAGGGCCAACGTATTCCTCTACCATTCTGTTTTTATTGTCTTGTACAGAATCTTTACGTGCAGCTTCCAACGCTGTGCGTTCAGCGTCTGCGATCTCTTTTGATGGGTAGATTATTATGGCCTGATGATGTGTCTCATCTATCTGCCACCATAGAACTTCTTCAGGGGCAAAAGCATCTCCTTTACTATCTCTGAAGCCTCTCATCATTGATTGTAAATCATTTGCAGACGGCACTCCATTATCCCATGCCCACTTTGTATAAACAGCGTACTTCACAACGCACTCCTTTTATTTCCCATGAATATTCATGATAGCTTACTGGTATTTCAAATTAAGCAAAGGCTTTATGTCATGTGAAGTCTAATTGTGAGAGAAGAAAGTGATCCACCTGCTCAGCTGTAGCGTAAAGAGAGTAACATTTCTTCTCCCTGAGTAAATGTACAAACTCTAAGGCTGGGCTTCTGTGGCTCAGCCTCTTTTGTTTTAGGCTGTGACAATATGTTTCTTGTAAGGAATGCTGTCAGCAATACATCTGTTTTACAACCAAAAGGAGATAACTATGAAAACGATTACAGCATCACTGTTCGCTTTGGTTCTATCTGCTCCATTTGCTCTTGCCGATGGATGCGGGATGCACGGTGAACAAGAAGCCTCAATGTCTTGCACAACAGGCCAAGCTTGGGACGCAGACGCAAAGCAGTGTGTCGACACAAGCGCATAAGCTTATCTATTACGACTTAAAGAGGCCTCACTTTTTGATGGGGCCTTTTTACTTTGTGGATACTTTCAAGCTCCTCAGCACATGCACATTCCTAGGAAGCTTTTAACCCTGACTTATAACTCGTAATCGCTGTGTAATGCCAACAGCGCACTCTAACGACATGTGATTGTTGATTTTGTTTCCTAGTTGGGTCATCGTGAGACGATAGAATAACACATTTTGAGGTAATTTATAGAAAAACATGAAGGCGGTTGCTCGTGTGGTGATGTGCGTTACCACATTACCGATGAACCGATGTTCACCCATGCATGTCACTGTAAATTATGCCAGCGTTATACAGCATCTGCATTCGTGGTGCATTCACTTATAGAGGCAAATAACTTTGTAGTGGATAAAGGTATGCTGATTACGATGGTTGGACCATCTGGTAGTGGTAGCGGTCACTCCATACAGCGTTGCGAGAGGTGTGGTGACCAAGTGTTTAGCCACTTTGCAGCGATAGGCACTGATCAGATATTGGTGTTTAAGACAACAACTTTGGACAATGCCGAAGGTTTCCCACCATTAGCGCACATCTTTACTAAGAGTAAGCTTTCGTGGGTTGAGCTTGGGACTGATGTTCCATCATTTGATGAGTTTTACGATAGGGATGAGATATACTCAAAGAGGAGTTTGGAGCGCCGCTCTAAGTCTAACTATGCTCTCCCTCTTAGAGACAATATCTGCGTGAGGATGCATGTATACATACCCACCGCATCCCCAGTAGCCCATGCCTGGGGTGTCACATAAGTTATACGTGATGTTTTGCGGTTATTGGCTGTAAGCGTTGATCCAGCACGTCCTGTGTTAACGCATGAATCTTTGCGTTCAGCCTTTCGTTTTGTTTTAGTCCATCTAGCTCAGATTGAGTTAGGCTATAGGGATCATCCTCTAGCTTTAGCCGTAAAGTCATGTCGTTCCAGACGGTGGTGATGATAAGGCGTTCATTATCTGTCATACCAATTAGAACGACAGCGCTGGAGTTTGTGTTAGTTGTCGCTCAAAGTGAATGCCAGTACCAATAGACCTTGCTCTAGCGGTCTAAGGTGGAATGGTTCCAATAGGGTTGACTATAGGTATTTATGGTGCTACTTACCTCATAGTCTTTAACTCTATTGGGACGTCTGCTATGATTATTGGCCTAGCTAGAACATCAACACTTGAGCAGATTGCTGGTCTTGAAGCCCAAGTGCGAGACTTGGAAGCATACGGCTGTAAGCGCATCTTTAAGGAGCAAGTTTCTTCTATCGCAAAGCGTGAACAACTGGAGGCGGCACTCAATACGTTGCGTGAAGGTGACAAGGTTGTCTGTACGAAGTTAGATAGACTAGCAAGATCAGTCCAACACCTTGGTCAGATCATTGAGCGTATCAACTTAGTGGGTGCGTCATTAGTGATATTGGACATGGGTGGTACTGCTGTTGATACGTCCAACCCAACAGGGAAGCTGATCTTGAATGTTATGTCCTCTGTAGCGCAATTCGAGAGGGAAATGATGCTGGAGCGTCAGCGTGAAGGCATAGCCAAAGCGAAAGCTGAGGGTAAATACAAAGGCCGCAAGCCTACCGCACGGGCCAAGACTGATATGGTTAAGCTTGCGTTGGATGAGGGTGTCAGTAAAGCGCAGATCTGTCGGGACTTGGAGATAAGTAAGACAAGTTTGTACCGCATCATTGGGAAGTTGAGGGCTTAAGAAAATATGAAGTACATAGATGAAGTATGCGCTGTTCTCACTGATGAAGTGGAACGCCGCTATCTGCGCAGTCGTGATGCATGGCAGCTGCTAAGTGACGAGGTGTCTGCGGCCGATGAGGCTACTCCAGAGCAAATCCAAAAAGCTGAGCAAGCCCATAAGGATTACATCAGAGCATCGAAAGAATACTTAGCTATAGCGTTTAAGAAGCGGTTCTTAGAGCGTTAAACATGCGTATATTAAGTTTGATATTAAGTTTGCTTACTCATCTCAGAGTTGGATAGAGTTAAGCTATGAGAGCCACCACTCTCCAGTTCGCCTATACTGGTAACGGTAAGCTGTGAGACAGGCTAACGGATGTATGCTCCTTGGCTATTCTTAATGGCGGGTTGCTTGTAATCACTTCTTAACTATTTGATGAACTTCAATAACATTTCCATCTGGGTCATAAAAGAACACCTGATGCCATCCTTTTACTGCATCACTTCCCCAATCAGAATAGGGAATACCTTGCTCATCTAAGTGCTTAATAAAGGCTTCAATATCATCAGTCCTGTAGGCGATGTGACCTCGCTCTAATGGGTTAACAACTTGGCCAGACTTGAAGCTGTTAAGCACATCCTTCGGTGTTAAGTGCATTTGTATTGCACCGTCAGTCACAAATGACACATCGCCTACCAAGCCTTTATCTTGGTTCAGTGGCGGTAACTCCGAAGGTTCCTCGTCGCCTAGCTTCAGCACATCTCTGTAAAAGCGATCCATCGCCTCAACATTAGTGGAACAAAGGTTAATGTGATGCAGTTTTAGCTTCATACCAACATGCTTCTATCAGAGAACCGCTCAGAGCAAGCATAAACTAATAGTGACTTATTTCATTAGCTGACCGAACAACATGCCTTAATCCTAAAGCTGAGGTGAGTTTGACTATCGAAGAGTTAGGCATGGACAAGGTTAAGCTGGCTGGTTGTTAGGATACAATGAAATGACGGTCAGACTGTTTTTAATGCGGCGAAGAGGCTCTGAGTAAAACCATTTGCGGATAACCACTCAAGCATGTCATTCTTTTATAATAGTTGAGGAGAGTAAAATGATAAAACTCATTGGTGGCTGTTTATGTGGATCTGTACGATTTAAGTGTAAGTCTGGCCCAATAGCTTCCTACGCTTGCCACTGTCGGTTTTGTCAACGCAGTTTAGGGACGGCCTACCGTGCTGCGATGTCATTTGTTTATGATGATGTGACATTTAATGACGGTGCGATGACCAAGTATAGTTATAAAAGTGATGAGCATGGACGTGAGCTGTACATTCACTTTTGCCCAACATGTTCAACTCAAATCACTGCAACAACTGAACGGTTTCCTGATAGAAGGGTGATGATGATAGGCACCTTAGACGATCCAAGCCAGATTGACGTCAGTATGCACATGTTTGCAGATGAAAGTTTTCACTGGGTATCGGCGCACGATGATGATGTTGTCTATGCTAAACACCGAATAAACGAAGATGGCTCTGCTGCCGATCCACTCTAATTAACAATTGTATGGTGCTGGGATTAGACAGCCCTTTGCGTGGTAGTTTCTACTTGTTCCCGTAGTGTGCTTGAGGGAGGGGGGGCCTTTCTGGGAGGTACCGTTCAAGGGGGGTACCGTTAAGGTGGGGGGCCGTTCAGGGTGTCGTCGCTTTAAAGAGTGGTTGTTCAAGTGCTAATGTTATATCAAGTCTCTTCTAACCACTGTGTGTAACGTTTCTGATAGAGTTTAGACACTTTAGTCTTATGTTTACTTAAGACACTTTCATAGTAGCCATAGTCAGTATGTTTGTAGTGTGTTGCGTGTTCAATATGTGCTGTTACTTCATCAAACTCGGACTCAAATGGAAGCGTATGGTTGAGTACATCGTTACAAGCATCGTTCATTACTAACTTTAAGAACTGCCTGTCTGTTTGTTTAACTATGTAAGAGTCGTGAACAGGTAGTATCGGTTTATCAGCTTCTACAAACCTTTGTATTACTGCTTCTGTAAGCTGACTATCTGTGTACATCAGGTCTATACCTTTATCTGAACACAAGTCACCCTGCAGGAACGGGTACTTATCTATGAATGCTGCTAGGAGATGGTCTAGCTGAGCATGTGTCAGTCTCTGGTCTTTGTTGTTGTTATTATACGCACTGTATGCTGCTTGCTTTGACTTAGCATTGATAGCTATGAGTACAAGTTCCTTAACGATACTGCGTTGTTCTGACATCTTAATGCCATCAAGCACAGGTCGGCCAAGGTCATACTTGTCACCCTTGAGAAGCTTACCGTGTTCTAGGGCTAGAAGCGTTGGGTGTAGCCCACTAAAATCTATCTCATCTGTAGCTTCACCATCAATGTAGATGTCTCTACGTAAATCCATTCGTTTCTTTGGGAGCCTTTGCCAGAAACCACCATACCAACGTCCGTGCTTTCTAAACCTGGTATCGCCCCTACTAAAAACACGATAGGTGAACATATGTTCAGGACCGATAGGAATTACTTCCTTACTGACCTCACCATGTTCGTTGGTATGTTCTCTCACATAGATAGGTTTACGTAGTGAAGCCACGTCCACGTAATGTCTTTGCATCATCTCATTGTAGCTCTCAACAACCTTCCTCATTCGTATAGTGGCGGGTGTATCATCGTATTTGATGTTTACTGACTTATCGTCATCTGTATCTTTATCACGTAGCAAGATGGTCTCTTGTTTGTGATTATGACTAATGTCGTTGCCTCTTAACTCTAAATTTTTAAATAAGTCTTTCAGTTTCTTCGTAGGCTGAATACGGGACCGCTTGTTAACATCATCTCCTGCTTTCTTTGACTTGCCTGGTTCATACCTAAGATAACGAGCTTTCTTCAGTGTATCTACAACATCAACGATCTTACGTGGGATGCCTTGTCCGTTATACCTGTCATTAACTGTCCAATCAGTGTGTTTACGAGCAAAGCCTGTAGATAGCTTGGGGTCTCGTTTATAGGTGCTGTAAAGGTCAGACAAAATGATACGTAGTATGTCTTTGACACTCATGCTGCCTTTGTTATTGGACCTTCCTACAAGTTCTTGCTGTGTCCTCTCAGGAAGAGAAACGAACACGGTCTCAACGAGTTGCATCATCTCTTCACAGTCAGTCCAGGCATGTCTGTTAAACGGAACGCTGTAGTCTGTATCCATCTCTGTCAAACCCGCTTAAAAATATTCCAACATTCTATATCAATCATCGTCTTTGTTCAGTGTATTCTCACCTGCCATATACACACGTATCTCTGAGAATAACCCATCCCTGACTGTGAAGAAGTTGCAGTTTGATTTATTTACTATCCCACCACCGTTTAACTTATTAGTGACCTTGAAGCGCACTGCGATGTTTTCACCTGATGCTTCTTCTATCCAGCCAAATTGGTCGTGCTTAACCCACTGATGATTTGACCAAAGCCGCCTAAACATAGCGCTAATCTCTTCACTGCCAGTTAGTTTTATACCATGTGTTTCGACAGTGAAGAGGCAATCTGAAGTGATGAGTTTCAGGATGGCCTCCAGGTCTTCAGTATCAACGAAGTGAAAGTAGTCTGTGACTTTTTGCTTGAGCGATGAACCCATGTTGTTTCTCAACTTATTGGTGAATACTACTTTACACCATCGGTCTTCAGCCAGTCTTTGACAACATTTATAGCTAAACACTGCTCACAATATCCTTGATGTAATATCTCTGCTTGCTTCTTGCAGGACTTGCAGATTTTGGCTTTATACATCATCGCAGCGAAGGTATCCTTGCTTCTGACGGTCTTTTATCATCACTAACCTCGCTCCAGTTCCGCTATATTAGTAACGGTAAGGGATGAGTTGTCTACGATGCCCAGTCTTCCACGGCGTGACATGCTTTGAGAACCTTCAATAACTGTAGATGCGGATAACCCTGTTTATTGTACTTTTTCTGCATTCCAACGGTGTCTTGGTTCTTCCAGACAATCAAGTAGCCAGAGGTCTTATTCGGCGTATCAGCGGCATCAAACTTAGCCTGTAGGGTGTTACGGAAGCCGTGAGGCTTGAGAGTTGGATCTTTGTTAAACGAGTCAATGTATCGCTGGTTTAGGAGGGAAGGACAGTTGCTCTTACAGTATCTACAAATCTTTTTACGGTGTCAGAGTTCCCCGACTTTCGAAACGCGACATATAAGTCGATTTGGTTTTCACATGGCTCGAACGGGACAAAGGAAACACCAGATGGTGCGATATTCTTGACCCAAGCGGGTACTAAAGAAATCCCTAAGCCTTGGATCACGAACTGCAACATGGTGGACTTGTCGATTATCTCACAGACGATGTTCGGTTGCGCGCCAATTTGGCGAAACCCGCTCCATAGTGCTTCGTGAAGAATTGGGCGGGCGTGCTTGGGATACCCCACGATCGGTTGGTTGACGATATCAGATGCAGAAAGGGAAGCTGAACCTGCAAGCGGATTGGTTTTGGCCATCACCACCACGATAGGCTGACGATGTAATAGTTGGCTGGTAATAAATTCATCTTCTTGAGGTGTCCGAACGAAAGCCACATCTGTCCGGTGGGCAATCAATTCTTGCGAATGTTGCTCAGAGGATGAGATTTCCAGCACCTGCACATGGACCTTCGGATCGGTCTTGCGAAATGCAATGAGGGCTTTAGGCAACAACATAGAAATTGCTTCGTCGACGCCGCTCACTCGGACATGGCGTAGGTCTGACTCGGCAGTGTGGCGAACGTTGGAGATCGACTTTTCAATATCGGCAAGTATACTTTTGGCATTTTGGACGAACTCGGACCCGGCTTGGGTAAGGCTGACCTGCCGGGTTGTTCTGAAAAATAACCGGGCACCAAGTTCATGTTCCAAAGCAGAAATCCTTTCAGAAAGAGCGGACTGGCTAAGTCCCAAACGTTCACCTGCGCGTCGAAAGTGAAGTTCTTCCGCCACGGCGACGAAGCATTCCAACTGTCTGATGTCCAATACGTGCTCCTTTGTGGATCTATTTGATGACGCTCACCCTCGCCTCGCGCTGCAGTGCTGCCTCATAGTCTCGGATCGCACCAGCATGTTCCAAAGAGTCAAGCGTGTCATCGCGACCTCGGACCAGTGCCACTTGAGTAGCATCGTCCATCTCAAATGTTGTGTTAATGCCAGAAGTTGTGATCGTGCGCCTTTCAAGATCAACCGATATCTCCTTTCCTCTTGCATCGCTAGAAAATTGCAAAAGTAAATCACGCATTTTGGGGGAAACAACTGGCAGTGCCAGACCGTTTTTGCGGGCATTGTCGTAAAATATCCCAGCAAATCCTGTCCCTATGCAGGCGTCGATCCCGAGCTGGCGCATACCCCAGACGGCATGTTCCCGGCTGGACCCACAGCCAAAATTGTCGCCAACGACTAAAATGTTGGCCTGTGTCCAAGGCGGCTTGTTCAAGATAAATTCTGGGCGCTGTCGCCCTGCGCTGTCAAAGCGTAAGTCTGCAAAGGCGCCATCGCCCAATCCTTCGCGGGTAATTGTGATCAAAAAACGTTTGGGCATGATCACATCGGTATCGACATTGGCCAGTGGCAATGGAGCTGCGATCCCCTTGATCGTTTTTGTCATCTGTTTATCTTTCATTTAAAATCTCGCACATCTGCCAGATGCCCAGAGATGGCAGCCGCCGCGACCATGGCTGGTGACATCAGATGGGTGCGCGCGCCGCGGCCCTGGCGTCCTTCAAAATTGCGATTGGTCGACGAGGCAACACGCTCACCATCCATTGCAATATCGTTGTTCATTGCTAAACACATCGAACACCCTGCTTCAGGACGCCACTCAAAACCGGAGGCCTCAAATATGGCACGCAGGCCTTCGGCTTCAGCCTTTATGCGAGTCATTGCAGATCCGGGCACAACTATAGCTTCGACGCCATTCGCCACGTGACGGCCTTCAAGTATTTTGGCAGCTTCTCGAAGATCTTCGATACGAGAGTTGGTACAAGAGCCTATAAATGCTGTATCTATTTTTATCGACTGAGCCGATTGTCCTTCGATCAACCCCATATACTGCAATGAGCGAGAAAGTAGCGCCTTGGCTTTCGGCGAAATATAGTCCTCGGCGCAAGGCACATTCGCTGTGATTGGCACAGATTGATCCGGGCTGGTCCCCCATGTGATCAGAGGTTCGATATCGGCACCCGATATGGTAAATTCTTCATCAAATATGGCTTTAGGATCGCTGATCCAGCTTTCAGCTTTGAACGCAAACTGACCGCTATGAGGGTGCCCCTTTAACGCAGTTTCAGTGACTTCATCTGCTGCGATCAAGGCCGCCCGCGCACCCAGCTCCACTGCCATATTGCAAACGGTCATCCGTCCGGCCATATCGAGGCCGTGGATGGCCAAACCTGCAAACTCTACTGCAAACCCATTGGCCCCACCTGCGCCAACGACTTGCACGACTTTCATGATGATGTCTTTAGCCGTAACGCCAGGTGCGACGTCTCCTTCAACAGTTACGCGCATGGTTTTCATGCGTTTGTAACGAAGGGTTTGAGTCGCAAGCACATGCTCCACTTCCGACGTGCCGATGCCAAAGCCCAATGCGCCGTAAGCCCCATAAGTGGTGGTATGGCTGTCGCCACAAGCGATCAACATACCCGGTGCAACCAGCCCTTGTTCGGGAACCACGACGTGTTCGATACCCTGTCGCGGGTCGCCGAGGCCGTAAAAGGCGATGCCGTGTTTGCTGCAATTTGATTGCAAGTTGTCGATCAGCAATTTGGATGCTGTGTCATGAGGCTCACGACTTCGGGTCGCGTTCACATGGTCAATCACTGCCAGATGTGCCTCTGCGCGCCAAACTTCTAGGCCCTTTGTGTCGAGTCCCGAAAAGGCCTGCGGACTCGTGTATTCGTTCATGATGTGTAAATCGACATAGATCAGCATGTCGCCATCGGGCAGATCGCAGACCTTGTGGGCGTCTACCAATTTGTCATAAAGCGTGCGGCTCATCCGGTGGCCTCCATATGTCTTGCGTTGCGCGCAAAGAATTCGGACATGTATGCGGCGATATCATTCGGTATTTCTTCGGCCATGTAATGTGTGGCGTCGAGCGCTTTACCCTCAACTTGCCCCGCGCGCTGACGCCAAAGACCAAGCGCGTCGAAGCATTTTTCAATAACACCGCGTTTTGCCCAAAGAGTCAGGATAGGCATATCAAGTTTTTTGCCTTCGTCTGCGTTGTCATGTTCGATGTCTATAGTGGCAGCAGCACGGTAGTCTTCGCAGCTTGCATGAATTGTGAGCGGATCCGCAAAGGCGCTCAAATATTCAGTCAGAGCTTCAGGAACAAATGGGTTATTGCCCTTCGCCTGATTGAAACATTTCAGCTTCCAGAACTCTTGCGCGTCCGCACCAATCATTTGCTCAGGTAGCGGGTGTGGCTGAATTAGGAAAAACCAGTGCCAGTAAGCACGGGCAAATTCGACGCTTGTGTTGGCGTACATTTCGCGGGTTGGCGCGATGTCGAGCAATGTCATGGCTGCAACGCAATTTGGATGGTCCAGCCCCATCCGATGCGCCACCCGCGCACCCCTATCATGGGCCCCAACGAGAAATCTCTCATGCCCCAAGCGCCGCATGACTGCGACGATATCATTGGCCATAGCGCGTTTTGAATAAGGCTCGTGCGATGCGTTTGACACTGGTTTATCTGACCTGCCATATCCACGCAGGTCAGGGCAGATGATTTGATAAGAGCGCGCAAGTATAGGTGCCACACCGTGCCACATAGCAGATGTTTGTGGATAGCCATGTAAAAGGACGAGTGGCGGCGCACCAGCGGGCCCAGCGCGGCGGACGAACAAAGTCGCACCGTCGCCTTCGATGCGCTCTTCCACGAATTCCTTGAACATTTTGCATTCTCCGAGAGGATTAATCTTAATTCCTTATTTCAGATTAAATTAAAAGAATTAATCGTAAAAACTGAACAGTTATGCCGACCAATTCTTTCGGTAAGTTCCATTAGTCTCTAATGACAAGAGCCGCACAGTTCAAAATAGACTAGTAGCACACGCGTAGCTACTACATATCTCTGTCTATTTTGGCCTAAACCTATCAAAGCGGTCCCAAAAGCGGTCCTTCTGAGTAAGATCAGGCGACCTATTGAGCACATCAATTTCAAGCCAAACCGTACTGACACTCTCTCTGGGTGGCGTCAATTATTGAGCGCATAGATTTAGGCTGTGGCAGCAATCTGATGGGTGTTCTTATTTGTTTAATGGCACTATCCCGATCATTCTTCCTGACGAGCAGACTTTATGCACCTTAGCATCGCTTGCACTTTCTCTGTGCGGTGAAGGTCCACGTGTGTGACTAACCATATTGGCACGGACCATTCCTGATTTGGGGGAAGAACACGGTGAAATCCTTCGTACCTTTTAGCTTTATGGTCTTCTATAATGCCCATACCTATTCCGGCAAAAACTGCCTTAAAGTTGACATCTACATGTTGGGACGAGAGTGCGATCATATCAGGGCGAGCAATGTTTTTTACCCATTCGCGGACTGAGAGTTGTCCTCCAAAACTTGGTGGAAGGACAAACTGATGGTTATCAAAATCACCAGCGTCTTTTGGCATCCCAAATCTTTGGATATAGCTGTCGTGGGCGTAAAGGTTAAAACTGATCTGCGCAAAGTTACTAACAACGTAATCAGGATGATCCGGCTTTGGACCTGCACGCAGTGCAATATGCGCCTCACCATATTCAAGTTTCGCAAGGTTTTCGCTGGCGTCAAGATCTACAATACAATTTGGATTTTCTGCTCTAAAGTCTGAGATTGGTTTCATCAGTAGCTCAGCGAAACCTGCTAGAATTGTCAACTTAAGCTCACCTTCTAGCGCAGCTTTTCCACCCTGTACGCGACCTGTAAGATCATCGATCAGTTCTTCTGTCTTTTGTGCCACCCGAAGTACATCTTCGCCTAACTCAGTTAGCGTATAGCCACGTGCATGTCGGATAAAGATGCGCGCACCCATCTCCTCCTCAAGCGCGTCAATGTGACGGTTCACAGTCGCGCGGTGGAAGCCAAGTGCATTGGCCGCTGCACTTACCGTGCCTAGCTTTGCCACTTGGTATGCTGTTCGAAGCTCAGCCCATTTGTCCATATTACCTATGCCTTTTTTGCGCGCACCCTCTGCGGATATGCGCTCATTGTGTCTAACCATGCGGCAATGCATCTAAGGGAACAACCAAAAAAAGGAGTTATAAAGATGACCGAAGCACCAAAATGTGGATGTGGCCGTTCTCCAACAGGCAACTGTATCGGGTGGCACGCTCTCTCTGAGGAAGAGTATCAAGAAAAGAAAACTGCCTATGAAACACGTCAGGAACAAAAATCTTGAAAATGAATATTTGCTGGGTGACTGCACAATGGCAACCACCCAGCCAATGCTTTGCCTAGTCTCGACCTACAAACGTCAGCGGTTAATTCGTCACGGACGAACGCTAGAAACGAATTATGCAAGGCATTTAACGGAACAATATAAAAACTTAAGATAGGAAAACAATGACTTATATATCAGTTGGCCTTCGACTTTTACTTTCAATTGCCTTTTTGGGCGCAGGCGGCTCAAAGCTCGCAGGTTTCGAGATGATGGTCATGACGTTTGACCAAATAGGCTGGGGGCAAGGCTTCCGTTATGTGACAGGGGCCATTGAGGTAATCGGTGTTGTGCTATTATGGCTTCCACGGCGTCAGGTCATCGGTGCAGCAGTTCTTGGGGGCACTATGGTAGGTGGCGTCCTTACCCATTGGTTCATTCTTGGCCCATCTGCGGTTCCTGCAATAGTACTTGGCCTTCTATCTGCTGCGGTTCTCTATATTGACCGCACCCAAATTCCAGAAGTTCTGGGCCAGAAAAATTCTTCTCAAGCTAAATTGTAATATCTGCCTGATCATAATAACTGCTGCTTTGTTGGCTAAGGTCAACGTGATTGTTGCACCCAGCATAGCTGGATAGCCATTCTAGGCTGGTCTGTAGAGGGGTTTAACTCATTCAGGCAGTCTGATGGAGTTTGGCTAAAATGTGGATACAGACCACACCAAAACTATTGCGGTTCACACCATAGTGGAGCAATTTTACGAGCGCCAATAATGCCAGGCATTGTGATTGATTACATCAGTGATGCCACCATTTAAGAGCAGATTAACCTCGGGTGCTAGTCATTAGCATATCAGCGAGGATGTGACCCGATGCTGACAATGAGTTGTGTCCGTCGAAAAACTGCATTTCACGTCCATATTCCATAGCAGAAAATAGGGAACCTTCTGGTGCTCGTTTCTCACAATGAGCCAATACAGCCTCGATCTTCAGAAATTCTTGATGCTCGTTCATGTCACATATTGGACACCACATATTGATGTCTGTCAAATAAAATACACCACAGGTTGATTTACAGGGTGAACAGCCCACGCTGCGTTCACCCACATCCGTGGGCTGTCCTGCGACCAGCGTCCGCCTCCCGATCGAACACCGATCTCCCTTGGAGAAGAAAATAGCTTAAAGCCATTTCCAACAAACAGGTGGCCCGACTGGGTTTAAATTCAAGTAACCAAGGAAAAAGCCAGCCTCTCAAAGTGAGAAAGCTGGCCAGTTTGTCCTTCCACTACCATGGGAAGATACATTTGTTAGAAGGACGATCTTCTGAAACGAAGGACGCTGTTCCAGGGGAAGTAGCTCAACATTAAACTCAAGTGTCATTTTGAGACAACATCTTTTTACCGTTATGGCAAAAAAAAGCCCTTCCAGTGGAAGGGCCAATTCATAGTCGAGTGCATATCACACGCTAGTAAAACGGTGTAGTGACTCCTCTTTCTCTACATTTTGAAGACACGTCCCAAAAGGTTCCAATTTCCTTAGAGCCTTCCATCTTGAATGTTGCGGTGTTGGTGTGGTCCATTAAATTGTAGATGGCGTCCATCGCATTAATCATCGCTCCTAAATCATCTTTGGTGAGGATGACTTTCAAGCTATTATCGGTTTCAACTTTTACGGTATCTTTGGGCTTTACCGCTGCGCCCTTAATCTCGTCTAACTTCATTCAGCCTTTTGCCTGATATGGGAGCGGGTGCCATGTGAAGTCGCTGCAAATATATTCAAGTGCGAAATGACTTACAATAATTGAAAAAAATTGTCATGTTCCTCTATCGCTCCAAACCAACATTATCTTCGACTTGGTTGTTAAACCAAGGTTGGAACAATCGGTCGCATTGCAGCAGATAGGGCTGAGCTACTTCTAAATTATGGGTCTGCTGGACAAAACTTCAGACAAAAAGCAGGCTCTTATCCCCTTGACTTGGCCAGCCTCATTCGTGTGGCTGGTCCTTTTATTTGCCATGTACAAATTTTCCCGTAGAATTGAGAGGTAGAATACAAGGAGAGAGAAATGTATGCAACATCAGCTGACTGGTCGTTTGAAAAATTGCCATCAAATTTTGGTGACAAAAATTCAGAATTTACTGATGAACTAAAAGGCATGGGAGCATTAAATTTTTACTGGGTGCAAACCAGTAACTCTTCAGGCCGTAGCATTACCATATGGCCAGATCAGGCAACAGCACAAGCTGCTCTTTACCGAATTAGAGAGGGTGCTTCCGCAGATACAGGTATGAAAATAGCCAGCGTCTGCGAAGGCAATGTCATCGGTAGCATGTGAAGGCTTTTAGGCGCTGCTTACACCGCTCCTACTAAATTTGGGTTCACTGGTACTGCCTGAGCTTTTTCTGCATCAGAAGCATCCAATTCAGCTTCAACTATGGCTTTGATACCCTCAACAAATGTATCACGGCCAAAACCCATTTCTTCCAGATGGCTGTCTGTAAGATACGGTAAGGTTTTTGATGCAGCTGACGCCTGACGGGCTACAATCATTGAGTTATATAGTCGTTTAAGCATTTTAATCTCCTTGCTTTTACAACTATTAGTATAGCATTTTTTACGTAAAATTTCATCGCACACAGGTGCATTCCCGTTATGCTATTAATGCAACGCTAGACCAACCACGGATGAATTACGGAATTGATCGCTTCATATCGCTTTTGAAGGCTGAAGCCTGATCCGTACTTGCTAGCAACATCACCAGATGAGTGGCCAGTTATAAAGTCGTTCAGTTCCTTCGACTCCACAGCCCACGAGGTACGTCAGAGAGTCAGATGTCATAACTGTGGTGTGAAGGGTAACAACACGTACCAGATCGTTTATCGTGGCGGTTCTTATGATGCTTTTATGGGAGCTGCTAACACAACGGTGAACGGTGAGGGCTGAAAAACATTTGCGGGTTACTGCATGAAGTGTCAGTCTGAGTGTGATACTTATAGAGGTCTGAAATGCTAATAAACATTACAATTCAAACATTCACTTCACAAAATGAGCTAGAGCTAAGCGTCTCAAGGTGGGATGAAATAAAGCATGAATACATGCCAAAGTTTTATAAGTTGGGCCTTGCAAGGTACACTACCTCAAGAATCTGGAACAAAACTGAAAAGCACCAGTTGGCCCATATCTTTGAGTATCGCGACCAAAAATCTATGGAAAATTGTTTGCCAATTTGGGGTGCAATAGAACAGCGGTGGCGAGAGAAGATAACTAATAAAACTCTAAGCTATCGTGGCATACAGATTGATTGCTTGGACCCCTCTGACCAATGACCAAACTCTCCACCATCCCACACACGGCCAACTCAGCATCACTAGTGGCCTCTTTAAGCACGATACGATGCTAGAGGTAGCAAACCTAATTGCAGTGGTAGGAGGCGACACCACAGCCCACGAGGTACGTCAGAGGGCCAGATGTCATAACTAGGCGTGAAGGGTAACAACACGTATCAGATCGTTTATCGTGATGGTTCTTATGATGCTTTAATGGGAGCTGCTAACACAAATTAATAAGATTAAGTAGTCAAAAACTCATGTTAACAAAGATTAAATGTCCTTAAGTACCTGAATGGGGAGCGTTTTGTCATACGGCAGGCTACGAAACTGCCCTGCACGGCTCAAGCTCGTTTTGTCTGATAGTGCCTCTGAAAGGCCTAGCGTTAGGCACTCTGCAGTGTGAAAATTATGCAGTGCCGCGTTCAGGACGGTCATTGTCAATGTTGAATTTCATACCGTCCAGC
>Ga0228626_1000125_pt1 | contig 34860 bp, 20 predicted proteins | sample 31DmetaG_FD_183028 | JGI IMG/M metagenome (GOLD analysis project Ga0228626, IMG submission 183028) | Seawater microbial communities from Monterey Bay, California, United States - 31D | ecosystem: Environmental > Aquatic > Marine > Coastal | place: USA: California | collected 2016-10-26
CCTTTGCTGAGTGTTGGTTTCTAGCAAGGGCTGTGTGTCGGAGATCTTTTGCATATTCGTTAGCTTTCCTTTACATTATGACAGTGATTGCTCTTATCCGGCGCCGATAAACTCTGAAAAGCAGTGCCCGGCTGCCAAGAAGTCAATTCAAAAGGTTGCGCCTGGGGCATCTGGCGCCTGAAATAGTTTCGCCATGCCTGTGCATAAGGTCATGGGACCTGTATACTGTATGACAAAATCACATGCAAGAGGATTACGTTGTGGTGTTCGATACTGAAACCCAAAACTCGTTTGCTGATGTGATCGGAAGCAAAAAGCAGAAGCTTCAGAAGCTGCACGTATCTGTTGCTGCTGCATTGTGCATACCCACTAGACTTTGCATCGGACAGACGAGTGCAGAGGAGGCGTTAAAATCTGCTATAGTGCATACATTCTGGACTAAGCATGAAAAAGACATGACAAAAATGATTTCGTTGCTGCATGGAGCCACGTTGGTGATAGGATTCAATCTTTACGAGTTTGACTATCCTGTTATTCGAAAGTACGACACATACGACGTCCTTGATGACGTGTGTGCAAAGACACTCGATGTCTTTTCTCGTGTGAGAGACGCAACAGGACAGTGGTACAAGCTAAACACTCTTCTCGAAGCCAACAACCTTCCCTGTAAGACTTCTCACGGACTTGAAGCAATTGCTATGTACGAAGAAGGGCGACTAGAAGAATTAGAGAGCTACTGTGTGAACGACGTCAAGTCTACTGCTCTTCTGTCTCTCATGTCCGAAATGACAACCGGAACTCGTGTTCTCCCAAATCATGTTTTCGGAGTATCGTCTATGCTAGCTGCCATCAATCACTCTTCCATGCTCAATGAGCGTGTGTCTGCATGCGTTCAAGCGCAGAAGACTGTGTGAAGAAAGCTTCTTAGGCAATGAGAGCGTCGCGCTTGGCGACGAGTGCCTTGTAGTCAAAGTAGCCGTGGTTGAGGTTGGTGATGTGCTTTTTCATGGGAGTCGTGCCGCGGAGCGAGCGCTTGAGGGCCTCGTTCTGGATCACCTTTTTCGCCTCCGCATCCGCACCATCCTTGAAGAGGTCGGAGCGCGTGTTGAAGAAGGCGCTGTTGTCGAAGATAACCTTGAGGTACCCCGGGTACTTGAGAAGGGAGCCGTCAAACTTCTTGCCGCGGGTCTGGCCGTCCGCCTTGAGCATCTCCTTGAACTCCTCGAGGACGCAGGAGGGGCTCTCTCCACCGGACGTGACGACAGCGAGAGCAGGCATGTCCTCGACGCCGCGCTTGTGGGAGCCCAGGAGGTAGTGCTTCTGGCGATCGTTGCCGTCCTCGTCCTTGATCACCTTGCCGGTCTCGCGGGACTTGAGCGGGCGATAGCCCTCCATGTAGTTGTCCTGCATGTCGGTCTGCGGCCGCTTGCGCTGCTTGGGCTCGTACTCGGGAAGCGGCGTGCGCTCAAACTCAAACTCGCGAGCCGGCTGCACAGTCTGGACCGGCGTGTCCTCGATGTGCACGGTGGGCGCGTGTGGCGCGTTCCCCGGCATCAGCAGGGAGTCGGAGATGTCATCCAACGGCTCCACCTCCGGCATGTTGCTTGGAAGCGGCGGAAGAAAGCCCGCATCCCGCATGGCGGGGACGGCCCCAGGAGGCGGGTTCTTGGCAGCCTCGCGAAGGAATTCGGCAATGTCGTCTTCAACCTCAAAGTCTTCGTCATCTTCGTCCTGCTGACGCTGCACCTCACGAATCTGCTTGTCCATCTCAGGATCGCGCTCCACGCCAGGAATCTGCGGTACGTCCGGAAGCGGTGGAAGGCTGCCGTTGTCGATGGTCGACTGGCGGAGGACGCGCCCGGCGCGATTCTTGTCTTCGCACAAGAAGCAGAGAGAGATGAGGCGCTCGTCGAAGAGGAACATGCCACAATCGGCGCACTTTGTGTGGGACTGGACGCCGAAGAGCTCCATGTGATCGTTAATCATCTGCAACACGGCCGGCGGTGACGGAATCAGCTTCGGCGGTTACACCGGCAGTGACACCGGCGGTGACACCGGTGGTGACGGGCCTAGTGGGAGGGGGTGCTCCGAACCTTTTTGGTTTTTGGGTTAACGAGGTTTTTGTGTGTTCCGTGCTCGACGGTTATGTAACTGATATTCCGTTTTTGGGTGTAACGGTAAAAGTACCGGTAGTGAACCCGATAGTGACTCCTGTGGAGACACCGGCGCCGACACCGGCGCCAACTGGGCGAAAACGAAACGGGGTGAAACGAATTCAGTTACAAACAGAAACCGAAAAGCAAGCCCCTTCCACCCACGTATGCAAGCTGTTGCACAAGTAGTGCCGCCACTGCAGCACCCCCTCCCAGTAGGCCCGTCACCGCCGGCGTCACTACCGGCGTAACCGCCGAAGCTGATTCCGTCACCGCCGGCCGTGCGGCAGGAAAGGCATGTCTGTGGGAACTTCAGATCTTGCACGCCGTGGGTCCGGATAGACCTCATCGTCTTGAATGTCTTCTCCATCTGCGTCTTAATCTCCATCTTCTTCTACATCTTCTTCTACATCTCCAATCGTGAAATCATCCTCTGCTGTCAATGGAGGAGGATCGTCGGTTGGGTCGCGGCCTGCGTCGGTTGCGTCGGCTGTGGCGCCACTGGATTCGCCGCTGGAGTCGCCTCTTGCGGGAACCAACCTTGAAATCCATTCCACGTTCTCTTTCATTTTCAGAAATCTGCCCAGAACGAGTTTCATGTACTTGTCAAGCTGTCCCGTCTTGACGTATGTGATCATATCCTGCTTCTGTTGGTTATGTTCTTCTATAGTTTCACCCTCTACAACAAACTTGTCAAAGATCTGGGCAAGTGGTGCTTCAAGTTCCTCGAGGTATCCTTCTCTGGTCTTTGCTTTGATCTGCATTTGAGAGAGCTGGAAAAAGAATTCTCTGCTGAATTTGTCCACGAACTGTGTCTGAAGATCACCTCCTGCATTGGCCATAGTCACCCACAGCTGTGCAGCGTCAGACTCCCCGTTTGTCATGAATGACAGGACCTTCTTCCATACCACGCCGATAGGACCCTCAGCGACGGCAAGATACTCATTTTCTACCCATTCATTGAGTTGAGTATATAGATTTGTGAGCATTGCAATATTTCTTGTGTCTTCTTCTGACTCACCGGTGCCAGTCAAAACCCTGTACATCTTGTTCTTGACATACCCAGTAACTGAACTGAAACGCGGCTGATCAAAGTACTCTTCGAGTTTGGCGATCTCATCTTGAAGCTGCTTCTTATTAAGAACCAAAGTTGTTGCAGTGAAAGGTGTTTCAAACCAGGAACTCCATAGCATTTTTGCATTTTCCATTACAGTAGAAATTTCCATTGGCGCACGTTCATCTGGAGTCGAAGTACTGTACTGAAACCTTATGGACATCTCGATCAACTTGAGAATACCCGCGTCCTTCATCGAATCCCATCCCGATTCCAGGGCCCACTTTTGAAAGTTTTCTAACATGTCATTGACCTTGAGCTTCCCGTCTAGTTCAACTCTGGATAAAATCATTTCAGTTACCAGTTTGCTGGTAGGGTTCTCCCCCCGTTCAATTTGTGCGACGCCTTCTTTGAATATCTGTAAGGTTGAATTCAGAAGTTTAACATTTTCTTCGGCTTCCACCACAAGCTCATCTATTCCGGTGCTCGTCGAAGTTCCTGTGTAAGCAGTCGGACGTTTGCTTTTTTCTTCTCTAAGTGATGCAAGAATTGCAATTGCATTCTTGAGTTCTTCGGTTAACGAACTCATCTCTCTGCCTGCCGCTTGGACGATTGATGGGCTAAGAACAAACCGAGAACCTGGATCCGTGTTGTTGGGGGTTGTAAGATCTTCGGCCCCCTCAAACCCAGTGGTTTCATTGCCGGCAAATGCAGGAATACTGCCCCCTTTGACTTCTGGCCTCAATGTAGCACCAACAACTGGTGTTACTCCTTTCGTTGAAGGAGCAGTAGACGGCTCGAGCATCCAGTGTTTCACAGTGTCTCCCATTTTGGAAAGAGCGTTTCCAGTGGTTTCAGGAGCAAGTTTCGCTGCTGCAGCAGTTGCAACAGAAAGAGCGAGCATGCCGGTAGTTCTCGGGCTTGCTCTGAGTGACCTCCTGACTGCACTGCATGTGTTTGAGGTCTCTTGTATCAGCTGAGACCATCTCTTGTCTTGAAAGCTGTAAGCTCTGACCCAGATGTTGTTCCAAGGTCCTTGTCCTGCGGTTTTCCACTTAGGATGAGGCTGCCAATAGTAAATGGGATATATGCCGCTCAAAGTTGGCTTCTCGTTGTTCCGGAAGTTCATGAGATCGTTGAGGATTTTGTTGACTTCTGCCACAAGAGCTCTGTTTACAGGCCTGCCATTCTGCATGGTTGGATGTGAATCAAGATTTAGCACCAGTTTGTAGGCCAGTACTTCTCCAGTGGTATTGTAAGGGAATTGCACAGGAATGGTTGTTGTAGGCGTCTCGTAGATTGGAGTTCCTGCGTTCGTCGTTGTAGTTTTCAGAGCAGGCTTTTGCTTCTGTAGTGCATTGCATACCAAGGTGTAAAGAGAGTTCTCTCCTGCTTTTTGCATGCTCTGTGCGCTGCACACGTCCGTTCCTACCAACCTTGCATTGTTTGCAGCTTGCTGGTACGCCATCTTTCCAACGACATGGAGAGTGGCTTCCACACCTTCCATGGTCGTGCACATGCTACTAAGCATGTGCATTGCGGTCGCTGCCGTGTTTCCGTACGAGTCTCCTGTGATGGGACTGATTCCAGTAGGCGATATGTCTGAAAACCTTGCAATTGAGGCGCCAACATTTGCATAAGATCTCGTTGTTGGTCCCTCGATTGAGATGCCCTTGAGAAGAGAAGAACTAAGTTGTTCCCTCCTGGCCCTGCTGTACTGACGCATGCGCCGCTCAATCTCTGGCTTGTATTGGAATTTGGGCTTGAACGACGCGTCGTCAAACCTGTCGTCTCCCTCGTCTCCGCCAAAAGAGCTTTGAGCTCTTTTGCGCTCCTGGCGCTTTTTAACAGCGCTCTTCTCCACTGATCCAGCCGGCGCCAAGCTTCCTCTAAAGTAAGTGGTCCGTCCATTTTTTGTGAGAAAGAGCGGCTGAGAGGGCTGTTCTCTGAGATACTCACACGCCTGCAAGCGTAGTCGCTGTATTTGCATTTTGATGTTGTGGCCGCTCGCAATCAGCTGACTTTGTCCCACGTAAGCAGCAAAGCTTCCCGAACGCATGCGAGTGTTCTGCAGCATGAGTCCAACCAGCTCTGCAAATCTGGACACAAGCGTCTGGTCCTTGCCTTCTATGTATTCCCACAAATGAATGTGGCGGTGGTATCCGTAGCAATGCTTGAGCTCGGTGGTAATGTGGTCAAACGACTTCTGTATAGCAGCGATCGTGTCGGGTTTCATGTGCAGCATGTACGAGTTCCGCGGCTCGACAATCCTCGCGTACGACGCCGGTCCCGAAGACGCCATTTCTGAAGACACCTGCTCATGAAAGGCTTCGCTCACGCTTTGAAGCTGCCTAACCAGCTCTCCCACAGCCATGGGTTTGGAGGAAGCACCCAGCACGTTTCCAAGCTCGACTGAAGTTTCGAAGAAGCCGTGACCCGCCTCTCCCGAGGTTATCTGTCTCACGTTGTCCTTGACTTCGGACGACATGACAACAAGCTTGTCGGCTACCCCAGACTCGGAACGCATGTCCAACTGAAGCTTAGACGCCTTGAGCGTGGAGGAGACCACCGACTCCACCAGCTTCGTCTGAAATCGAGACACGCGTTCAGCAAGTGCCTTCTGCCTCTGTGTCGCCTCTTTTTGAGAAGCCTTCATGTCCTCGTCTTCCCAGGAGATTGCACTGTCCGCTGCCTCTCCTATGGATCCGGTCAAAAGAGTGACAAACCTGTAGAGACGATCCGTAGAAATAGCCACTTCCCGAAGAGCGTCTGACCACACAGCAGTGCGCCGCTCCCTAGTGGCAGATTCTATAGTCTGTCCCAGCCCCAGTATTGTAACATTCTCCGCCGTTCCTTCACTTTGAATCTTCTGAACGTATGCCGCCTCGTGCTGAAGCTGTTCAATCTCACGAACGGCATTGAATCCCTGTTTGATCGCATTGAACAGGGAGTGCATGCTGAAGTCTGAATCCATAAGTTGGGTGGCTATGAGATCGCGTGCAGTTCCACCTGAAGAGTGACCGGTTGTGTCTACAGGTTCGTGCTGAGCGTCGACGCCAATCTCAAGGCCCCACATTTTTCTTGTGTCCGTTGACGGAAAGTTCTGACCATTGTATTTGAAGCCTGACATGATCGAGTTTCTCATCCATAGATTCGCTTCGGCGTTCAAGATTGATCTGTCGCGAAATGGAATGCAAGAGTCGTACCCGTCTTCATCTATTGGGGAGTCCCCCTGAGCAATCTTCAACGCTGGCGGAGATGCCTCGTCTGTCACAAAGCGAGCTATTCCAGTATCCACAGGAAGATGAAGCTTTTCAATCAGTACATTGTCGTCATTGTCAATGCAAGATCCGCACTGATGTCCAGGTCTTGTGATGTACTGAGCACTTTGGGCATCCTGTGGGTTCAGAATCATGTTGGTTGTTCTGCTCATCCTCGAGCTCCTCGCAAAGATCAAGCTAGAAAGCTGGTTGAGCTTGGCAACTGCAGCTGCAGCATAGAGCACATTTGCTTTGCTTGCGTTGTCGTTTGCCATCTCTGTTTCAGCATGCTGAGTCAAAGAGCCGATCATGAACTCAATAGTACTCGAGGCGCAGATGGAATGAGCAGCTTCGTCGTAAACAATCTCGTCTCCCTTCCTGCTCATGTTCTTGTGTATTGGTGCCCATCGGATGGGTTTAGCAGGCTCTGCCCCATACTCGCTCTGGTCGTAATTGTCTCGAGGAGCCCTGCGATCGTCCTTTATGACATGTCCGACAAAGTCCGTGTTCAAAAAAACAGAATTGGGCTTGCTGTAGATCAACGACTGTCTTGCGTGTATAGATGCATAGTCGTTTTTGTCAAGATTCACGTCATCAATGGCAAAGTACTGCTGTTTCTCATAGCCTTTTATGCCACTCTTCGGAAAACTGTATGGAAGGTCATCCCCCAAGTTTTCCTGGTGCGGTCCTCTATATCCACAAAGCCCACGTATCATAGCAAAGTCGACGAAAAGGGTGTCGCTCGAAAGCCTGTTGGATCTGAGAGGGCCCGTCTCTACCGTGTGGGTAGACGTTGGAGATTGTGAAAGAAGGTCCTCAATTCCTTCAACCACGTTACCAAGGGGCGGAACATCTGTATCTGTAGGAATGTAGGAATACCATCCATCAACAAGCTGTCCCCCAAAATCAACATCTGAGTCCTTTTGATTCCACATCGGAGAAACTATCCTTTGAAGCTTCCACTCTTTCGGCTCCGATCCTGTAACAAAGCTCCTCGAAGTCACATTTGTATCATCGTTAGTGTCTGCGGACTTGTTGTGAGCAGCCATTCTATCAAACGACTCAACCACTGCAACCTTGAGAAGAACCAATTCGACGTGCTGTTCGGGTTGTGTCGGGTCGATATATGAAGCTCCGTTTTGGTCGTACATGGGGCACATGTCAGCAACCTTATATGCTTCATAATTTCGGCTTTCTAGAACTTGTTGTATTGAAGGAAACGTAGCATCATTGATTTCACCAAACAACCGCGCCATCTCAAAGACAAGGGCCGTTTCCTTGGCAGTCTTGTGTACAACTCCCGCCACCCCCGTCAGCAGCCTCGAAAATATTCTTGCAGGAAAAGACGTTGGATCCAGCAGAATGATGAGCCCTTCAAACATGCTTTGAATGATTTCAAACTTTTCGGGTTCGGTAGAGGTGACCAGGGAAGCTATCTCTGCACGTCCGCGAGCACTCGACGCGGTGTACTCTCTCTCTATGGACTCGGCTGCCTTCTTGATCATGTCCAAGTCAAAGCTCTTCATGTAGGTCACCACGGACACGCGTATCTCTTTCATGTCTAGCAAGAAGGCAACCAGGTTCAATGTCTCCTTGATGTGGTTGTTGTTCTTCTTGTTCTTGTGGTCTATCACACTGTCCATGGCTTTCACGAGCCCTACTGCAGAAGCGTGCTTCATTATGGTTGGCATCATTTCCGAAGGAACCATGCGGAGCCGTTCTCCTCCATCTCCTGCCCAAAGGAGCGATACTGCCTGCGCAAGATACTGGCCGTCGTCAAAGCCTAGTGCAAACCTTGCGTCAAGTACAGCACGACCCTCCTTTGTATCGTCCTTGTTACGGTCGACGGTGCTGGCAATCGTTTCGACATGCCTTCGTATTCTGTTTGCTGGGTTGCTTCCGTACTCTGAATCCCCTGCAAGAGAATCACTCACAGCATAAAGCATTGACTTCACAAAACTGGCCTTTGTGACGCGCGCAACTGCGCGATCGGCGCCTTTCTGTCGCTTTGTGCCATCCATTGAAGCCGTTCTTTGTCAAATCACTGGGTTTGGCAGATATCTCGTAAGACTACAATAATGTCAAAGGGTGCTAAAATGGAGCTTTCTCCCAGGAATCCAGAAGTCGCGTTTTCCCATTGGAGAGTAGAAGAAGATCTCAGCGATTACCTCTGCAGAGAACGAGATGCGTCTGCGTGCTTCTCTCCAACCGAGAACAACGAGTATGATCTACGAGACCCGCCACTCGTCTATGCGGAGACAATCAACGAGGCGACTGGCAACGTTATGTACGACCAGAAGTACAACGCCCAAAACGAGTCACTGATGACCTCTTCTAACACAGAGTGTGACAAGAGCGTTCTGAAAAGAATAGAAAACCAAACCAGACAGGCACCGAGCAAGATGAAGCTTGACATGCTCGTGAACACGGTGGAGATTGTAAAGAAGGACGGCATGTACAGCATGGTGTTTGACGGAGTTTCTCAGAATGCCGTCGCACCAAGCCGCAATTTTTCTCAATCCGACACGGTGAGATACTGGATGCCACGTTTCAAGGAGACGTCGTTTCAAGGCCCAAAGAGAATGGAGAGAAGCGTGGCTCCAGTGATGTTTTCTATGAGGGTGGAAGACGGCGAGGAATTGCCAAAGAAGTGTGAGATACGCGTCTGTCAAAGAGTTGTCGACAAGGGCTACGTTGTTATGAACGACGAAATCATAGACTCTCACAAGATACCAATCAACCAAACTTCCAAGAGCGAGGCCGAAGCGACTCTTCTTTCCTACCCGATTGTGAGCACCCCACCTCCATACATTGGTGTAAACGACTACAGCAAGATGGAGGAATATGAGACTCTTATGGCTTTGCACAACATTGGGATTCTGAAAGAGCTTTACAACCTTGGAGAGACTATAATGACGAGGGGTCCCTGGAGAGTGTTCAGTAACTACGATTCTTTGAAAAAGTCGTTCTCTACAATCGTTTACACAATTGTCAACAACTACAAGAGCAACCTTGCTGTTCTTGGCGCGCTTGCGGGTGTTTGGTACATGAACGGGTTGGGCGTCGTTTTCAGCATCGCAAATTTCGCTGCGTCAGCAGTTGTAGATTACGGAGTTGCGTTGGCAGAAAGTGGAAAAGACACAGCATCTGCTACTCTTTCAGCAGCAACATCAGGGGCATCAGCTGTCGCTTCGGGAGTATCAGTAGCGTCACGTAATCGAGACGCAATCAGGGCCGCAGATCAAGGAAAAATAGGCGAGTGGATGACAGCTCTTCTTGGAATCGGCGGAGGACTCGTTTCTGTTGCTGCAAGTTCGGTGGGGTCGTTGTTTTACACAGCATCTGCAACTGCCGAACTACAGGTCTTTTCATCTCTTCTCTATCCGGCAATACAGGTGTACATGGCCGTATCTTCGGTTGGCGCCTGGGCACTTGACAAAAAAGAGTACACGAAGATAGTGTCTTTGCACAGACAGGCGTGCACGGAGAAGCCCACTGTGCACCAGATCACACTCGACGAGCTTCCTGGTGTAATCTACCGCATTGCTGAGACTCGCGCAAACGGTAGCATGCTTGACGGCACAGACGAAACAGTTGGAAGGAGTTACCTCGACCTCGAAGCGCAGGGGTGGAAAAGAGAGTCTGCTTTCATGAAATGGTTGCAGTACGGAGACGGCCAAAGGAAGCACCGGAAGACTCTCCTTAGGAATAAGAATGATGTGCCCGACCCCGTGACCGGTCGTTACAGTACAGAGCAAAACCTGGAACTTAACAACGCTCTAAGCAATGAAGGCATCTTTAGCAGTGCTCCTGGAATCACGCGAAACACGATAGACAAGACCGGTTTACACATATCCACGGTCGTCAACACCCGCACAGAGTTCTTCTTTGAGGTACTCGTCATCGAAAACGATGGTACTTCCACCACTTGCTTCCGCATCGACCCCACAAGAACCAATGGCGTTGACGCCGCGTGGTTGTCGAGCGGGTACCACGAGAAGATTATTGAGTGCGAGGATGCAATAAAGTGTCTGGAGCTGAGACTTAGCACTATGCCGGGAGTGGGTGCAAACTTTCTTAACTCAGGAAGAGTTGTCGGCGACACTACCAATGGAACGTTTGTGGGAAACGGATTCAATGTGGAGAAAAGCGCCGCGTTTGGTAGAACCCCTGGTCTGAAACAGCCGCCGAAGAACGAGACACTTAGAAAAGAGGCTGCCGAATCTGACTTTCAGAAGGCGTCTAAGACTGCAAAAGACAAAGGAGATGCACTTGCAAAGAAGATGGACAGCTACACGAAAAACGGCAATAGCATCGTGAAAAGGTCCGAAAATCTCAGAAAGTCTGTTGCAAGAAGCATTACGAATCCAGGGAAGACGCCCGTGGCAACCCGCCTCAAGCTCTACAAAAAGTACAGAGAGTTCATGGACAAGAAAATGACACAACGCTTGAAGATCAGAAAAGACATAGACGAGGCTTCGGAAGAAAAAATGAATGCCGACAGAGAATTGGAAATCTACAGGGCGCGACGAAACGTGACGGCGGACCAGACTCGTCCGGCAAACCTGTGGAACTTTGATGACACCATGAAGAGACTTCGCGGGTGTGTAATGGGCACAGAGTACTGCGACAGCGACGACGAGCTTGAGGACTTTGAAGACACAGAAGAGGGCAAAAAGGCCACCAAGACAAATAAGGTCAAAGCGGACGAAGCCTTTAGAAAGCGAGAAAGGGCCGCAGTCGAGAGAACAAGCATTTGGAGGAGAATTCTCGTTGGAAACAGCACAGAGATGAAAGCACTGCGTTTTGCTAGAGCACACACCGATTACTGCAAAGAGGCGCTTTGTGACTCACTTGGAATATACAGCGACCAAATCACAGACGACAACCCAATGGTTGTCAGGTTTGTCGACATGTTCTCGCCATTCCCCAATTACAGGAACACGGCGCTTCTTAGGTTCAACGCGTTCAAGGTTCCGTACGAGTCGATGTGGATCGGTATATACAGCATTCCTCAGGTGGTTCGAACTCTTCCTCAGTTTGTATCAATACAGAGCGGTCTTGTGTCGAGCTTTGGAAAGGTTACAACATTCAGTCCAAAATCTATCGAATCCAGGTCAAGTTTGTTTGACTACAATGTGGCAAAATCGAGCGTAAAAGAGGCTTCAGATGCTTTAAAAAGATCAACAAAGCACATGGATGTTTCCTCTATGCGGTTTGGACCACAGGGTATGCACTTCTTGCAAGCTTACTATGGAATGGATGGGTGGAGAAAGAACGAACCGTTTCTGGGGGAAAAGCTTTCTATTGTGTACGGAACAGTAGACCTTCTTGCATCCTCGTGCACACCAAGCACTGCCCTAATCGACCACAAGGACATATGCGTAAGTGCAGGATCGCGTATCTTACAAGCACAGATTTCGGTTGCTGCGGGAAAAGACTCGTACGGCACCAGCAAGCTGCTTCGCGACATGAACCTCGAGGTTAGCATTGAAAGCATGCTTGCAGTATCTGTGTTTTCGGAAATTCTGTCGTTTGAAATCATTGCTAGGGGTGTACCTTCTCGTTCGAACATGGCGCTTGAGATGTCGGAGCTTCTGAGCTCATGCATCAATCGAGCACGCCAGTATTCCGTGATTGTGGCACAATTTGCAATCGATTTTGTGGTGCGAAAGAAGCAGAGCGTATCAAGAATACTGGAGAACGACATTTCATTCTTTGCGTTGCCTGGAATGGCGTACTTTCGTATACTTATGCGAACACTTGGGGCTTTCAGTGGAGTGCAGCCTAACGGATCCTTGGCAGCAGTCAGCTTAGAACGGTGCAACACGGTTTCAAGATCGCTGATACGCATCGCATCATCGCAAAAGCTCCCGATTAGCAGGTTTCCGTTCACATGCATTCAGTCGTGCATCGCTTACGTGCCTCCAGCAATCAACCGAATGCTTCCTGACGAGACGTACGGCAATGCCATAGCTCTGAGCATCGAGCAGTATGCTCTTTCATTTGAGAGGATGTCTATTGCAACGGGGACCCTACCAGTTAGAATTTACACGCCGATGATCGTGTGCCTCATGGTAGACATTGTCTGTACAAGGCCGATTGTCGTGAAGGCAATTCAGTACGACAGTGCGTTGACATCTTCTTTCATGGGGAAATCCACCGCCATGATCAGGCAAAGGGATTGGATGCCCAAGGTACCATGTGTGCCGAGCGCAATGTTGCTGAGACGACTGATGACCCTGAGGATAGACATCAATTCCAAGAACCTGGTGCACAACGCGATACCAGAAGCAGAGAATGGTATCGACAACATAGAACAGAACGTCCATGACAGATTGGTCAAAAGCATGATGGAAATGACTGTCAGGGGGACCCACAGGCTTCATCCTAAGCGCAACGCAGAATTCATGATTCCATTCGGATGTCTTGCCGAGGGAAGCCCATCTGACGTACCACACTATGGATTCGAGATGCATCCGGTCTGGCTTGAGTATCTTGTGATCGCCATAGATCAATGCATCGACGACATCAGCTCGAATCTTAAAACAGTGAATTCATTGAAGGCCGTCGACGACAAGCACAACAACATACCGTTTCACCCGTACCAGATCTTTGTCGAGGGGAGCACCGTGGTTGCATTCATGCATTCGCTGAAGAGTGTCTTGTATGATGAACACGATATCTTTCTTGACCTTTTAGACTACACTGGCTCTTTTTACGTGAACACAGACTTTGACGTTATTTCTCTACCTTCAAAAGTGGCAGACGATCTCATGTACAGGGCATGCTCAGGAAAAATGAGGAGCCAGTACAAGATGTTCATGCACAATGCCGAGAGAATCATGCAGGTAAACATGATTGGAGCAAGTGGGTTTTACGTACCGGCTAACGACGACAGGAAGCTTCACTTTTTAAGAAGAGGTGGTGAATCTCTTTCTCAGCTATCTTTATACATTGCAGTAGGAAACGCAATGAGCGCAGTCACTTCAGGCAGTTCCTTTAGAACTGCGCCATATACTTCTTTTTCAGGGAACGGCAGCCTAACACAGGTGGCAATCAAAAGCTCCGCTGATTCTCTTGTGCGACTACAGCACATGTGCAAACAACTGATTCTAGGAGGCGTCAAAGCCGTGCCATTCTCCGAGATGTGCATGTTGTGTGTCGTGGTCGGTTAAACTTGTGTTGATACAGTAGATAAGCCGTGATAATTTCAAAACGTTGTAAAAATGTCACGGCGCCCCCTTCCCGTAAAGGGGACCAAAAGTGTTGGGCTACCCAACCTGGGGGGGCTATCACTCAACAAGACAAGCAGAAGAGGTGTGCCGCCCACTCAAGACATCGCAGCAGAGAAAAGGAAGGCCGACGAGGCGCTGACCGAGGAAAACACAAGACCGGAATTAGGAGTCAATGACATTCTTGACCTTGTTTTCAAAGACGAAGACTTTACTCGAGGAGTTGTTGAACAGTATGACGCGTTCAAAAAGTTGTTTCCACTCGAGACACGGTCTGACGTGGAAAATAATGCGGGGTATTCATACAGCCGCCACAGGGAAAGCGGAGGAATGGACGTAAATAGCACAGACTCCAGTGACGTCAAGCAGTTCAAGATCAGAAAATTGATTTTCAACACTTCTGCCATTGGAACAATGAGATGCCAAGCTCTGTATCCAGAAGCTGATAATAAGTACGTCGTTACCTTTTCCAGCGTGGCTAAAATGAACGAAACTGGCACAAAATGCATGGAGGCATTCACAACTAACGTGGTGACCATGCAAATGTCATTTGCTCAATGTGCATCACAGATGCCAACCCTTCCCGATGGATGGGATAAAGAGGTTTCAGATCAACCAGAAATGGCAAAAAACGACGCCCAAACATGCGAAGTTGTAAAAAAATACAGAGACGAAAGCGATAAGGTGTACAAGAACATCGCGAGCACTATGAAGCCCGGCGACTCAGAGTACTACACGACTCTTAGGAAAAAGTGCACCTTTTACAATGATCGACTCCTTCTCGTTTCTGACTGGAGCAGCATTGTTTCTGACGAGAGGAACAACGCACGCAAGATACTGAACGCAATGATGGAGCATGAGAAAGTTTCCAAAGAGCACATGCGCGCTTTTGCACAACACTTTGACATATTGCGCAAAGTTGTCGAAAGCACGATGATTGTCAAGTACGGAAGCATCGCGTTCCCTGCAATCAAGGTATATTGTTCTGTGGAAAATCTAGATGTTGATCAAAAGTTACTAGGAGAAGCCATTGTCGATGCCATGACTCCCAGAATCGACGAAGACACCGAATCTCAAACTTCTCAACGCATGCGTTTGACGAAGCACTACATGAAAAGAATGAGCAACATCATGATGGCCACATACGACTCGTCGACAAAAACCGTCACTGGAAGCGACATGCACACTTACTTCACCAATACACCGGTTCCATTCCAGTCTCCTGATGAATTGGACCCATTCGAAGAATCACTCTCCATTTTTGATGATGATCTGAAACCTCTTGAGGATGCAATCGACCTGTGGATTCACCTGGCGTTCCGACACCCCGAAAATGCGACAAGTTCTGGTGTTGTCATCAACTTGGACCAGCCTGCGTGGTACGGAAAGTCGTGTGTGAACGCATCCACCTTCATCTCATGCATGAAAAGGCCTGCATACTCGATGAGTTTACCGGACATAATTGCTCTGCAAAGATCAATTCAAATGACCGAGGAGCAAACGAAATCTGGATCAACATCTGGTGAAGGCCCTTCAGGAAGTACGCAAGGTGATCCAAGTGCATCTCCTATGGAGAAGATTAAGGAAGGCGCCGAATTGCAAGTGGCACTTACTGCACAAGCACTTGAACAACCCGATGCAAAAATCGAAGATCTCACAGTCACTATGAGTGCCGAGAAACAGGAAATGACTCTCGGCAGTGCTAACGCCAGTGGAAAAGGCATTGTTCAAAAAGGCATTTCTGACGCACACCCTGCCAAGGCCGTATGTGGACCAAAAGAACTTACAATGGCTACTATGACGGTCAACACTCAATTTGAAGAGAAGCAGGGCACTGCATTAGAAACGATCGATAGTATTGAAGCAGACAAGAGGGCTTCAGTCGCTGCGTGCGCGAAGACCATTACTGAAACAGCAGCAGCCATCGTCAATCTAGACAAAAACAACACAGTTGAGGAAAAAGAGGTTTTCACTCAAATAAAGGCATCCGAAGTTGAATCACTCAACAATCTCCGGGATGCTTTTGACATCCAAGCGCCGCCTGTTGCACTGCCGAATACCAGTGAAGGTTCTTCATCAGCGGCTTCTTCATCTACAACAAGTGGAGATGATACTGTTCTTTTTGGAGACAAATCAACCACTACTCCGACGCTCTCAAACATCGATCCTGCAGATCCTACGGGAGTCAGGCTCAACATTCAGTTGAAGTTTGATGCACAGATGATACAGAATATCGAGAATCAACACGAGGCAGAAATGAAGAGTCTAAACGAAAAGTACAACCAACTTGTTGAAGATAAGAAAGAGCTTGATGACGCGTTGGAAGCTTCAGCGGCAGCAGTGGAAGAACAAGTGGGTTATTTGCAAAAGATCTCAGACTTGGAAAAAACAGTAGGAGAACTCAATGAGCAGAACCAGAGGATTCGACTTTCAAACGAGGAAGCCGTGAAAACTCTTGAGGGGGAGAAGGAGAAGCTCGAGAGTGAGAAACAAAGACTTGAGGAGTTGCAAGCTCTAACGGATGAGGAGGACGCAACAGAATCAGAGACGTTGAGGGTTGATATTGCGAAGCTCGAGGCTCGCATAAAGGTTTTGGCTGTGCAGACGCTCAAGTACGTTTTCACTGCAGGGAAGTACAAGACGTTCTACGAGTCAGAGAAGACAGCCGCCGAGAGGCTTCGCGAAGAGGCAGCAACTATGAGGGGCCAGATCGAAGCTGCAGAACAACAGATAGATGCACAGTACGCAGAGATCGATAGGCTTTCAGACGCTCAGTTGCAGCGACTCAACGAACTTGAAAAAAAGCTTGAGCAAGACTGGGAAAAGCACAGGGACAAACAGGATGCTCTCGAGTACAAGCAAGATCGGGAACGCAAAATCAAGAAGTCTCGTGAAAAACTGGATCAAGTACTCAAGAAGCGCAAAGCAGACCGTGAAGACTGGAAAGCCCAGGTAGAGCTGTTCAACAAAACCTGGAAGTTGAACGATGAGTCTATCAGGAAGTTCAACGATCAGACGCTTAAACAGTACCAGTCCCTTCGTGAAGAGAACAGGAGAGACGCACAAGAACAAGGCAAGTTCCAGCAGCAGCAGTTCGACAACCACAAAACGTGGTGGAAATTGTGCAATGATGCAATGGTGAAAGCAACCAAAGACTACAATGACACGTTCTTCAAGTCTAGCAAAATTGCGATTGATCAGCAGGCAGCTGAAAGAAAAAACGCAAACGAGATTGCCAGAATTCAGAACAACTTCTTCTTTCAACAGTCTGCTGAAATTCGCAGTAACTGGATTGCCACGAACAAGGAGACCAGAGACCAGGAAAAGGCCGCGAGGGACAAGGCATTTCAGGATGACAAGCTCAAATTCGCCAAAAACAAGGAGTCCAGAGAAAATACAATGAGCGAAGTCAAGCAGGATATTGAAAAACTGAAGAAGTCAATCTTGGAGAGCAAGGAGAAGCAAGCTGGTGAGTTTGAAAAACAGAAACTTCGAAAGTTGACAGCGGAAGCTCAATCCAAAGAGAACGCGAACGCAAAAGAGGCAGAACAGCTCAAAGCAATCAAGTTAGACAATGCGATCAAGAGGCAAAAGTTAAAGATAGAAAGTGAAAAGTTCAAGAAACAACAGGCGGATACGCGTAAGGCACTTGCCCAAGCAGAGAGTGCAGAACTTAGTCTTGAGCTGGAAAAGAAGTCTCAGGAGGAGAGATTGGAGAGGATGAAGAACCCCGACAAAAACAAGATGGACATGCACAAAATGACCATCAATTTCAGGCAAGCAGAAGGCGAAGCAAACCGCGCCTTGAGAGCAGACATTGCCGCTACAAACAACGATGTGAAACTTCAGATGAACGAATCAAAACAAGCACATGACTTACAGAAGATGCAAATGGCAAAAAAGGAGATAAGGGAACTCGAGGGTACGGCTGCACCATTTGCCACTTTTATGAACTCTGTGTTTGGCGACGCTCAAGCACCCATTCAAATCCAAGCAAGGAATACGATTGGTTGGGGTACCGTTGAACAGATGACGTACAAGGCAGTGAAGATGTTTACATTGACTCCTGTGCAGATGGTCGCTTCCTTTTGTTTACAGATGGTTGGATTCCCAAAATTTGCAGAAATGTTTGGCCCGGGTGCAGGCCCTGACATACTGGGCATGGCTGGATTTGGAACGTTATTTTCGAGGACAGGCAGAAAATTGCTGTTTTCTTTTGTTGGACTGACCTGCGAATTCGCTTTGGAAGGCTTGGGTTTTGGGCTGACATTCGTGATGCGTCAGGCTTCAGGTCTCGTATTGGGACTTGGTTCACTTCTGTGGGGATTTCTCGGCAATGTGACGACATGGGTTGTCAACGCAGTGTATGAATTTATGCCTGCAAATCCGGTTGAAGTTTTAGAGCTGGCCAAAGGCCAATTGAGAGAACGCGGATCCCTTTCCGTTCACGTTGCAATGAAAATATCTGGAATACTTCTTTATTTTCTGATAGGCGCCGTTCTGGTATACCTTGCAAAGAAGCGCCCTGACCTTCTGAAACCTTTGCTACAGTGGCTTTCTAACAGACTTACAAACGTCGCATCGGCTGTAGCAAATGCAGTCAGATCCGTGCGGCGAAAGTTGTCTTCAAAGGATGAATCTAAGGATGGGCTTGCCCAAATGCAAATTGATTCCAACAAACGAGGCAAGTCAGACGATACATCGGACCTGGAACAAGGGGGTGCGTCTTCAAAAAGTGCAAGGAAGTCGACACCCAGCGATGCTCAAAACCGTGCAGAGCTTGGTATTGCAACCAATTTCGATGACGACTACACTAGCCTCGAGGCGCTGGTCGAGAGCACGGGTACAACGGCCATGTCAACGGAGATCATGGACGCATTGATCGAGGCCCTGAATGCCGACCCCTCGCTATCTAAGATTGACTAGTTGTGGCTGCACTTGATAAGAGCAGCAATGGCTACCGACATTTCGGACAGACCGAATGTTTCGGAGAGTGTGTTAAACACATTCAAAAAGCACGACGACGGGGCGAGGGTAGTCTCGGTTCTTAGAGATGCGTGCGGACGCTCCGTAGTTCGCATGAGGTCGTCTCAGAACCACAATTCCATCTCTCTTCTGAGATTGATGCAGAACGCGATGCCCCTTGCCAAGGCGTCCGTCATTGAGAATAGCCTTGACGGGACAATCGAAACCGAAGTAGTTGTACCCACGCTAGCGGACGAGAGGGCGACTGCGCTACGTAAAGCTTCAGAGACTACCACGGCCACTGCCCTGAAACTACTTGCGCACACTCTGTTCTGGAGCGGGGTCGCTATGTGGGCAGCTAGTCTGTGGAAATGATCAGAGTCTGCAATTAGTCATGCTTTGAATATTAAGAGGGGGGAATGGCAGTGGACGTGTTGCAGGCCTGTGACCAATGCTCCGCCTCTGGGGGTGAACCGCAGACGCTGTTTGTCTTGATGTCTGTGTTGTTTTCGGTGTACGTTGCACTTGATACAATATTTTGCTTCCTGGTAATCTCTCGTAAGGCAGAAGAGCCCGTGTTGACCCAGACAAGCCCCGAGATAACACAAACCAAGGTGACCAGCACCACCAAAACCTCAACGAGCTATCAGCAGTGGCTTGGGCCTCGGGTGTTGGACATGGACGCACATCTAACACTCCGAAAGAACATAATGACAGTCACGTAATTTTTTGCTGTGTTTCACTACAGCTGTAGGTAGAACAAGATTTAAAAATTCGTGCAGTGATCTCCTTTTTGGTCTTTCCACGGTCCACAGAGCTGGCCTTGATACATGCTGTGCGCGCAGCCTTTGCGCGTTTCATTCCACGCTTCACGGCTTTCCCGTGGCGTTTGCTCTTCTGCAAGTCAATGGCGTCCTTCCGCTTAGGTTTCCCCTTCATGCCCACCTCTCACCTCACATACAACTACACCTGTAATGAATATTCACATCTGGCCTAGCGACGGCGCGCGTCCTGCCTGCTGCTGGAAGCCACCGTGACGTTGTTGCTGCATGCAATGATTTCCGCAGCAGGACGCTTGGTAGCAACTTTGCGATACTTCCTGGCGTCTTTAAACCGGTCTGCGACGCTGAGGCTGGCGCGCTTCGCCGAACGAGACTTCTGAGCCTCCGCCAACTTTGCGGCGTTGGCGTACGTGATGGGAATGGACTTCTCGCGAATGTTGAGAGGTCCACAGTACCTAAGCGCATCCAGATGGGGAGGAAGGGCAATGTTCTTGTACAGAAGGCGCCGAGAGTCCTCCTTCCTCTCCTTGATCGCCTTGCGACGGCGCTCTGAGCTCATTTGCTCGTCCCCAGGCCTCGCAAAGTCTGCAGACATGTCCGGGTGGGAGTCGACGATTTTGTTGATCTCAATGGACGCGAGCTCGTTCACCCTCGGAACTATCTGGTAGGGGCCGTCCTGCACCATCTGCATGACCGGGTCGTCCAGGCCACTTACCATGCCCCTCTTCGACAGAGATGTTGCGGTGTGCTTGAACCATGTCTCAAACGAGAAGAGGTCGCCCCGGACGTCGCTCATGGCCCTCGAACCCTGCTTTGCCTGCACATACCTCTCGATGTCAGCGTCGCTCGCGTGATACCCAAGGCCTACGGAGATCAAAGCAACGGCCTCGTCGTCGTTATCGTGGTCCATGGCGTCGTTGCCTGCCTCGACGTACCTAAACTGAGACGATCGCTCCTGAGGGACTTTGTACGAGAGGAAGCGACGATTCTTCTCCGACATGCCGACGAAGCGCATCGCCATGTGAGGAAGGTCAGCAATCTTGATGTTGAGGCCGAGAGTATCACCGTACTCGTCGTTGTACATGTTGACATAGTCTACGGCGCAGGGGTCCCAAAAGCGAGACATCGCGTCGATGGTGACGGAAATCGGAACGATGTCGTAGCTGTACGGAAGCTTGGTTCCCTTTGGGTTGCTCTTTTGAGCTGCCTCGTCCGCAGGGTTTACAGGCGTTTTCGCAATCAGTGCATCCGGTCCCTGCGAGTTGCGACAGAAGCGCTCCTGCTCTCCCTCACAGCCAGGATGCAGAGAGCAACGCAGAATAGATTCGGCAACAAGCTGAGTGTGAGAGATTGCCGCGGCCAGGTTGAGCTCGACGCCGTCCTCGCTGCGCTTGAGAGGAGCAGTGGTGGTGACCGAGCTCGACATCGTGGACATGATGGCAGGCAAGCGTCCGTTGTTGAGAACAAAGTCAAGGTTCTTCTGCATGTGAACGTCCGGAACCTTGGCGTATGGGTGTCGAGGCTTCTCCACCTGCTGCGAAGTAGGCAAGTCTCTGCCAGTCCGGCCGTCTTTAAAGCCTCGCATCTTGAGCTGAACGACAGTCTCCGTGATCGTGTTTCCGGAAGTGTCGGTGAAGGCGTTGCTGGCATGCAGCAGGTGAGGCATTTTCGGCTCCTCGGTGCACGGGCGCTCGTTGTCTTTGGTAGACATGAGGAACATCAAGTCCTTCAGACCTGCCTGAGGAAGATCAAAGATATTGCAGGTGTTGTTGGTTGTGCGGTCAACCATGTGCCGCGCAAACCCCTTCCACGTGTTGCAGTCCCTCTCCTTCATCGTCAGCCACGCGCTGTCGTACTTGAGAGCGCCGTTCCCTGGGCGACTGCGGAACTCCAGGCCACTACGGGCGCCGATCTGAGTGCAAGAACCAAACTGATCCGTGCCGATAGCCGCCTTTCCACTCATCCACTGAACCAGTGCAGACACGGTGTAGGTCTGTGAGACCTGTACCACGTTTGCAAGAATGCAGCTCGTGTAGAGTGGAATCGTCTCTCCGAGAGTAGAAACACACGGCTCGTCGCCTGCATCCGCAGGAAGCTCAACGCCAGACATCACCTTGTCGATCGTATCGATGGGGGATCCCATGGGAACCTTTCTGTTGCTGCAGAGCCTGCGATACTGGCTAGTTGCGACGCGAGACCGGCGAAGTTGAAGCTGCTTTTCATGGCGCTCCTTCTCGGTCATGCCGTGCACACCCATCAGAGGATCCAGCGTAAGAGAGTCGTGCGTTGCACTGAAGGCAGCTCCACACTGCTGGCACGCTCGCTCGTACGCCTCCATCTGCCTCTTGTTCTGCTCGGCGTTGTCCGTGGGAATAGGCTTCTCTGGAACACGGCCAGCCAGTGACGGAGAGTCGAAGTTGATGTCGACATGGCACATGTCGGTGGCGCTCCTGTCTGGAGGCTTGCGAAGCCAGTCCCCGACCTGCAGCCCAAACGTCTCGCAAACGGCCGTCATCGCAGACACAAAGTGAGAGGCAGTGCCGTGGTTGTGGTCAAGGGACCGAGACCAGGCGTCGCTCAGGAGCTCCGGGGTTGCGTGCAGCTGTCGGATCACGTCATACAGCATCGTCCAGCGGAAGGGCTGTGGCTTGCCGTCCTGCCCGAGGTCTCCCGCCCCAAACATGACAGCTGTCTGCGAACACAAAGCACACCCATGTCAGAGAAAGGAAGATGCAACAATGTCAACACAACTACTCACCTGCTTGTAGAAAAAGACGTTTGCCACGGCCTGCATCACGCAGATGGTGCGAAGGTCCTCCTCGCGCTTGAGCGTCTTGCGAGGCTGCCTGTAAGGAAGGCCGTACTCTCCTACGATGACGTCGTTGTCGAGGTGGTCGAAGACGCGCAGCGCGTATCCCAGGTCCGGATGGAACAGAGGAACTCCCTTGATGCAGAGCTTGGTGGCTCCCATGAGGCACACGAGAAGGCGGAACATGCTCAGCTTGCGCTGCTGCTCAGGCTTGCTCAAATGGGCCTGAAACTCCTGGTCGGTGTGGGCGTTCTTGCCGATGCTGCGGACCATGTGGGCGATCGTGCGATCCAGCATAGCCATCTTGGTGTCACTGGGCTCCTCGTTGCTCTTCGTGTAGGCCATGCCGTAATTAGTGCACCTCGAAGCATAAAAACAGCCGGTGCAAGGTCAGCGACGACAAAATCATGGCAAACATAGAGTGGCGCCGAGTTCGAGGCAAGTCTCACATGAGGTGAGTCTCGTCGTGAGCCGTCCGCAGACGCATCGTCTGGTGCGTCTCGCGCCCATCTGGCCCCTTGACCGGAGTCGTCCTTTGATACGTGTACTCCCTCTTTAACACAATTTGCCTGTTGCAGTCACACGGCAATGCTGAAAGTATGTCCATTGAGTTTGAATCGAATCTGTGTGCAGCGTACTTCCAAAATTCAAGCCTATCCGAACCTTCCGAGTCGCAGAGGTCGCCGATCATCTCGTCGTAGAGCACGTTGCAGCCGTTCATGGTGCTGTTGCCGCCGTTCATGCCGGCGCGAGCGCTGCTCATGCCACCGTCCGCGGCCCAGCCCTCTGGGAAGACAGCCTTGGCGCGCTCGGCACGCAGACTTTTCCCATTCCCTTTACATCCGCAGAAGAGAAGCAGGAGCGTGACGGCACCGTACTGCTCAAAGAAGTGAAGGAAGATCTCCTGCATGAGGCGCCAGTCCCTGCCCTCGACTGCGAGAAAACACACCCGTGAGAGACTTTCTACAGTTGTAGGTTTGAGTGAAAAGGCGCACTGAAACAATCGTCCTGGAAGAACTGTCCGACGAACAGGCTGCACTGGGCGTAGGCCGTGAGGTCGGAAGCAAGCAATTGGTTGTCATATGCCCACGCCACGCTCGCCGTGTTGTTCTCCGTCTTGGAAAGCTCGGCGTTCAGGCCATCGTACATCGCATTATATCCCTGGGGGATGCTCTCGCGGTCGACCTTGCTCTCAAAGCATCGCTGGATTCGGGAGACGTGGAGGTGGATCAGATCCTTGGTGACCTTGCTGTGCTTTAGCTGAGTGGCGTCCTCAATGTCACGGACCGTTCTCATGATGTCGTCGTAGTAGTCGGTGTCCATTGCGTCCTCTCCAAGAGACTCCATTATCTCATGGTGCTTATCCCTCGCAAGGGCCTCCTGCTTCTGCACCCAAGGCTCGATGAGACTAGAGATCACGGATCGCGTCTCAGACTGAATGTCCTTCAGTATCTGACGGTGCTCGACAACAAACTGGTCCTTGCTATCCTTTTCGCCGTAGTAGCGAAGTCCCTTGCGCTCCATCTCGGTGATGTCGACAGAGTCGTAGGACAGGATCGACTCCATCATCTGCGTCTCCATGCGAACATGAGTTGCATCGCGCTTGGTCATGAGAGCGTTGAAGCGGTCAGAGATCTCCGAGGGAGTAAGCTTTTCGTCAGCAGGAACCTTCTCCTCCTCGTAGAGTTTGAGTAGATCAGCTCCAGCAGACACAGCACCCACAATCGACCTGGGAAGAACGCAGTCGAAGATGTTGGTGACAGACGGGTCGATGCAGAAGAAGAACGAGTCGAGATCCAGGTCGGTCCTGCTAACCGTGAAGCTCCCGTCTTCGAACCAGTAGTTGCTGCAAGTGAGTTGGTCTGGGTCGATGTCGAGCTCCTTGCCGTCGATGTCAAGTGCACCTGCCTCGAAAGACTGCTGCCGCCTCTGCGACCACACGTACTCGGGACCTAGAGGATGCGTGCCACCGAGGGTTGGGTTTCCAGTCAGCACACGATTGTAGACGCCGGGAGGAAGCTCGGTGTTCTTGAACAGAGGCTTTCCAGGGGACTCGCAGGTCTTTCCGCTGTACATCTCGTAGTGAGCATGCAGGTTCTGCTCGGTCTTGATCATGACGTACTGCGTGGCAGCAAAGTACTCGAGGTTGTCTCGCCCAGCAGTCCCACCACTTAGAGAACGCATCTGCTTCTGCTCTGCCACAAGGTTTTTCTTGCGCTGCATGTTCTGCGCGTGGGCCATTCCGGCAGCAGCACCAGTGGCAATGTTCTCGTCCATCAGCTTGCGTTCGAGGTCAGAGTCAGAGTGCGACGCATCCATCACCTGCAGGAAGATGCGATCCGTTAGAAACTACATGTTTGAATTGGTTGGAAGAGGAGCAGCTCACAAACTTCCAGACCTTGATCGCCGTGACCTCGGTGTGCGCCCTGTTCCACAGCTCCTGGTAACCGATGAAGAACATGGGAACGGTCACGCTGTTGTCCTCTGGATGCATGAAGCAGTAGCGGTACACGCGCTTGATCTTGCTGCATGCCTTGTCGTCGTGTCCTTCCTCGTCAACATCGGCCTCCCCGTTCGCGCGCTGCAGCTCTTCATGGTTGCCAGACCTGCAAGCATTGTGCCACATGTCAAAACAGTGAAGTGTCGAGAGGGAAACGCAGAAAGCTCACATGAACCCCTTGGACGTGGGAGTCCAGTGCAATGAAGCCAGAGCGCATATGCTGTGAGCGCGCTGCGTTCCCTCAGTGGGCGTCATCATGTGGCGGAATCGAGTCGCGTCCGGGGAAAACAGCTTGGCCGGAAAGATCATGCCCTGCGCCCGGATCGGTCTGAAGCCGTTCATCGCATCCCCAGCCTCATTATAAGACATCCACATGCCGTTCTGGCTCTTGCCTTGAGCAAAGTAGGGGATTCCAGGAGTGATGCCCTGGCCAAGATGTTCTGCTTTGTAGTCCCCCATGCACGAGGCGTCGACCCTCACTGGAACATCAGTGGGAGCATTGGGCTGCACCGGAGTCCTAAAGTGCCGCCCACCCCTTGCCGCAGGCTGCTGCTGGAAGGCGCCATACGGGTTCTCAGTGGAGCGCTGGGGCGAGTGTGCGCTCGAGTCGTCGTATTCCGCTTCTTCCTCTCCAATCTCTTCTTCGTACTCCAGGTCTTCTTCGTACTCCAGGTCTTCTTCCTCCTCCTCTGCTTCTTCGTCGTGTTCCTCGCCTGAAGGTTGCTGCTGCGAACCAAAGAGCTCTTCGTCACGTAAGTTGTTGAACTCTTCTTCATCGATCAACTGCTCAGATAAAGTGGGGCTTCCCGGCGGCAACCCGTACTCCATACGTAGACGCGTCACTTTCTTACTGTTTGAGTTTCGGTCAAATTTAGCGAGGTGGCTCTTTTTGGTATGTCTATGCCCACGGCACTCGGCGCCGGCACTCGGCGCCGGCACTCGGCGCCGGCAGTCAAAAAGTTAGATACGACACCATATAAAACAATGCATAATACAGGAGGTTCCGGTACAAAAATCAAGATGTTCAGGGCAAAAATCAAGAGGTCTGGAGATTGCAATCTCCTGGCGGTTTCAGATTGAGATTGCGATCTTACTATGGATTACCTAAACCACACTTGTGGGGTGGGCATCCGGGACGCGTCCGACTTGGATGGGTGCGTCCGCCATCACATGGCCGAAAATGCGATTTCCGTACACGTCCGAGTTTTGACGGTTACAACTCGGACGTGTACGGAAATCGCATTCTGGGGCATGTGGGGGGGTGGACGCACTCGGACAGGTCGGACGCTTCCCGGATGCCCACCCCACAAGTGTGGTTTAGGTAATCCATAGTAAGATCGTGATCTCGTGGCCGTTTCGGCCAGATACAAATCTCGTAAGTAAATTAAGTAGAACACCTATGCCGAGTCCGGCGCCGAGTCCGGCGCCGAGTCCGGCGCCGAGTCCGGCGCCGAGTCCCGGCGCCTGCATCGGCGAGCACTCAATTTGAAAGCACTCGGAAATGGGATAAGGGCAGAGAAAAAACAACAAGACATCAATAATGTCGTCGAAGGGAAAAGACAAGAAACGCGTGCGCACGCCTGCGGAAGATGACAAACCTGTGGGGTTGTTCGAGGCCGAGGATGACGCTCCGCCCGAGCCGGTGCAGGAGGAGACGCCGGAGCAGAGGGCCAAGAAGGCTTTCCTCGGATTGATGGAGCAACCCATTCCAGAGGTCAAGCACTCCAGCGGAGGTGGTGGCTCCGCTACAGTTGAGGGAGTCGTCCTCCGCGCCACCAACATCATGGTCGAAGGGCGGACCGGCAAGGTGCCCAAGCGTCAGCTCACCATCGCTGTCACCAACGTGATGGCGTCCAACGCAAAGGACATCATCTCCCCTGGAGTCGACGGCATGCACTTTGTGCTTCCCACCACCAAGTTGGAGCCTTCTCCCGAAGACGTGGCTCGCGACAAGTACTCCAAGCCGACCTATCCGCTCGATGTTCATCATGCCAACACCAAGCTCTCCTACCTCGGCACCATCTCCGCCAGCTTCTACATCGAGAACGAGAAGGACAAGGACAATAGCAAGGTCGATGTCGCCTCCATCTGCCCCGGCATGCATGTCGTTGTGAGCGGCATCGGTGCATCCTTTGGCAAGAACGGTCCGGACGGCCTGCTCTTCACGAACGCCAAGAAGGTATCTCCTTCCACTGGGGTCATCGCCCCGGGAGACGCTGCGCAAGCCCTGATAGACGTTGCATGCAGCGCCAAGGTCATGGCAGCGTCCACATTCCTATGGTCGTCTGTCATGGGTGGCTTCCATGGCTTGACGTACAGCGAGCCGGTCCATCAGTTGCAAGTTGATATCCTCTCCGGCAAGTGGGCTCAGCTGGTGCAGGGCTCCGCCTCCAAGTGCGAGGCTCTCGCCATGTCCCTCGGCACGGACCCAAGCGTCGCTTCCACCGTGGCGGCCCTTCAGGGCCAAGCGGCCAGGATCAAAGAGATCAAGCATGAAGATGCAGCAATGGGCGCTCCTGTTTTCATGATCGATCTTCCCAAGGACTGCATGACCCCGTATCAGGCGCCTCTCGTTCAGCTGGGCCTGTCTCCAAGCAACTCGGAGATGCTGAAGTTTACTTCGATGCTGTTCGATTCGGACCAGCGGGCGAAGCTGCCGAATTCCTTCACGGAGGCAAAGGTCGTGAATGTCGCATTCCAAGGCAATCTCGTGACCCTTGATTTCCGAATTTTCTACGTCTCCGATCGCGCTGCTGCCGGAGCCGCCGTTGCAGACGGGATAAATCCTTTACTTTACACACACAAACCGGCCGCCTCTGTCAAGATCTCCAAGAAGACCCTGGGCGGAGAGATGCTCGGAACTGTGGTTGACAAGAAGATTGAGTTTGCCACCAGAGAAGTCATCAAGTACTGTGACATGGCCGTGTGGGCTCCAATTTTTCCTCGTGGCCCCGACGACTCTTCGCTGAACGGCCATTTTGGCAACACAAACGGAATTGATATCAAGACCGGCATCCTTCGCGCTGGCATTGCCGTGAGCTCGGAATGGCTTGACAAAAACATGCTGAACGGCCGAGGCGTGATGGTTTACACGGCTCTCGATGGCGTGACCACTGTCGAGTCCAACGGCAACCCCCCTGTGATCAGCAAAAATTACATTCAAGCGCTGTCCGAGACGAGCTGGGACATCAGCAAGCTCCGCAAGCAATGCCCCGCAAATAAGCGGTTGGAGTTTCGCGTTCTGTACGACGGGTGCTCCGGAGACGTGGCCAAGAGTGACAAGATCGCGGAGAGCGTCGAGGCCGGCGAGGCTCACCTTGCAGACGTCGTGCCAATGGCCCGTGAAGACGGTGATGTGGAGGCGTTCCTTCTTGAGGATTCCCTCGTTTACGCGATCGCGGTTGATGCGTAAAGAGCGGTCTCTGCAGAGACTGAAGAAAGCAAATGAGTCGGACTTACTGGTAGTGTATAGGCGCCGAGTCTTTCTGTGAGCACGCGCTAGCTAGGAGGGTGTCTGTTGTAAGGCTGTGACACAAGATATAAAATGTCGGTCTCTAAAGAGCAGCTGCGCGAGTGGTGGGAGCGATGGGAAAAAATCAGGGACAACCCCGGAAAGTATAGGCAAATGGGACCCAACCCCGAGTTCATAGCACTCAAAGAAGAGTGTGCAGAGAAGGGGTACAAGCCGTGCGCCTCGCGCGCGTGTCGCAACCCTGTGCAGCGCACCACCGGGTTTTTCACTCACAACAAGAGCAACGACAAGCTTAGCTCTAGGTGCAAGATGTGCGCCAACGGAGTCGGCGCAAAGGAGGCGTCCGCCGCTTCCTGCAAGCGCAAGCGCGAGCGCAACGACGAGGTCGACGCAACTGTGGCGAGGGAGCCTAACGGGAATGTGGAGGACGAGGCGGTGGCAAACTGCCTCGTGCCGCTGATGCGCAGCCTCAGGCGGGAGACGCACGTCAACATAGAGTTCCGCAGGGCGGACATGGGCGCGCGGCCGCGCGAGCGATCGGCGGAGCGCGGCGACGAGTACATGCAGATCCAGGTCAAGGCGGACGGCGCGTACAAGAAGGACGGAACGACTGTCAAGCCCAACAACAGCAAGCAGAGAGAAGGAGGCGGGAGGGCATGCTTCGCGCAATGCAAGGGCTACAGTGACATGGCGATGATGTTAGTGAAAACGCGCGAGGTGGAAGAGGAGGGCGAGAAGCAGCTCGTGCGCAAGCTGTGGATCGCCGACGGCGCATCCGTCGAGGCGAGCGTTGCGAACCAGAAGGGAATCAACGGGACTCTTACCGAGAACGCGGACGGCAGCCTGGGTCCGGATCGCCTCCCTGCCTACGACCCGGACGACCCTGACGACCGCGATGCAATCGACGCGAAACTTCGCGAGCTCGACGCAGCGGCGCGCGCAAAGGGGCACCTTCGCACGATCGAGCAGATGTGGTACGACATTCCGCACAAGGAGCACCGCAAGGAGGCGACGCTCTACCTGGCGCTGCGCGCCGCAGGGCTCGACCTGCACATGCCCGAAGGCAACTCGCACGTTTACGACTGCGTCGAAACCATGCAGGACGGGACCGAGCGCAAGATCCAGCTCAAGACGTACAACCTTGAACAAGGATGTGCCACCATGTACCACTGCGTCAACGGCGTGAGATCCAGGCCATACTCCGAGGAGGACGACATCGACGACGTGATCATCGGCGCGATCGTCACGCCAGACAAGGATGACGACCCCTACCGTCTGGTCTACGCCCGCTTCGACAAGGATGCTCTTCTCAAGAACGGAGTCTTCCGCCACAAGGGATACCGCGGCAGACAGGCCTCGCAAGGAAAACAGGTTTTAAGCATGCCGAAGGAAGGGATCTACCACAAGTGGCTGCACAGCATGGAAGGCTATGCACATCCCAACAATAACAACAAGTGGCTCCTTGCCTCGCGGTACGGCTGGCACCGGCCGGTGGAGATCGACCCGGAGGCGGCAGGAATCCCGCTCAAATGGCTTGAAGATGCGGCGCAGGAGGCAGGAAACCCGAAGGCCTTCCCTTCGGAGGAAGCGATGGACTTGAACGAGAAGCGCATGGAGCAATGGGTCCAAAAGGCAGAGAAGCTGACGGAGCGCATGGAGCACGCGGCCGAAGATGCCAAGAAGGCGGCCCTGGAGGCAAAGCAGCACGCTGACCGCGCCGAGGCGGCAAAGGCGGGGCCAAGCACAGTGAACGTGACAAATAACATCACAAACAACTTCAACTTTGCAGAGCCTCCTGCTCCAAAGAAACTGAAGCAGATGTAGCTTGCGTTTTCTAAGTGAACGCTATAGTCTTTACTTAGTCTGTAATCGTGATATACCCAATATGATAGACTTTTACACTCTCAAGTCCGACACAATTCTTTATTCCAACTAGAGGTTCGCGATGGTTTTCATAGACTACATGAGAGCAACGAGCGCCTCGGAAACAAGAGCAGCAGCCGCCAGGTCAGCCTTTGCTATAAGGATTTGTTGGGCTTTGAGAAGCGCCTTTACGGCAACCTTCGTCTTGTCCTCGACCACCTCGGTCGCCTCGGCCACCTTGGCCGCCTTGGCTGCCGGCTCCTCGGCTAGCATCTCCGCTGACCGCTTCTCTCCAGCAGGGACAGAGATCGGAGGAGACTTCTTCTTCTTGTCGCACTCGTACGCTGCATCAAAGTCGTCGTCGTCATCGTCGTCGTCATCGTAGTCGTCATCGTCGTCATCCTCGTCCTCGACGCCGTCCTCTTCCTCCTCCTGCTGCTCCTCCTCCTGCTCGTCCTCCTGCTCGGGCGACGAGACCTCGGTTTTGTAGGTTTGCGTGTACAGCATCTTGGCCAACCATTGCGTGTCGTTGCAGCTGGCAAACTTGCGGCTGTTGCCGATGCTCTTCCAGAAGGCGATGTCCATCGGCACTGCATTGCTGGCCAGCTCCTCGTTGTTGGCGACAAGCGACTTGATGCGATCAAGCGACGTGAGGTGAAGGAAGATATCGTCCTCTTCGCAGCTGTAATTGTGATTCGGCTTGACAGCTGAGCGCACCTGGCGGCGCTCCTTGATGGTCTGGGCAGCATTGAAAATCATGTCTGGAAAGAATGTGTTACAAATGTAAGCCAGAGAAGAGAGACGAGTGCATGTCTTGCCCAAAATGAACGCTCCGTGATCTTGGTGAAAGAGCTCGCCGGTTTTCATGCTGCGCTTGGAATTGTTGCCAATGTTGAGGCACTCGTTGTAGTTGTCGATGTAGCGCTTCCAGTCTTCTCCGAGACGCTCGAACGTCTTGAACGAGTCCTCGTCAAAGTCTCCCGCAAGATGCACAACCGCGTCATTACAGCACTCGCGGCGGCCACATGCCATGCACTTGCCACTCCAGTTGCGAAGCACCTCCTTGGTGAGGCCGACGGCAGGTCCCTTTACCTTCATGATCCGCATTCCAGTTGAGGACATGAGTGCCTTGACAAACTCAGGCTTCCATGCGGAGGAGATGCTTTGATTTCGGAGGGTCTTGAGCGTACTTTGAAGCTTGTTGAACTCCGCGACATCTTCTTCGCAGAAGTCGCACGCCATATCATCGCGTGCAACGTCCTCGGCAATGCGCAGGACCTTGAGGGCAGCGGCCTTGCGTTCGGGAATATCGTGAACTGCGGCACCATACATGCGAATCTCAAAAACCGGTAGTGACACCGGTGGTGACGCCGGTGGTGACACCGTTAGTGACGGGGCTAGTGGGAGGGAGTGCTCTTACGTTTCTGCATCCGGCGTTACTGTGCGCGCTGTTGTTGGTATGTCGTATGTGCCGTTACAAAAAGTAACTGTGCTTGCGTTATAAAAGTCGGCGCCGGTGTAGGCGCCGGTGTTGGCGCCGGTTCAAATGGTTGCCATTGTAGGCTGATATACATTGCGTGCGCGTGTGTAAGTAGGAATGCTTGCTTACACATGGATTCTAGTGTCCAGAAAGAGACAGCAGAACCAACCGTGGAGATGGATGTGCTCGAGGAACCAGAGTTCCGTGAAGATCACGTAGGTAAAGAATTGTCCAAGTCTGTGGAAGCACATACGGTAGTTGCATCTTTAGTACTCCTTTTCGGAATTGTGACTGACGCTTCTCTGTCCCTGGAGCCAACGAAGCACGAGGCGGATACCCCCAGCTCGCTGCGATGTTCTTCTCTTGTGGCGATTCTAGCTTTTGCGTCTCCCGCGATAAGGGACGAAACGCTGGTCGACCAGCGCATTGTTCTCGGAATCCTCATAGTTGCTCTTGCTCTTGCCGGTCTAAACATCGGAACTATAGGAGTACGAAGTGGAGAGATCAGCTTCATCACTCTCGTGGGACTGGCTTCCATAGTGATCTACCAACGAGGCGGTATAGAGGCCGACGCAATCCGACCAGACGTGAAGCAGTTTCTGAACGCTCCACACCGCAGACGTACCATGTCTTCTTTGACTGCGGCAATGATGATCTACCTTGGCTCTAGATGTGTGAGATACGCGTTTACTTACGCGGACGTTGGTGTATCGAGGAAGATGGAATTCAGGGTTGGCAACACCTCCATCACCACGCCCGCTCACGCGTTCGTGAGCGCGGAGAATGCAATCGCGCTTTGTGCGGGAGGCGTGTTTGCGATCGGTGCTGGGCTCGTCAGTGGATCTCACAGGGGCGCTCACATCACTGGAACGTCGGCCGTCGCTTTCCAAGTTGGATTTGCAGGGATTGTTGTGGCGGTCGCTGCTTTGTTCAGCATGCTTTCCTACGGCGACGCGATCGACTCTCTTCCCAGCCTCTACAGCAGGAGCGCCTGCCTTGCGGACAATGCATTGTGCGAAGACGCAATGACCGCGCGTCGCTTCAACACCTGCAACGGATCTTCCGCCGTCTTGTGGACTTTAGCTGTGGGAATGATTGTGTACTCCTTTGCTGTTGAGCACAGGCTCATGAACGACCGCCAGACCACCGCAGACCTCCTGTGGAAGAGACAAGGGTTCACTGTTGGCGTGCTGTGCTACCTGGGAGCTTCTTACGCAGTGTGGCGGAGGCTGAAGTTTGATGGACAGTTTTCCCACACCGACATCTGCGCTCTGTTAACGCTTCTCGGAATCTTTGTTTCCTCTCATGCCGACACCTTCAGCGGCACAGGTCTTTACGTTGGCGCAATGGTATACGAGGAGTACAAGCTGATCGAGGCGTACGGAACAACCAGCGTGTACATGCATTTGACACACGTGACTCATTTTGTGATGCTGGTCATGATGGTACTGCACTTCCTGTTCACTGCTGTCAAGGACATATTCTACTCGTGCCTTGGAAAGCGCTCGATGCAAGTAGCCAACGTAATGATTGCGGTGGTAGGCACCTTTGGTGCATCTCTGGCCTTTGGGCTCTACATTGCAAGCGTGATTCTGATCGCAAACTCGAATGGAGCGCTTCCCGGAGATGCCATCAGAGACCAAGGAAGCCGCACGATGATTGCCTTTGCGCTGCAGCACTTTTTTCCGGTGTTTGCATGGGCGCCGGTGTACTCTGCAAGGGCAGAAGTAAACGTGTTGAATTCTTACACCAGAGCCATTACGTGGCTTCTTGCGGTGCCATTGGTGGCTGTTGTGTACGCATCGCTGCTGGTTGGTCTTCAGATTGCAGCTCCTTCGGTGGAGGCAATGTATTTTACGTGCGCGAGTGCTGCAAGTGTGAGTGGGTTTGTTGCATGGATTTCAGCGTCTGTTGTGTGACCGGCGCCGTTCCCGGCGCCGATGGCATGCGCGTCAATATGTGTTGGTCGTGAGCACGCAGCGCTAATGCAGTCCTAACACATTGAGTTTGCAAACTGATAAAGAGGGAACATGGCAGCTTCCAAGCCCAGTACACCGATTGCCAAGAAGGCCAAGTCCAAGAAGTCAGCCAAGAGCAAGTCCGCAAAGTCGGGATTGGTGATGCCTGTGGCTCGCATCAACCGATCCATGAAGATGCAGAGCAACATGAAGAGAGTTGGAGGTAGCGCTCCGGTGTACATGACGGCAGTGATGGAGTTTATTGCGGCGGAAATCCTCGAGCTAAGCGGGAACGAGACCAAGAGCGACAAGAAACGCAAGCAGATCACATTGGAGGACGTTCTTTCGGCAGTGCGCAAGGACAAGGAGCTTGACCAATGGCTTTCAAATTTCGCAGTTTGCTCTGCGGAGAAAGTCCATTCCAAAAGTCCTGGGTCGTAGAGGCTCTGTGTAGAACGGCGCCGAAGACGGCGCCGCTAGGGCGGGCACTGAAACACAGAACTCTTGTTTAAAATTACAGCTGTATAGACAAACCTAAAGTGTATCAAAATGAATGCTCCCCCTTCTCACGCAACTCGTCCAAGTTCTGACTTGTATGACACCCTTGACGATGTCGATGACAAACACGCAGTCAGTCTGAAGCAAGTTTACTCTGCCGTGTTTGGTGGAATAGAGAGGTACGCCGGTGTGGTGATTTCGGGGGGTGCGGCACTTTCAGACGCTTCCGCTGGATACTGGGGACGCGCCTTTTCTCTGGAAAGCGGAGAGTACATTCAAGTTCGCATCTGTCCCAAGGGAAGCTTCGGAAAGCCCCTGCAGGCGGAGCACACCCGTGTGGTCGCTGTGAGAAGGAGTGGTCTCAACTCCCCTCCGCGAACATCGTTTGCAGTTCTGTTTGCACCTCGCAAGTGCCCAGCTTCAGCAATCACCGGTACGCTGAGCTGCGGAAAGACCGCTGGGTGCAGGGGGTTGCACATACTACTCCCCTCGCTTTTCTCGAAGCACCAGTCCGTTCGCGACAAGGACAACGGGTTCGCCACGATTGATCTCATGGGCTTCCACTCCATCCGCCCCTACACGTTTACGATAAGCAACAGTGTGGTGTGCGATGGTCATCGTATTCATTCCACTACATCCGTTGCTCCTGGAATTGCGTATGTCACAATTGCAGGACACCTAGCAGGCCATGACACTCCGGACCCGCTCGTGCGTTCTCACATTGACATCACGGACGACAAGTACAGAACACAGGTCGGATCTGTGATCAACACAATGTCCAAGAAGGTCGGAGAGAATCTTGCATCAGAATGTCTGTCGTCTGCTCTCACA